>Ga0031671_1035091_pt1 | contig 13983 bp, 12 predicted proteins | sample DeeseametaMP1603_FD_61749 | JGI IMG/M metagenome (GOLD analysis project Ga0031671, IMG submission 61749) | Metatranscriptome of deep ocean microbial communities from Pacific Ocean - MP1603 (Metagenome Metatranscriptome) | ecosystem: Environmental > Aquatic > Marine > Oceanic | place: South...
CAGCGCAGCCGATACGCCGAAAGCGGAGGCATCGCCAGAGGTGAAAGCCGAACCGCAAGCCCAAGCAAAGGCACCAGCGCCGGACGACAAGCCGCAAGATGACAAGCAACACCAAAATCGCCGGGGCGGACGTGGTGGGCGCAACGACAACAATCGCAACGACAACAACCGTCAGCAAAACGGCCGCAATGACAACCGGGTTGTGGGTCTTGGCGACCATACGCCCGAATTTATCGAACTGAGCTTTGAGCAGCGCAACAAATAGATCATCGTCGATCAATATCTGAATTCACAAAGGCGCAGGGTATTCTCTGCGCCTTTTTCGCATCCAGCGCTTGGTGTCCAAGCCGGTCCATAAACGCAAGACGCCGCGCGGGCCCTGTGACCTGCGCGGCGCTTCCTGGGTAATCGAAACAGTCTTAACTTAAACGGCTGACCACGATCGTTACTTCGGGTTTTTTCCCGATCTCGTCATTTGCGGATTGGCGCACAGTGCGCTTCAACCCATCATGCAGCTTGTCATCGTCGCGCAACGTCTTGGCGTTGGCACGGCCAAGGAACTGACCCAAATCAGCCTCCAGGACGTCCACAAGCGATGCTTTGGACCTTCCCTGTTCGGGCAAGCCCATCGTATCGACCCAAGGGTCACCCAAAGCTTCGTCATTCTCGTCTAGAATGACCGTTACGGTGACATGCCCGTTCAAAGCCATGCGGATACGGTCGCGCACGACCCCGTCCAGCGCACCAATCTGAGTCGATCCATCAATATAGGTACGACCGCTGTCAACATATTCAGCAACTTTTGGTTCGTTGCCTGACAGGTCGATCATCATGCCATTCACGGCAAGAACGCCTTTCATTCCCTTTGCATTGGCGATCTTCACATGCTCGCGCAGGTGACGGTGTTCACCGTGCATCGGGATCAGGATCTGCGGCTTTACTACATCGTGCAGCGTTTCCAGATCGGGGCGGTTGGCGTGGCCGGACACGTGATAGAGACCAGAACTGTCATCGACGACGTCGACACCCATTTCGGAAAACGCGTTGATCACCTTGATCACGCCACGTTCGTTACCGGGGATGGTCTTGGACGAGAACAGGAACATGTCCCCTTCCTTCATCTCAAGCCCCATGTATTTTCCGCGCGCCAACTGCGCCGAGGCCGCACGACGCTCCCCCTGCGATCCTGTCACCAACAGCATCAGATTTTCACGCGGAATACCACGCGCTTCCTCGGGGCTGACCACGGGCGGAAAGTCTTTCATCACGCCGGTCTCCAGGGACGCCTCAACCATGCGTTTCATCGCGCGCCCAAGCAAAACAACCGAACGCCCTGCCCGTTCGCCCGCGTCGGCCAAGGTTTTCACCCGTGCGACGTTGGATGCAAACGTCGTCGCCACAACCATGCCTTGCGCCGAACCGAGCAGTTTTTCGATCTCGGGGCCGACCGTCGCTTCGGACCGACCGGCATGCTGCGAAAACACGTTGGTGCTGTCACAGATCAACGCTTTGATGCCGTCTTTAGACACTTCTGCCCATACGTCGGGATCATAGGGTTCGCCTACACCGGGTGTCATGTCTATCTTGAAGTCACCCGAGTGGATCAGACGGTCCCCTGCCACGTCGATCACCAAGGATGACGATTCAGGAATCGAGTGAGACATCGGCAAAAAGCCCACGGTGAACGGACCAACCGTGGTTTGCGCGGGCCAAGGGGCGACGGTCGTCACGGCATCCTCAGGGTGGCCGTATTCATCCATCTTGCGCTTGGCGATATTCGCGGTGAATTTGCGCGTATAGATCGGCGCGCGCAAACGGTCATAGGTATGGGCCACGGCACCCACGTGGTCTTCGTGTGCGTGTGTGATGAAGATCGCCTCAATCTGGTTGCGACGGGCTTCCAGCCAGGCGATATCGGGGATGATCAAATCCACGCCGGGGCTTGTGTCCATGTCCGGAAACGCCACCCCAAGGTCGACCACGATCAGTCGCTCCTTGCCGGGCTTTCCGTAGCCATAAACATAGGCATTCATGCCAATTTCACCCGCCCCACCGAGGGGCAGGTAGATCAATCTTTCGCTGCTCATATGACTAAGCGGTATCCTTGTTATAAGTATAAATCACGGTCAAACCGTGCATTGTCAGATCATCTTGATAGGCATCGAACAGATCTACTGTCTGTTGAAACAACGGGGCCAGCCCGCCTGTAGCGATCACGCGCATTTCGCGGTCACGTTCCGCCTTTATCCGCGCACATATCTCACGTACGAGGCCGACATAACCCCAAAAGATACCAGATTGGATGCAGGCCACGGTATTTGTGCCGATTACAGCCTGCGGCTTGGAGATATCCACATGCGGCAAGGCCGCGGCGGCGTTGTGCAGTGCCTCGAGGCTGAGGTTCACGCCGGGAGCGATCACCCCGCCGATATAAGCCCCGTCGCTGGCCACGACATCAAAGGTTGTGGCGGTTCCGAAATCCACGATGATCAAATCCCCGCCGTAAAGATCGTGACCGGCCACGGTATTTACCAACCGGTCCGGCCCCACGGCCGTACCGGCGTCGACACGGACATCGACCGGCAATAGGCATTCCGGCTTTCCGACAACGATTGGTCGTGTGTTGAAATATCGGTCCGCCAAAACACGAAGGTTGAACACCACCCGCGGCACGGTCGAGCTGATGATGACATCGGTGATGTCGGCTTCTACCTTTTGAAACCGCATCAACGTGCTCAGCCAGACATAATATTGATCCGCCGTGCGCTGCCATTCTGTCGACGTGCGCCAGGTGCCCAAAAACCGTTCACCGTCCCAAACCGAGAAAACAGTATTGGTATTGCCGCAATCGATTGCCAAAAGCATGAGACAGCCCTCCGCTGAAGTTAGAAAAACACATCCGCCGCCGTTATCGACACACGCCCCTTGGGCGTGCGCAGTATCAGATTTCCCATGGTGTCCACGTCCTCGAACACGCCGCGGGTTTCGTCTTTCATCGTGCGTGCCACGATTTGTTCGCCCAAACGGGCGGCATGGGCCAGCCACGCCGTCCGGATCGGCGCAAAGCCATAGGTCCGGAATTGCTGTTCCAATTCAGCATATTCTTTCGCCAATACGTCCAGAAACGCGGTCGGGGCGACCGTGACCCCGGTTTCCCCGGCCAAAGAGACCGGGCGTAATGCGTTTGCCTCTACCTGATCGGCACCCGGAGCATGTGCCAGATTCACCCCGATCCCGATAGCCAGATGATCGCCGATACTTTCCAGCAAGATGCCGGCGACCTTACCCCCGTTCAACAGAACGTCATTTGGCCACTTAAGAGCAAAAGCACTTTCGTCACGCGTTGTCGCCACGAACGCCCGACGCAGCGCCAGCGACGCCACAAAACTGCGCAACGCCGCGCTGGAGGGTTCTTCGCCATGGCGCAACATCAAGGTGGCCGCGAAGTTGCCGCGTGGCGTGGCCCAGGATCGCCCCCGCCGCCCCCGTGCCGCGGTCTGCTCTTGAGCCAGGATCCAGGTGGGGCCCGTCAGCTCGGAAGCGCGCCGCGCTGCTTCGCTGAGCGTGGAATCAACACTGTCGAATATCAAGCGTCCGTAGCCGTCGGGCCATGACGCCCCCGGCTTGGACAGACTGCGACTGGATGCGGCGGACGACCCTGTTTCAGCGGCTTTTGGATTCACCGGGTCCATCAACGGATCAGTTCACCAACGTCGCAGCGGCAGAGATTGCGGCACCTTCGACACCGAAGGTGTTCACGATACCGACAACCATTATCACTGCCGACGCGAACAGGAAGGTGGACAGCAAACCGCTTTTGCCTTCGTCCAGACGGTCATCGTTTTCAGAACCGAAATACATCAGGAACACGATGCGCAGGTAATAGTACGCACCGATCGCCGACGCGATCGCACTGGCCGTCACCAACCAGATCAGGCCCGCATCCACACCGGCCTGCCAAACCCCGAGCTTGGCAAAGAACCCCAACATCGGCGGCACACCGGCAAGCGAGAACAGCAATACCAGCATCGCCAGCGCCTTGCCCGGGGCGCGCTTGGCGTACATGTTCAACGCCAAAATATCGGTGACGGGCTGGCCGTCTTTTTCCATGCCAAGAATAAAGGCAAAGGTACCGATATTCATGGTCACGTAAATGGCCAGATATAGTAGCATGGCCTTTATGCCCAGTTGGGTACCGGCAGCCAGACCGATCAACGCATAGCCCATGTGAGCGATGGAGGAATAGGCCATCAGCCGTTTGATGTTGGTCTGGCCAATCGCGGCAATCGCGCCCAGAAACATCGACAGCACCGAAAGCAGCCCGACAATCTGGCGCCAATCCGGAATAGCATTACCGAATGCGTCATGCAGCACGCGGGCAAACAACGCCATTGCCGCGACTTTGGGTGCAGTGGCAAAGAACGCCGTCACAGGCGTAGGTGCACCTTCGTAAACATCGGGTGTCCACATATGGAACGGCACTGCCGATACCTTGAACGCAAGGCCCGATACGATGAACACGATCCCAAACAGCAACCCCAATGATGTCTCGCCGGTTTTTGCAACAGACATCACCCCGGTGAACTGGGTCGTCCCGGCATAGCCATAAACCAACGACACGCCATACAGCAACAACCCCGATGACAATGCGCCCAGGACGAAGTATTTCAACCCGGCTTCGGTCGATTTCACGCTATCACGCCGCAGCGACGCAATTACATAAAGCGCCAGCGATTGCAGCTCCAACCCCATATACAGGGTCATCAGGTCACCGGCACTGACCATCATCATCATGCCAACGACGCTAAGGGCGACAAGCATCGGGTATTCGAAACGCAGCAGTCCGCGGTTTTTCATATAGGCTTCGGACATGGTCAACACGGCGGCGGCACTTAGCAGCACCGTAACCTTGGCAAAGCGTGCGAACCCGTCTTCGATGAACAGGCCGTTAAAGGCGACGCGGGTCGCCCCGCCTCCGGTCATGCCGATCCATATCGCCAACAGGACCATCACGCCCGAGGTTGTCCAGACCATCAGCCCGGCAGTCGCATCCTTGGTGGTATAGACCGCCACAAGCAGGGCCAATATCGCGAACAGCGACAGCACTATTTCAGGCAGGATGACATTCAGATCAGCGGAAATCATCTCGCGGTCCTTTACTTTGAAGTTGTCTGGACAACGGCATCCGCCGCCTCCAGAGCCGTATCATAACTTGCAACAAGAGCCGTAACCGACGGCCCGATGATGTCGAGCACCAGCGCCGGATAGACGCCCAGCAAAAGCGTCATGGCGACCAGCGGCGCGAATATCCAGCGCTCGCGACGGGTCATATCGGTAATTGTGCGCAGGCTTTCCTTGATCAGATCACCCAGCACCACCCGACGGTACAGCCACAAGGCATAGGCCGCCGAGAAGATAACCCCGGATGTCGCCACCACTGCCACCCAGGTGTTGACCTGGAAGATCGCGATCAGCGTCAGGAATTCACCGACAAACCCCGATGTCCCCGGCAGACCGACGTTGGCCATGGTGAAGAACATGAACACCAGCGCATAGGCCGGCATCCTGTTGACCAACCCACCATAGGCATCGATCTCGCGAGTATGCATCCGGTCATAGATCACACCGACGCACAGGAACAGCGCAGCCGAGATAAATCCGTGGCTGATCATCTGGAAGATCGCACCATCCAGACCTTGCTGATTGAAGGTAAAGATACCCATGGTCACAAAACCCATGTGAGCCACCGAAGAATAAGCAATCAGCTTTTTCATGTCGGCCTGAACCAGCGCCACCAGCGATGTATAGACGATGGCAATTACCGACAACCATAACACCAGCGGTGCCATGACCTCGGACCCGACGGGGAACATCGGCACCGAGAACCGCAAGAAACCATAGCCGCCCATCTTAAGCAGGATCGCCGCCAGCACGACTGAGCCCGCCGTCGGGGCCTGAACGTGCGCATCCGGCAACCAGGTATGCACCGGCCACATCGGCATCTTGACCGCGAAGCTCGCAAAAAATGCGAGGAACATCATGGTTTGCAATCCACCCACAACCGTGATCCCGGCGACTGAGAATGTATCGGATGCAAAGGTATGGGTCAGTAGACTGACCTCGCATCCGCCTATGCAGGTGGTACCCGCTTCGGCGTACATCATCACAATGGCGACCAGCATCAACACCGAGCCAAGGAAGGTATAAAGAAAGAACTTGAAGCTCGCATAAATCCGGTTGGCCCCGCCCCAGATACCGATGATCAGGAACATCGGGATCAACCCGGCCTCGAAGAACAGGTAGAACAACACCAGATCCAGCGCCATGAAAACACCAAGCATCAGGGTTTCCAGCAGCAAGAACGCGATCATGTATTCCTTGACCCGCGTTTCGACGTTCCAGCTCGCGGCGATAACCAGCGGCATGATGAAAGTGGTGAGCATCACGAACAGGATCGAAATGCCGTCTACCCCCATCCGGTATTTCAGTCCCATCAGCCACTGCGCTTCGTCGACAAATTGAAAGCCCGTATTGGACGGATCGAAATCGAACAGGATGAACAGCGAAATCAGAAAGGTCACCGTCGTGGTGATCAGGGCCAGCCATTTGGCGTTGCGTGCCGCGGCGGCATCGTTACCGCGCAGGAAAATAGCGAGAATAAGCGCAGCAAAGCTGGGCATGAAGGTAATGATGGAAAGCAAGTGATGATCCATTAGTGTGCCCCCCCGCTCATCGTCATCCAGGTCACAAGAACCGCGATGCCGATCACCATCGCGAAGGCGTAGGTAAAGATATATCCAGATTGCGCCCGTCCAGCGAGCCGAGTGAGAAAGGGGATGATCCCCATGGCGACACCGTTGAGAGTGCCATCAATGGCATCTCCGTCGCCACGCTTCCATAAGAAGCGGCCGATCATAAACGCCGGTCTTACAAAGATGACGTTATAGATTTCGTCAAAGTACCATTTGTTGAGGAAGAACAGATACAGTGGCCGCTGGTTCGCCGCCAAGCGTCCAGGCACGGTCGGGTTCCAGATATAGAACCAAAGCGCAAGGACCAGACCAGCAAGCATCGCGAAGAACGGACTGACCTTGACCCAGACCGGGGATGCGTGGGCTTCTTCCAATACGGTGTTGTTCGGGCCGAAATACAAGGCACCTTCACCCGGTGCCCCGGCAAATACCGGACCATGGGCGGATTCGGCGGCACCGTCAGCTACCCCGGCTTCGCCATGCGTTTCGTCGCCAGTCGCGCTATCGCCGACCGCCGGCGTGGCGCTTTCAGCGCCTTCGACATGGGCTTCGCCTCCGGCAGCGGCCTGTGCCATCGGAATGCCGTAGAAGTCAGCGACCTCTTCGGCATGGCCGAAAAAGCTGCCGTACCAGAGCATGCCGGCAAAGACCGCGCCAAGGCTCAGCGCTCCGAGCGGGATCAGCATGACCATCGGGCTTTCGTGCGCGTGGTCATGTGTATGCTTGTCCCCCCGCGCTGTACCGAAGAACGTCAGGAACATCAGACGCCAGCTATAAAAACTCGTCATCGCAGCGGCCAGAACCAACATCCAGAAACCGTACATCGACCCGCCGCCATAGGCGCTTTCGATAATCGCGTCTTTGGATAGGAAGCCCGCAAAGCCGATATAGGTCAGCGGGATACCAACCCCGGTGATCGCGAGCGTCCCGATCATCATCGCCCAGAACGTATAAGGGATCTTTTTGCGCAGACCGCCATAGTTGCGCATGTCCTGCTCGTGGTGCATCGCATGGATAACCGACCCGGCCCCAAGGAACAGCAGCGCCTTGAAGAACGCATGGGTCAACAGGTGGAACATCGCGGCCGAGTACATGCCGACGCCAACCGCAACGAACATATACCCAAGCTGCGACATGGTCGAATACGCGATGACGCGCTTGATGTCGTTTTGAACCAAGCCGATCGTGGCGGCAACAAACGCAGTGCTTGCCCCGATAAAGGTGACGAACATCATCGCTTGCGGCGCGACCTCCATCAGCGGCGACATGCGGCTGACCAGGAACACACCGGCGGTTACCATCGTCGCGGCGTGGATCAGCGCCGACACGGGTGTGGGACCTTCCATCGCATCAGGCAGCCATGTGTGCAGGAACAGCTGCGCCGATTTGCCCATAGCGCCCACAAAAAGCAAAATTGCAATCAAGTTGGCCGCGTTCCAATCGGTCCAAAGGAACCGCAAGGACGTATCAGCCAACTCTGGCGTCGCGGCGAAAATATCGTCAAACCGGATCGAATCCGTCAGATAGAACAGCCCGAAAATGCCAAGAGCAAACCCAAAGTCGCCGACCCGGTTAACCACAAACGCCTTGATCGCCGCCGCATTGGCAGACGGCTTTTTATAGTAGAACCCGATCAAGAGATACGACGCGACGCCGACGCCTTCCCAGCCAAAGAACATCTGCACCAGATTATCGGCGGTAATCAGCATCAGCATCGCAAAGGTAAAGAACGAAAGATATGCGAAGAAACGGGCGCGGTAAGGTTCGCTGTCAGAGAAGTTTTCGTCATGCGCCATGTAACCGAAAGAATACAGATGCACGAGGCTGGAGACGGTCGTGATGACGATCAACATGATCGCCGTCAAACGGTCCATGCGGATCGCCCAATCGGTGGACAGGCTGCCGCTTTCGATCCAGCGCAGGATTTGAATGTGCTCGGTCACGCCGTCAAATCGGAAAAAGACGACCCAGCTTAGCAGGGCCGCCAGAAACAACAGCCCGGTCGTTATCCACTGGCCCGTTGTTTCGCCGATCAGCTTCCAGCCGAAACCACAGATCAATGCGCCAACCAATGGCGCGAAAAGAATGATCGTTTCCATGATCCTAGCCCTTCATCACGTTGACATCTTCAACCGCGATCGTGCCTCGATTGCGGAAGAAGCAGACCAGAATGGCCAGACCAATTGCAGCCTCGGCGGCGGCCACGGTAAGGACGAAAAGCGTAAAAACCTGCCCCACCAAATCGCCCAGATAATACGAGAACGCGACAAAGTTGATGTTCACCGCCAAGAGCATCAGTTCAACGGACATCAGCATGATGATGATGTTCTTGCGGTTCAGAAAAAGCCCGAAAATGCCTATGACGAATAGCGTCGCCGCCACCGTCAGGTAATGTTCAATTCCGATCATGTCGTCCCTCGGTTCTTTCTTGCCCGTTCCGGGCGTTCTTAAGTCATTGATGCGGCGAGGATCACCCGCCCGGTACCGTCATCCGAAGATATTGTAGCCGCCCAAGACGACAATCAGCACGACAATCAATACAACAATGGTAGTTCTTGACATGGTTCACATCCTTGTTCGGACAGTGCCCTAAAGGCCCTGCCCAGGTTTCACATCGTTCAGTTTCATAGCCAGCTTGGGGTCGCGCATCATCTGCGACACCACGTTCTGCCGCTTTACATCGACACGGTGGCGCAACGTCAAAACAATTGCCCCGATCATCGCTACCAGCAGGATCAATCCCGAAAGCTGGAACAGCAGGAAATATTGATCATACAGGATCATGCCCAAGGCAGCGGTGTTTTGCACCTCGTCCGTGACCACCTGTGTGCGCAGTGTTTCGGCGGCTACGTTTGCATCCCACGCACCAAAGGCCATTACGAACTGCATCAAGATGATCAGGCCGATTAACAGCGCCAACGGCATGTATCGCGCCATCTCGGCCTTGAGTTCGGCGAAATCCACATCAAGCATCATCACCACAAACAAGAACAGGACCGCAACGGCCCCGACATAGACGATGATCAGCAACATCGCCACGAATTCGGCGTTCAGCATGACGAACAGGCCCGCCGCGCTGAGAAACGCCAGGATCAGCCAAAGTACCGAATGCACAGGGTTACGGCTGATAACGGTGAAAAGCCCTCCGGTGATCACGCTGATCGCGAAGAGGTAAAATGCGAAAACGCTCATGCGTCACCTTCCTTGTCGTCCAAAACACCCTGCGCGATCTGCATTGCGCGGGTCATGGCGGGAATGCCGGCAAACACCGCCATCTGCCCTATTGTCTCGATCACTTGCTGCTTGTGCGCCCCGGCTTCGATCGCGTGGATGACCGACTGTTTCAGCGCAAGGTCATTCTGCGCGCCTTGCATGGTCAGCCCGGCAATCGTCAACAACAGCCGCGTCTTGGCGTCCAACCCGTTCGGGTTCATCGTATTGCCAAAAAACGTTTCCATCATGTCTTTGGGCATTTTGCCCATCATCGCCTCAAACCCCTTGGGCGAAAACGCATCCATCGCTGGAAAGGACTTTGCCAGTTCCTGCATCTGCCGCATCATCTCTTCGAAAGGATTGCTCTTGTCGGTCATCGGTACGGCGCGTCCAATTCGAGGTTGCGTGCAATCTCGGCTTCCCAGCGTTCGCCGTTATCCAACAGCTTGGCCTTGTCATAAAACAGCTCTTCGCGGGTCTCGGTCGAAAATTCAAAGTTCGGACCTTCGACAATCGCATCGACCGGGCAGGCTTCCTGACAGAAACCGCAGTAAATGCATTTGGTCATGTCGATGTCATAGCGCGTGGTACGGCGGCTGCCGTCATCACGCGGTTCCGCGTCAATCGTGATCGCCTGCGCCGGGCAGATCGCCTCGCACAGTTTGCACGCAATGCAGCGTTCTTCGCCGTTGGGGTAACGACGAAGCGCATGTTCACCGCGAAAACGCGGGGACAGCGGGCCCTTTTCGTGCGGATAGTTGATCGTAGCCTTGGGCTTGAACATGTATTTAATGCCCAGCTTCAAGCCATGATAGAAATCCTGCAACAGGAAATATTTCGCGTGACGGGTATAGTCGATGCCAGCCATATCAGCCCCCTACTGTCCATCGGGCATAGATGCCCCAGAACCAATCGAATTTTGCAGCGAACGCCACGAAGACAACCCAGAACAGGCTGAATGGCAGGAATACTTTCCAACCCAGACGCATCAGTTGGTCATAGCGGTACCGCGGTGTGATCGCCTTGACCAACGAGAAGAAGAAGAACACCAGCCCGATCTTTGCCACCATCCAGAAGATACCGTCAGGCAGACCAGGAATGGGCGACAGCCAACCGCCGAAGAACATCAGCGAAATCAAGGCACACATCAGAACCACGGCGACAAGTTCACCGATCATGAACAGCAAGAACGGCGTCGACGAATATTCGACCTGATAACCGGCAACCAGTTCCGATTCCGCTTCGGGCAGGTCAAACGGCGGGCGGTTGGTTTCGGCCAGTGCCGAGATAAAGAACAGGATCAGCATCGGGAAATGCGGCAACCAATACCAATTCAACAGCCCCAGATCACCGCTTTGCGATCTGACAATATCCCCGAAGTTCAACGAACCCGAACTGATGACGACGCCGATGATGATCAGGCCAATGGATACCTCGTAAGAAATCATCTGCGCGGCAGAGCGCAGCGAGCCCAGAAACGGATATTTCGAGTTTGATGCCCATCCGCCCATGATCACCCCGTATACTTCGAGCGAGGAAATCGCGAAGACGTACAGAATGGCTACATTGATATTCGAGAGGACCCAACCGTCGTTGAAGGGGATAACGGCCCATGCGACCAGCGCCATGACCAGCGTCACCATAGGGGCCATAAAGAAGACCGACCGGTCGGCACCGGCTGGAACGACGACTTCTTTGACGATGTATTTCGCAAAATCCGCGAAAGACTGGAGCAGACCGTAGATACCGACAACGTTCGGCCCGCGCCGCAACTGCACCGAAGCCCATATCTTGCGGTCGGCGTACATCAGGAAGGCGAGTGCAAGAAGCAGGGGAATCACAACCAGGAAAATCTGACCGATGATCAGCAAAATCGTCCCCAGCGTGGTGTTGAAAAAGAAGTCAGCCATAGGTCCTCACACCGTCGGAATGCCTTTTTCCGTACAGTTCTGCACGGTTACTTCGGCATCTATTGTCTTCAAGCCCGCAGGCAGGCTCGGCGAGATGGTGTAAACAGCATCTGCACGCCAGACACCACCCTCGATCTCAACATTTGTACGCACATGGCGGGCAAATCCAAAGCCCCGGATCAAAGTATAACGTGCTGCTGCACATTCGGCATATTGCGCGACATTTTCAGCCGACTGCGCCTTGGTCATCGCAACGTTGAACTGAACCAGATCCCCGTCCAGCAGCTTGGTTTCTATACCTTGGTATTCGGGAATAAAGTCTTCGGCCATAGGAGCCTGCGCATCGCAGGCCGCTATGATCAAAGGCAATATCATCCCCAAAATCCTCACTCCGCCGCCATTGGTCTTTCGCGGCGGGCTTTGGCATTCGCCGATAGCTCTGCCATCAACTGACTGGCGCGGGCAATTGGGTTCGACAGGTAGAAATCGGCAACCGCGTAGCGTAATGCACCGTCTTGCAACGCCCCTCGGGCCGTGGCTTGCCAGTCGTTTTGGGGCACCTGATCGATATCACCCAGATGGGGCACCTTGGCCACCAACGTCTTTCGCAAGACTGCCAGCGAATCAAATGGCAACGTCGCCTCCAGCTCGGCGCTGAGCGCCCGCAGGATCGCCCAGTTTTCCTTGGCCTGACCCGGGGCAAAGCTCGCGCGGGCCGCAAGCTGTGGACGTCCTTCGGTGTTGACGAACAACCCGGCTTCCTCTGTATAGGCGGCACCTGGCAATATGATATCGGCGCGATGAGCACCCCGGTCACCATGCGACCCCTGGTAGATTACAAACGGCCCCGGGGGAATGTCGCCTTCGTCAGCGCCAAGGTTATACACCACATCCGCGCTGACCACGTCGGCGACACCGCCGTCAGCCGTCGCGCCGATGTCCATTGCTCCGACGCGCGACGCAGCGGTATGCAGCACAAGCAGGCCGGATTTTGTGCTGTCGGCAAGCGCCATGGCTGCAGCCAGTATCGCATCACCGTCGCTTCGCGCCAAGGCACCCATACCGATGATGATAACGGAATTCTTGCCGGCAACCTCGCTGTGATCACGGTCCAGCAAATCGTTCAGCACCGATGGATTGTCGCTGATGTGCATCGTGTCATAGGTCAGGTCGGCTTTGGGACCGACGACACCCACCCCTGCGCCACGCAGCCAGGCCTTGCGGATACGCGCGTTCAATACCGGTGCCTCAACGGCGGGGTTGGTACCGATCAACATGATCGCTTCGGCTGTATCAATATCTTCGATGCGCGCCGTTCCGACATACCCGGACCGGTTGCCCGCAGGCAGCTTGGCCCCGTCAGTGCGGCATTCAACGACGCCTCCCTGCCCTTCAATCAGCTGTTTCAATGCAAATGCTGCTTCGACGGACACAAGGTCACCGATCAGCCCGGCAACTTTCTTGCCCTTCATCGCCGCGGCCGCCGCCGCGAGCGCTTCGGGCCAGTCCGCTTTGCGCAGCTTGCCGTTTTCACGAATATAGGGCGTGTCCAGACGCTGGCGGCGCAAACCGTCCCAGACGAAACGCGTCTTATCGGAAATCCATTCCTCATTCACGCCATCATGGTTGCGCGGCAAGAAGCGCATGACCTCGCGCCCTTTGGTATCGACTCGAATATTCGACCCTAGCGCGTCCATGACATCAATGGATTCAGTCTTGGTCAGTTCCCAAGGGCGGGCGGTAAATGCGTAGGGCTTTGATACCAATGCACCCACCGGGCATAGATCAATAATGTTGCCCTGGAGATTGGAATCGAGCGTTTCGCCGAGATAGGCAGTAATTTCGGCATCTTCGCCGCGGCCGGTCTGGCCCATCTGGTGAATACCAGCCACCTCGGTGGTGAAGCGTACGCAGCGGGTGCACGAAATGCAGCGCGTCATATGGGTTTCAACGAGCGGCCCAAGATCAAGATCTTCGGTCGCGCGTTTGGGTTCGCGGTAGCGGCTGAAATCGACGCCATAGGCCATCGCCTGATCCTGAAGGTCACACTCGCCGCCCTGATCGCAGATCGGGCAATCCAGCGGGTGGTTAATCAGCAGGAATTCCAT
>Ga0031671_1030118_pt1 | contig 13489 bp, 12 predicted proteins | sample DeeseametaMP1603_FD_61749 | JGI IMG/M metagenome (GOLD analysis project Ga0031671, IMG submission 61749) | Metatranscriptome of deep ocean microbial communities from Pacific Ocean - MP1603 (Metagenome Metatranscriptome) | ecosystem: Environmental > Aquatic > Marine > Oceanic | place: South...
AAAAAAGGCATCGGGCTACCGCTCGCCACAACCCCATCTAAGATCACTTCAATACTATTTTCGGGCTCCACACGGGCCACCAGCATATTGTATGCGTAGGCCGCAACGGCATAAGCTTCGATCTTAGCTACTTCGGGGGTTTTAAAAACATGCGCGCCATAAGGGATATACTTGGAAGTTGCCCTATAGGCACTTTGCAGGTGTTCCTGGATCCCTACCGAATCGGCGATCAAATAATCGCTGGTTGTAATTGCCAGAGATTCTGCAAACTTTATAAAGCGTCGTACCGGTTTACTAAATTTGGTACGTTTCCACTCCAGCCCATCCATATTGGTAACGATCACCGCTTTTTTAGGCAAGAGTTTTCCCCAAACCGAACTGCTGGTATAGCCCAGCTGCAAGACAACATCAAAGTTTCGCTTGCGCGCATCTCGTATACAGTTGAGATCATACAGGAATTGCCCGGCGGTTCCCAGTTGATCTTCCGGGTCTTTTTGATGGATCAGGTGCACGCCCTTCCAGGTGTTTTCCTGATAAGGGTGGGTATGGGAGTTATACACATACACCTCGTCGCCCTCAGTCACGAGATACTGCGACAAATACTCTGCAAATTGCTCAAAGCCTCCATAATGATTGGGGATCCCTCGAGTACCTAAGATGCCTATTTTCATAGTTTATACGTTATAAAATGCCTTTGTTTTCGCGCCTATTTCAGACCAATCGAATTCATTCTTTAATTTTCTAGAAGCTTGTTCGCGCACCTGCAGCAGCTGCGCTTTATGTTGTGCCATCTTCAAAAGCACACCTGCGAGATCCTGTGCATTTTGTTGCTCAAACAAATAGCCATTTACTCCATCGTCCACTACTTCTTTAAAAGCCGGCAGATCTGAGCACACGGTCACCCGCCCGTAACTCATCGCCAAAAGCAACACCCCGCTCTGGTAAATTTTACGATAGGGCAGGATCACAGCATCACAAGCTTCAAAATAAGAGGCAACTGCTTCGTTGGGAATATACTCAAAATGAGTAGTTACAACCTCAGTTAGGTCTAAGACTGCGATCAGCTCTTTATAATAAGACAATTCATCATGCCATGGCTTACCGGCAATGACCAACCGGATATCGGGATTTTCCTGAATTGCTAAGCCAAGTGCTTCAAGCAAGACATCAAGCCCCTTTACCTTTTTGATCTGCCCAAAAAACAGCAATTTTAAAGGACGGTCCGTATGCACTTCGTAGGCTAACTCTTTTACAAAAGGCAGGTAATTTCCGTGAGGTATGATAGCGATGGGGTTCTTTTTGGGGAGCTTATCTAACAGCTCCGCATAACTCAACCGGTTATGCACCACAAACTTATCAAAACGTTTTAAAATAAAATTTTCAGAAAAGCCCACATTCTTACCCTTAAAAGAAGACACATCGTGTAGGGTGAGTACCTTCTGAAATTTAAACCGGGATAAAACAAGCATCACCAACACATTAAGCCACCCCAGATCAAAAAACTGCAAATGCACCGTCTCCACTCCGGCTTTTTTTGCAACCTGAAAGGCTTTAAAATAGCCCTTCAGAAAAAAAAACAGCCTTAACCATTTATTTGAAGTATCCCAAACTTTTTTAAAGCACAAAACAGTTTTAACATTGGGGTAAGTCCGCAGATTTGTTTGAGTGCTCGTAAAATAATAAACCTCAGCCTGATTCCTCCCCAATCCCTGAGCCAGCCCATAGTCATAAAAGTCCATCCCGCCATGGCCTCCTACGGGATCGATTAAAGCGATTTTCATACTCCGTTCTTGTATTTAAACTAGCGGATTAAAATATTAATTGAATACTGAGGTAATTTCAAAAGTCCATTTTTTGTTTTCCCTCTTAATTGCTTGAGCCCTGTTAGATCTATAACTTTAGCATTCTTTTCCGCATAAAAGGACTCATATGAAAATGGGATCGAATACAGCTGATTAAGATTAATTTCTACGGGTTTACCGGTAAGGTTAACCAAAAAGACTTTACGCTCTCCGGCTTCATTACAAAACTCCCACCCAAAAACCTCGTAATCAGCAACAGAGAAACCTCCTCTAAACAAGCTCAACTTCTTAAGTTCAGTCATACCCGATGCCGTATCAAGCCACAATTTCATCCCCATACCATTGGGTGTTAATTGAAAACTAGGCTTCGGAAATGATTCTACAGCTGCAAAAATGGGAAAGCCTGTTAAATTATGATTTAAGATCATATCCACATTGGTTGACAATCCGGTAAAAATAGAAGTCATCGACACCGTACTCAAGGCTTGCCCCCAGGTTGTAACATGATACTGAAGCTGCTTCTTATTACTCGCATTTTCATGCCATTTAAGATTATACTCTGTAATCCAAAGCTTATGACCGGCTTCCAATTGAGCTAACCCACTCTTTTCAAATAGCCTTAAAATCTCTGTATTCAGTTGTTTAAAATCGACTCCGTTATCTTCGGTCACAACGGCTTTCATCGAAGGATAAACATGCCATACTAAAGCATCTGTATTATCTACACTGGTTAACACTTCTGTATTCCAATAAGGTGAACGATTGGGAATGTCCCCCGCTACAATTCCTATTTTGACATCCGGAAATAACTTTTGGATTTCTGAACTCCATTTATTTGCCACTTTACCATACGCCAAACCTTTATTAATCTTCTGATACCGTTTATCTACAAAAAGATTAAACTCGTTGCCCAGTTCTACATAATTGACAGCAATCCCTAAACGTGATGCTTCCCGCAACATTTGCTGTTGACTCTTTAAATTATCGCTAACGAGATTTAAAACAAAAACAACTTCGCTGTTGGTTTGATCTATTAATTGTTTTAAGTCTCTTAAAGTTATAGGAGCTTTGGGTATTTTTTGATATTGGACGGGAAGCTTAGCATCCTCAATAAACCAACCCGACCTCCAATCCCACCAATTGGCAACGTTGCCCCCCGGATACCGAATCACATTAAAAGGTAACGATTTAATACCTGTCATTAACTCAGGCGTAGACCAATTTGGCCCCCTTACATTATTCCCGTTAAATCCATATAACGGCTTTTTAAGCCGCTCTTGAAAACCAACTGCGTGTATCACACGGCTATCCACGGTTAACTGTTTAAGTTCACTTACTAAACCTATGTTATCAATAGCTTCTGGTTTCTGAACATTTGTAGAATTTTTGAAAAATAGCACAACAATACCAAAAACCAGTATTAGAATGCCAGTAATATAAAGCTTGTTAATTCTCATTAGTTTGAGAGAAAATCAAAGTTTAAAAATTGATCTCGCAGAATTCAGAAAATAAATTCATTCTAACCATCTTCTTGAAAGAGTTTCTATATGATCAGAATAGAACTTTTGAATAAACGCAGAATCAATGAGTGCGTTCAATTCATCTTTAGACAATTTAATAGTACTTTTAGTTTCTTGATACGCTTCATTATAAAATTTAGCGTCACTCACATTGGCATCTAGCAGTTGAAGGCTGTCGTCAAGCTCAAAAAGTTCCCTCATGGCTTCTGAAAAACATGTTCGCAAATTCTCCAGTCTAACAAAGGCTAAATCAACATTGTTCTCTTTGTCCTGTTCTACCCAATAGCCTTTTGAAGGGTCAAATGGAATTTGATAAACATTAAATCCAAAAACATGATGCAATTCGTTGGTAAACCATTCGTCTTCCGGAAGCCGTTGAAGTAGCTCTTCCATTTTGCCTTTAACAACCTCTTCCATATCTAAATTGACTGGATTCTTAGAACTTGTAAAGTTAAAAGAGTCCTGAAACAAACTGGAGAGTTCGCGTTGTACAGGCTCCCGCACAAGGGAAATAAGATGAATTTTTCCGGCAAAAGTGGGCAGTAGTTCACTCAAAACCGTACTTTGGATCAAATGAAAGGGAATTGACCCTCGTTTTGAATTTCTGTAATACTGCTTTTGAAGTTCTATTCGAGCAGGGTTTAAAGCGTGAATATGAAAAACCGGCATATTAATAAGCTTGGAGCTTTTCAGAGAATCATATACACTGGAAGAACCCACTTTGCCAATAGTATAAATTAAAACAAGCTTATCCTTATTTTTTAAGAGCTTTTTTAATTTTCTTTTCTCTAAATAATAAAGCTCCTTTTCAAAGTACTTCGTCGCTTGAATTTTAGCTAAACTTTTTACATATGAAATACGATTATTCAACATATTGAAAGAATTGAATTGTTATTGATCTTAAAGACATTATAAATTTTACTAAGCCCTAAAAACTAAAGCTTAAACCATGCTTTTAAACATATTTTAATAAATGTCAAGTTGCAGATCTATTCAACATAATATTTTTAAAAACCTTGAATGTATTTGGTATTATGCCAAATCTTCTATTTATAATCATAGTAAGGTTATTTTTAATAAGTACTGCGCAATACATTAAATTAAATACAATAAACATTTTTCCATTTAAAAATTTACGCATTACAAAATATTGATTTGTACGCATATGATAAAAAAGAAAAAGTGCATTGGAATTCTTAGGACTTAATGCTGTAGGTTCTTTATTGGAAGATTTCGAACTTCCCTGCACTTTATGATAAATAATACTTTTAGGCTCATAATACAAAGTATATCCCTCCTTCAGAGCTCGCATAGACAATTCTAAGTCTTCACAATACATAAAAATAGCGTCATCAAAGCCCCTAAGTTTAGCAATACTTGCTTTAGAAAACATCATAACACAACCAGAGACAAATGAGACTAGTTTTGATGCTTCTGCACCATTAGAAGTAGCTTTCATATTATAATCTATGATCTTAGGCCAGCCCCTTTTAAAATTTATATCTCCACCACCATACCAGACAATATCCCTATCCCCTTCATACATGATTTTTGAGGTTGTAATACCAATATTCGGACGCATCTTAAAAGCCTCTTGCAGGTACTTAAAACTATCCGGTTCTACTAAAGTGTCATTGTTCAATAACAATAAATACTGAAAATCTATATTTTCTTGCGCCCATTTTATCCCCTGGTTATTGGCACGCCCAAAGCCCACATTTTCTAGATTTTTTATCAAATGCAATTCGGGATAGGTATCTTTTAACCCATCTAATAAGTCAGGATTTTTAGAAGCATTATCAACAACAACAAGATACGGCAATTCACCCTGTGTCTTTTTGATACTTTCTATACAGTCATATGTATCTTGAAAACTATTATAGTTGACTAGTATAATAACCAGATTGTACCGCTTCAGCATTGTAGATCAGTGTAAAAGTTAATAAAAAATAAAACAAGGTATGAACTTCGATTAAAGAGAGACTTATCAAATTAACACTAAAGAAAATCAATCCCATTAAAGCCCATTTACTATTGCCCCTCACTTTAAAATACTTAAAATAAACATACAAGAGTATCAAAAGAAAACTTCCCAAAACTAAAATACCCGAATCGAGAATAAGAGTTAAAAAATAATTATCTATAGTACCACGTGCTCCTCCCGAAGTCCCATAGCCCAGCTCCTCAACCCCTTTCCCGAAACCAACTCCTGTTAATAAATGTTCTTCTAATATGGTCCAGGCGCCTTCAATTTGATTCGTTCTATTATCATCATCAAGCAATTCTCTTCCACCAAAATATTCATCCAGTTTTTCAGATATATTCACTGTATTTAAAAACACCAATCCTCCCAATAGCATTCCCATAATCATCAAGACTTTAAAAGATGGATTTACTTTTTTGGAAAGTAAACTTTTACCAAAAGCATATCCGCCCCAAAGAATTAAAATAACCAGTACTGCTCTTGATTTTATAAAAAGGGCCACGCTTACCAGAAAAAAAATCAAAATATAAACCCTGCTCTTAGTAAGCAGCTCTTTCTTAAAAAAAATCAGTACCGGGATGATCAGTACTACAAACTGCCCAAAACTGAGGGGATGACTAAATGTAGCCTGAATACGCCGATCCCCTCCCCGCAACTTCTCTCTGAAGGCTGCTCTTTGAAATTCGTTTAGGCTTTCTAAATTGATAAAGGGTAAAAAGGGATTTGTTCCCATTAAAATCTCTGCTATAGCTATAAGGATAACCCCGGTTACTGCGATCAAAAAAAAGCGAACTACTTCCTTAACATATTTCTCTTGTAACGGAATAGATGCAGTAATGAGTATTAAAAAAAAATTGTATATAAAAAAATTAAGGTAGCGTTTAAAAGACCACGAAAAGTCAACAGACTGAAAAACCATAACCCATTGCAGCATAAAAAAGAGAAAGATCAGTTTAAAAAAATACTGATGCTGTATCAATCGGCTTTGTAAAATCTTTTGAACAGAACGAGTAAAAATCAGCCCACGTAACCAGAATACCAGGAGTAAAATAAAAGCGACACGAGATGCAGATAATTCGAAAAAACCTACATTAACGGAAATAAATCCAGGTACAAGAATATACGTCAATAAAAAAACACATAACAATTTATTAAGCCAATTATAATAAGCGCTAATCTTCAACTAGTTATAATTTGAAATTATTGTGTTTGGACTTGTACCCTTAATTAAAGTCTGCGTTTTATTCCAGTCATCACTAAAAACGTCACGCAAATAAACTAAAACTTCTTCAGGTATCTCATAGTCACTTTTAGAATTAAAAAGAAAGCTTAGTTTATTTTGAAGATAGGTCCTGGCCTCTGGAGGAACAATGGCTTTGAAAGCCTTCAATTTTTTAACCAACTTATTTTTAGGAACTAAGGTTTTATTATGAGTTTGGTTCAAATGCATTAAAACCGAATCATCCAGTCTCAGAAAATCAAAGATCATTTTCATCGTTGCCGCTGTATTTTGCGTTAATTGCTTAAAATCAACTATGCAGATTTGCTCATCAGGAAAGCACTCGTAATAGCGCTGTAATTGTTTATAATACAGCCCTAATTCAATATATAAATTAGAGACCCCCCATCCTTTTTGAGCTGCTTCATAGTCGGCAGTAAGAGCGCTTAGGATTTCGGTCTCGGTCTGCCCTCCTCCTGCTAGATCCATAAAATAATGGCTTAAAGCCCGGTCTACAGGTTCTCTCAGAACAATAAGGATACGAGCCTCCGGATTAAAATCATAAATTTCCTGAGCTGCTCGTTCCGAAAACAGGTAACTGGTACTCCCCTCTCCCCGATACGAATAAGATTCTTGATTTTCAAAGAGTTTCAGGTAATCCTCTCTTTTTTCTATAAAGGCAATATGCCTCTCTCTTAAGGGCTTTTGCTCAAAATAACTAGAAGCTTCAAATCGTGTAGCTTTTCGATAATCTGCTCTAAAGCCTTCCCATTTTATATCACTCCCAAAAAAATTAGGCTCTTTTAGGGGGCTCATAAAGATTTGAGGATGTTGCTGTAGGTAGTTGAACAGTGAAGTGGTCCCCGCCTTAGCTGCACCTACGATAAACAGATTAGGTCTCACACTCATAGTTTTGATACTTTTAAAAGAGCATTCCATCTTTTATAAATTGCCTGGGGACTATACTCTTGCCCTTCTGCAAAGGCCTTAGCTCTCAATTTGGCCAAATAGAAATGGTTTTCTTGTAACTTCCTTAATTCAGCTTCTGCTTTTAGTGTATAATCCGCTTCCCTAAAATAAAACCCATTCTCTGCAGAAGTTATGATTCCTTTAGGACCGCTATGATCTGTAGTTATAGGAATAACACCTCGAGACATAGCCTCTATGATCACCATCCCAAACAATTCTTCCCAAGGTCCGGTTTTAATGGATGGAGCGAGAAACACATCGGCTTTATCATATTCGGTCTTCAACTCCGGGTCTTTTTTAAATCCTAGAAAATACACATTATCATGTTCCTGTTCTTGTAATTTAATCGTCTCTTCTAAACTTCCTTTTCCTATAAACACAAATTCAAAATGCTCTGAAGACAAACGCTGTATTAATTCTATAATCAATAAAACTCCTTTACTTTTCTCCAAACGCCCTACAAACAAGCATCGTATCTTTGAAATTTCCGGTTTAGTTACCAGAGCTGTGGCATACAGCCTGTTAATTGCATGATTTACTACGCAGGTTTGTTTTGGATTATAATAAGTTTGTAGCTGTTCTTCCACAACCTGAGTAGCACAAAAAACACCAGTTGCATTAGTTATAAATTGATTCCAGACTTTCTTTGAAGCGGAAGTTTGTGCTAAAAAACGCTTGGAATAATTGACATAACCCCAGGTTGTTTTGGAAGTATGATAGAAATACTTATTCTTTTTGAGCAGCGGATAATACCACAACAATCTAAAATCATACGGTGCGATTCCCACAATGATCGTTTTATCCTTCAAGAACAATAATTTTAGCAAGAACCACATATTTACAAACTGCTTAAAAAAGGTTTTAGAATCTCGCTTAATTAAAGCTTTAATGATTTTCTTTAAAATAGAGAATTCCCTAAAGACAAGCTTTACATCGCCTATATGCTGCTCACGGTCAATAAGAGCCCGGTAATGGCCTTTGGTACCGTTCTCATGAAATATATATACGTTCTGCATGTTTAATAGCTGATAAAAGCACCTTTTTGCTTAGCTGCCTTTCTATGCGATACAACCTCCTGTAATTTTTTAATACTTTTGGTAAAAGCCTTTGTGACTACCTGAGTACGCCCCTTACCTTCAAGTCTATTCTTGCTCATTCGCAAAAAATTTAAACTTGTATTTAACCATACCCCCCTGTTTATATTGGCCAGCCGAACCAGATTTGCTACAAACATTTGCTGAGTTTGTTTTTCGGCAACCAAGGGAACCGCAGCTCGGCCTCCCCGGTCATGAATATAAGAGCATTGTTTAGCCACCCCTATTTTAAATCCGTGATAACGCACCCGGTTACAATAATCAGCATCTTCCCCATAATGAAAAAACAGCGGTGAAAACCCACCTACAGCTTGTATACAAGCAGCGGTCATAAACCACCCGGAAGCATTCACAAACTTAATCTCGTCTACTTGCTGATTCTCTGTATTTGATTCTGTTTTATAGTATTTACGAAATTGACTATCCAGATTACCATCTGCATTCAGTTGTATAGGGCTAAGAATACCAAATTCCGGATACTTTTCCATACAACGTATAAGTTCCGGAAAAGTGTTTGTATTGATCCAGGCATCTTGATTGAGTAGAAAAATATAGTCTGCTCCGGCACTAAGCGCCTTTTCTATCCCTAGATTATTAGCCTTGCCAAACCCTAGATTCCCTCCCGGTAATAGGAGTTGTACTTGAGTAAAATGATTTTGTATCAAGGTAACAGTATCATCCTGTGACCCGTTATCGACCACCAAAATTTTATGATCAACCACGGGAGCCTCAACTAAACTAGAAAGACATTTTTTAATCCACTCCGCTCCATTATAAGTTACTACTATAGTGTACAACATTTACCTAATTATTTAAAATCTTCTGGTTAAATAGTTTGTTTGTCTTTCAAAAAAAGACAGTTGATCTCTCCTGTCATCAAAAGAATAGTTAAACAACTCAATGTCCCTTTTATATTTTTCTTGGACCCATTTTATTTCTTTATCACGATAGAAATGCGAATAATGCTTATATACCTTTTTAGCTTTTTTATCGTGTGGAAGTTGGGCTTGACTCAACCCCTGCTTAACTGTAAAATCCTTGAATTCAGTTTTCAAATTCTCAAGCTTTATTAACTTATCGACTGCTAGCTTGTTATCTATGTAAACAAACTCATTTTGTGGAAGAAGATGATCACCCCTATATTCTTTCACTGAAGAATCCCTTAAGACATTGCTCTTCCTGCCAGCAGCTTCAAGATAATTCTTAAAAGAAATTTTAAAAGGCGTCTTCCCATTTATCCAAAAATAATCTGATACTGCGCGCGACCATGGATTACGCACTATTGCAAATTTATAATAGGAATCCCAAATTTCTTGAGACACTAACTCCTGTTCAAGCAACTGCTTAGCGGTTGCGTGATGTAAATGCAATTTTCGTTTTGGACACCATCCCGTCAAATTTTCATAATTAGGCTCGGCCCATTTAAAAGGTTTTACTCCAAAATAGACCTCAATACTCGAACCTGCGCATTTCGGAATATGAACAAATATTACTTTATGTTTGTGTGATATCATATCTGTAAAAAGTAGAAATTATTAAAGGAAATGGTTTATATAAACGCTAACTCAATAATCCTTATTTTATAAATGTAACTGGAAGCGTTAAAATGCCAACTTTCAATTTTGCATAAATGACTTTAACAATATTCTCCCCGGCTACAGTAATTGCCGTTGCAATGGCTGCTCCTAAAGCACCAAGATGGGTGATTAAAAAATAATTTAACGTCAAGTTTAGAATAACAAAACCTAAGGATATCCAGCCATGTATTTTCTCGTGGCCACACATAATCAGCAACATACCGGAACAACCGCTCGATATATTAAAAAATTGCCCAATACTTAAAACTATCAATATAGAATAAGCTGTGGTAAATTCTTCTCCCCATAGACTCAAAATAAATCCTCCTGTTACAATAAAAAATAGTAGCGCAATAAAAGCGATTACAATAAGGCCTAAAGTAACCCTTTGAACCATTCGAGCCATCTCTGCTATCTTATTATCTGCATATAGTGAAGCAAGCTTTGGCGCTAGCGAAGCATTGGAAACTTGTAAAAAAAAGCTAGTAAGCAAAGCCAGCCTCGCCGCCACGGCATACAATCCAACTTCAGTAGTTGAACTAAAAGCCCCAAGCATGATGGTATCGGCGTTAGATGCTATTATAGATGTTGCATTTACAAGAAGTAAAGGCATTGCAACCCTTAACATCGACTTACCAATCCAGCGTCTGCCCCCTTTAAATTTAAAGAGCTTTTTCCAGTAAATACCTATAGCAATAGTAACGCCTAAACTTCCTATACCGTACAATACAGCTACGTTATTAACATTTACATCAATATCAAATAGAGTTAATATAGTTAAGCCTATCGCTACCAGCCAAACACTTAAAGTTTTATCTACTAAGTTACTTTGCCAAATTTTTCGAAATCCCTTTAATCCTGCTGCATAGATTCGAGATAGAGATTGCGGCACCATTACAGCCAGAGCAATAATCAGAGGTATTTTCAATTTTGGAGCTCCAAATAGCTCCACGGCGATAAAGTCCGAAAATAGTATTCCGGTTAAGGCCAACACTAGGGCTATTCCTCCTGAGATAATAGACCCTGTATAAATATTGTCTGCTACCTGCTGCCAGTTTTGTCTTTCATAACCTATTGAAATATTCTTTACCAAGACATTTCCCAAGCCTAAAATCACCAATACCATCAGCAAGGATATGATTTGAGTAGAAAGATTGATAATGCCCAATCCATCCGGCCCTAAGGTTCGACCCAAAAATACACTTACTCCAAAACCGGCAAACATACCTATGAGCTTTACGACCATAGAACTAGAGGATTTTTTTACCACCTCCAAAGTATGGATGTCTAGTTTTTTAACTTTCGACTTAATCTTATTGATCAATGTAAAAAAGATTACTCGATTAGGAATATTTTTCTAAGTACCACTGTATGGTCTTCTTAATCCCGGTCTCAAAGTTCTCCGCGGCCTTCCAGCCCAGTTCCCCTTCCAGCTTGCTGGCATCAATCGCATAACGACGGTCATGGCCGGCACGATCTTCTACATAAGTGATCTGATCTTTATACGAGCCGCTGGCCTTGGGCTTCAACACATCCAGCTGTTCACAGATGCTGTGTGCGATATAATTGTTGTTGCGCTCATTCTTACCGCCTACATTATACACCTCACCGGAGCGCCCTTTTTGATACGCGAGTTCGATCCCGGTACAATGATCTAAGACATACAACCAGTCTCTGATGTTCTTCCCGTCTCCATAGATCGGGATGTTTTCTCCGTTTAAGGCCTTACGGATCACCGTTGGGATCAGCTTTTCATCATGCTGTTTGGGTCCGTAATTATTGGAGCAATTGGTGATCACCGTATTCATCCCGTAGGTATGATGATAACTGCGTACGATCATATCTGAAGCCGCCTTACTCGCACTGTAGGGAGAGTTAGGGGCATATGGGGTTGTTTCCGTAAACAAACCGGTTTCCCCTAAAGTGCCGTACACTTCATCGGTACTCACATGATGAAAGCGGCAGCCTTTATAGGCTTCTTTAAACTGGAAGGGCTTCTCCATCCATTTTTTAAAGGCCACATCGATCAATACAAAGGTTCCGTTAACATTGGTTTCAACAAATACTCCGGGATTCTTAATACTGTTGTCTACATGCGATTCTGCAGCAAAATGGATCACTCCCGTAATATCATGCTCCTCAAAGATACCTTCTACAAGACTACGGTCTCTGATATCGCCTTGGATAAAGGTATAACGCTCATGCCCCTCGAGTTCGCTTAAATTGCTTAAATCTCCCGCATAAGTCAACAGATCAAGATTGACGACTTTGACCTCCGGGTTGTTTTCAATAAAATAAGGTACAAAATTAGACCCTATAAAACCGGCTCCGCCGGTGATTAAAATTGTTTGCATTAGTGGTTGTTTAAAAGTTGAACACATTCGTTTAGACTGCTTTTCCAATAGGGGATTTCGGTATCAAAAGCAGCTTTTAAGGCTTCTTTATCCATCAAGGAATAATGCGGGCGCTTTGCCGGGGTAGGATAGGCCGAAGTAGGAATAGGATATACCTTACAGTCAAGGCCGGCCAGCTGCATGATCTCGTACGCAAAATCATACCAGGAACACACCCCTTCATTGGTATACTGATAGATGTTCACCGAAGGATTTTCGGTATAGATTGCTTTTTCTAAAATAAAACGGGCCAGATCCCGGGCATAGGTGGGTACGCCCACCTGATCGTAGATCACATTCAGGCGTTCACGTTCGCTCCCCAAACGCAGCATGGTTTTTACAAAATTATTCCCAAAAGAAGAGTACACCCAGGAGGTACGCAGGATCAGGGAGTTAGCAGGATTAATGCGCTGCATAGCCTGCTCCCCTTTAAGCTTGGAAGCCCCATAATAATTCACCGGGCTTGTTGGATCTGTGGCCAAATAAGGCGTACAGCCCCCACCATCAAATACATAATCGGTAGAAATATGAATCAACTTGCATCCCAGATCAGCAGCCACTTGAGCCAGCCCTGCAACCGCATCACAATTCACGGCATCAGCTGCATCTTTATCTGCTTCGGCTTGATCTACCGCCGTATAGGCGGCACAATTTACGATGACATCAATCGCATGATCTTGTACAAAGGCCGCCACTGCAGCTCGATCGGTAATGTTTAGACTTGTAGAATCTGTAGCGACACAAGTTACCTGAGGTATACCTTCAGCCAAAAGCCCTAGCTCCGACCCCAATTGCCCCTTACTACCGGTGATCAAAAGTTTCATAAGTCGTATAGATTTTGGTTGTAATCAAAATAAGTGGCCTCGGCAAAAGCCGGTTGCTTTGTATCTTTATCTGATAGCAGCAATTGGTCGGCTTCCAGCTTCCAGTC
>Ga0031671_1032069_pt1 | contig 12819 bp, 12 predicted proteins | sample DeeseametaMP1603_FD_61749 | JGI IMG/M metagenome (GOLD analysis project Ga0031671, IMG submission 61749) | Metatranscriptome of deep ocean microbial communities from Pacific Ocean - MP1603 (Metagenome Metatranscriptome) | ecosystem: Environmental > Aquatic > Marine > Oceanic | place: South...
CCGTTTTAGTATAGCGGGTAAATGTTGTAAAAATGTAGGTTTTAATAAAAGGGTGTTCGACTTCAACGGGAGATTCTGGCAAAGTGCTGCCGGTCAAAATCAATTGATTGTAAAAGTGAAGAAGACGTTTATTGCCCATCCCTGGCTGAGCCTGCTGGCGGTGTTGTGGTTATCCCTGATAATTATTGTAGGTGGCACAGAGCTACCAGTACTGCTGACTCAGTATGGCGGGTTTTTATTGCTGGGGATCGTTGGCGCTGTTTTTGCCAATGCCACGGGGGCCGGAGGCGGCGTAGTGTTCGTGCCGTTTTTTCAGCAACTGGCATTTTCTCCGGAGGCGGTTATTGCCACCAGTTTTGCCATCCAGTGCTGCGGTATGACCGCCGGTGCCATTAGCTGGCTGCAATTTTACCGTCATATTAAGGGTCAGCAGCCCGACTGGCTGTTGCTACCGGCTGTCCTGAGTCGCTGTATTCCTTTTGGTCTGGCAGGATTATGGCTGGCGCAGTATGGATTCGATTACCTGGTGCCTCACCTCAGTTTTTCGGCAGTCTCTTCACAGTTACACATTGGCTTCGGCGCGTTTTCTATTTTGCTGGCGCTGGCGATTATGGCCTCGTCGAAACGATTAAGCAGTTCTCAGGGGCGCAGTCAGTTAACGCCAGCAGATAAAAACTGGCTCGCCGTGATCAGTTTTCTGGGCGGCATCATTACGGCCTATTTGTCGGTGGGGATAGGTGAACTGGTAGCTGTATACCTGATTGTCAGACGCTTTGATGTCACACTGGCCATTGGTGCAGCGGTGATTATTTCGGCGGTCACGGTTTGGGGAGCGGTTGGTTATGGCGCCTTGGTGAGTGCTGCCGTAAACTGGTATGTTGTGTTGTTTGCCGGCGCTGGTGCAGTGATTGGCGGTCGCCTTGCAAGGTATGTGGTGCTGTTCTTTTCGCCCAGACAGGTGAAACTGTTTTTTGCGCTCTGGGTGCTGTTACTGGGCATACTGAGCATTGTATAAACAGCCTGACTGTTATCTGTACTGTACACTCCCTATTTGCTAAATAATTCAGACTTTGGTCTTGCCCTTTAAGATAAGCTGGCAACTCTGCTATGGTGACTTTATCTATTTACTGGTGAACGGATCCTCACTACATGGCTTATTCTCCGGCTAATCTCTACACCCTCACGCAGCCCGAATGGAGCAAAGACGCGGTTATTTATCAGGTCAATACCCGTCAGTTCAGTCAGGCGGGTACCTTCGATGGTGTCACTGAAAAACTGTCTCATATCGCCGGATTGGGCGCCAGAATCCTGTGGCTGATGCCTATCCATCCGATTGGCGAGAAACATCGCAAAGGTGAGCTCGGCAGTCCTTACGCCGTGAAAGATTATTTTGCTGTAAATCCGGAGTTTGGTGACGAGAGCAGTCTTCGGCGACTCATTAAAGAAGCCCATGCGCTGGGGCTGAAAGTCATCCTCGACTGGGTGCCTAATCACAGTGCCTGGGATAACCATCTGGTGACGCAACATCCCGAGTGGTATGCACGCGATTACAAAGGCGATTTTCGCCCTTCACCCTGGTGGGACTGGAGCGACATCATCGAGTTTGATTACGACCAGCCGGGCCTGCGTGAGTATATGATAAAGGCCATGGCTTACTGGGTTGAAGAGTTTGATATCGACGGTTACCGGTGTGATGTAGCAGGCTATGTACCCAATGATTTTTGGCGCCAGCTTCGCGTAGCGCTGGATGACATTAAGCCGGTCTTTCTTCTTGCTGAATGGGAAGATCGCGATCTCCATCGTGACGGCTTTAATATGACCTATGCGTGGAGCTGGAATGAAGCCATGCATGAAATCGCTCAGGGGCAGGCGCCGGTGGACCGATTACGAAAATATTATTCATGGAACGAACGGGCCTGGCCCCGTTCAGCCTACCGCATGACTTTCGTCAGCAACCAAGACAAAAATGCCTGGGACGGCACCCAGCAGGAGCAGTTTGGTGAATGTTTAGAGGCAGCGATAGTATTGTCGGTGCTCGGCGAGGGAATGCCGCTCATTCACAATGGTCAGGAAGCGGGTGAGAGCAAACGGCTGGCCTTTTTTGAGCGCGATCCCATCGAGTGGCAGGCCCATCCGATTGGCGAGTTGTACCGTAAACTTATTCATCTGAAAAAACGGGTACCGGCACTCTGGAACGGTAAGTATGGTGCTCGCATGATACAAGTGCCTAACTCTTTGCCCGGGCAGGTGCTCAGCTTTGTACGCAGGCAAGACGATGTAAAGGTCTTTGTGGTACTGAATCTTTCGGCAGATACTGCTGACGTGGATTTTCATGAAAATTTGTATCGCGATGAATACATTGACCTGTTTGAAGCATCATGTACGGCGGTAGTGAAAACCGATACTCTGAGCCTGCCACCCTGGGCTTACAGGGTGTTTGTGTCGGCAAACTTTCCCCTGATCTAACAGACCCACAGACGAGCTGTAAAAACTTTGGCATAATAGCGCTTTTGCACTCACTCAGGAACAACATGCCCAGTTTAGATGATGTATTTTCGGGCGCGGGATTGCTGGCTAAGGCGATTCAGGGGTTTAATCCCCGTCAGGCGCAAACAGACATGGCAAAAGCCGTCGCCAGCGCCATTAACGATGCCGACAGTTTAATTGTTGAGGCCGGCACCGGCACCGGAAAAACCTTTGCCTATCTGGCCCCTGTGTTGCTGTCGAAGGGAAAAGCCATTGTTTCCACGGGTACTAAAAATCTCCAGGAGCAGCTATTTCATCGCGACCTGCCGGTGATCAAAAAAGCCCTCGCCAGCAACCGTAAAACGGCGTTGCTAAAAGGCCGGGCTAACTATCTTTGCCTGCATCGACTGGCTCAGCACGGTGGTAATTCCACTTTGGTGGAATCGGATGTACTCAACGAGTTATCAACGGTCAGAGCCTGGGCTAATACCACTAAAACCGGAGATATGGGCGAGGTAAAAACGCTGCCTGAAGATGCACGGGTTATCCCGCTGGTAACCTCCACGGTGGATAACTGCCTGGGCCGCGATTGCCCAGACTATGAAGATTGCTACCTGGTGAAGGCGCGTAAAAACGCCATGGAAGCGGATATCGTAGTGGTTAACCATCACCTTTTCTTTGCCGATATGGCGCTGCGAGACACTGGTTTTGGTGAGCTAATTCCCGAAGCCGACTGCATTATCTTTGATGAAGCGCATCAGATCCCGGAAATCGCCAGTGAATATTTTGGCGAGGCCATCTCAACCCGTCAGCTAACCGAAATCAGCAAGGAGATCACCTTGTTGTATCGTACGGTATTAAAAGATGCTGACCAGTTGGAAAAAGCCGGCGAGAAGGTCCGCATGCAGGCCGCAGACTTACGTTTGCTATTTGCCGATAAACCCCAGCGTGGCCATTGGCTGGAGGCCATGGAACGCGAGGAAGTGGCAACTCAGGTTAGCCGCCTCGAAGATGCTGTAGGCGTACTGTACGATATTTGTAAGCTGCATATCGGGCGCGACAAAGACCTTGATAACCTGTTTGATCGGATCGTTCAGAGCCGGGAAAAGCTCGCTCTGTTTACCACCAAAGAGCATGACGGGATGAGTTTGTGGTACGAAACCACGCCTCGTCATATTGTAATGCATATGACACCGCTGTCGATTGCCGCCAAATTTCGCCGATTTGTGGAGTCTGACGATCGCGGCTGGGTATTTACCTCGGCCACGCTGGTGGTAGATAACGACTTTACTCATTTTCAGCGCCGCATGGGCCTGGAAAAAGCCCGAACCATGATGCTCGACAGTCCGTTTGATTACGAAAGCCAGGCCATGTTGTGCGTACCACGATATTTACCCGAGCCGCACATGCCAACCATGCGCAAGCAACTGGTTACCATCGCTAAAAAGCTCATTAAGGCCAGCGGCGGGCGTTGCTTCCTACTGTTTACCAGCCATGCGGCGTTGCAGGAAGTGGCTGCGGCATTGCAGGAACAAATTGATAATCCTGTGCTGGTACAGGGCAGTACATCCAAGCAGGCTCTGTTAAGTGCTTATTTGTCTGACCCATCGGCGGTACTGCTTGGTACCGGTGCGTTCTGGGAAGGCGTAGACGTACGCGGTAATGATCTGGTGTGCGTTATGATCGACAAGTTGCCGTTTGCCGCGCCGGATGATCCGCTGCTGCAGGCCCGGCTGGAGGAATGCCGTAAAAAAGGCGGCAACCCGTTTGGTAGTATCCAGATCCCGCAAGCGGTTATTACCCTTAAGCAGGGCGCAGGCAGACTGATCCGCGACCCGGCTGATGCCGGAGTGCTGGTTATTTGCGATAATCGCCTGGTTACCAAACCCTACGCCCAAACCTTCCTTGGCAGTTTACCGCCAATGAAGCGCACCCGGGATGTCAGTGAAGTTGAAAAATTTCTGGCCAATATCGAACAAACAGAACACCTTACAGAAGAATAATCCATGAACATTTTAACTATTGATACTGCCACCGAAGCTTGTTCGGTTGCCCTACAGTTTGATCAGACACTGTTTACCCGTTACGAGGTTTGTCCGCAACAGCACAGTCAGAAGATTCTGCCCATGGTAGATGCGGTGATGAAAGAAGCTGGCGCCTCTTTAACGGAACTTGATGGCCTGGCTTTTGGTCGGGGCCCAGGTAGTTTTACCGGTGTGCGTATTGCCACCGGCATTATTCAGGGGCTTGCTTTGGGCAGTCAGCTTCCTGTTGCGGGCGTCAGTACTCTGGCTGCTATGGCTCAGCAGGTGATCAATTCCGGTGATGTAAGTGACGTTGCGGTGGCCATCGATGCTCGCATGGGCGAAGTCTATTTTGCTCATTATCAGAATCAGCAGGGCATAGCGACGCTGATGGGCGAAGAGCAGGTGACTTCACCTGAGACCGCCGCTGAGCAAATCGATATTTCTTCAATGGCGGCTGCCGGCACCGGCTGGCAGGCATACCCGGTATTAAGTGAACTGCTTAATGGCCAGTCTGTAAGCGTGTCTTATCCTTACGCGAGATTTATGTTGCCGCTGGCAGAACAAACATTGAGTGCAGGGCAGGGCATGGCAGTTGATGCTATAACGCCTGAGTATTTACGTAATACGGTAACCTGGAAAAAATTGCCTGGCCGCTAAGCGCAGGCCAGGACTGGCGTGATATTTGCTGTACTTTGAGTTTAACTAACGACAGCCCATTGGTTGTCAGTAATTTGGCAATCGACAGGCATTATTGGCTTAATGGAAATTCGTCAGCAATTAATCACACCCAATGTAGAGCGCAATGCTCCACAGCCTAAACCTGCGGCAAAATCCGCAGCGGTAGAGCGTGTTGATAAAGCGCCAGCAAGCCAGTTAGATGCCATTCAACCTCGCAGCGGCGATGATAAAACCCGTGCCCAGGCAGAGTCGTTTCGCCGCACCTCAGGCTACGATCAGCCCCAGGGCCCGGCTATTCTGGCCCTGGAAGCTTACGGTAGTCATGAACGTGAAACCAAACGCGCAGCCATACGTGAAATGATGGGTGTCGACCTCTACGCTTAATCAGGGTAACGCCAGATTAAACTATCCTTGATTACCATTGTCATAATCAGTAACTTGTTGATTCATTATGATGAATCACCCTTAAATTCAGTTTCTATTCAGTTTAATCTTCTACACTGAGTATGAGTACTTCATGATTGAACCCGAGCATACTGATCCGTTGATAAGATGTGAGCAGTATGATTGATAAGTCAGGCACGGAGCCGCAGGCTTTTGGTTCGGTTGAAATGAACCGTGAGCCGGATGGCTCGTACATGTTTAGCTAAAGCAAGGAATCCCTATGTTAGTTCGTGCATTTGTCGTTATCTTCGCATTAAGCCTGTCGGCTTGTGCAGTTGTTCCCGAGCAGCTCCAGGTGCCAGAAAATACGTCGTTGGTAGGGTACAACAAAGCCGTGGTTGCAGGTGATGATATTCTGGGTAAAAGCGCTCGTTGGGGCGGCATTATTACTAACGTCGAGAACAAACCCGATCAAACTCTCATTGAAGTGGTGTATTTTCCGCTGAATCACTATGGAAAGCCGAACGCCAGTGAAGAAACACCTGGGCGGTTTAAAGCGGTTATCAATAAATTTGTTGACCCCATCATGTTTGAAGAGGGGCGCACCGTAACCTTTCTGGGCAAGGTGGGTAAACCTCTGGCCGGTATGGTCGGCGAACAGCCTTATATGTTTCCGTCGCTAACGGTCGACAATTACTACAAATGGCGTCGCCAGAGACTGTACGATACTTCTACGGTGTTCTTTGACTTCTACTCCGGCTGGTATTCACCGTTTTACCATCCGTACTGGAGTCCGTGGCGATTTGGCCCGAGTGTACGAATGATCCGCACTTACAAGGATCCAGCCTACTCGTCGGGTAGTAAGAATAACTATCGGCCGCCTTCTAACAGCCGTCCGAGTATGAGTGCGCGCCCACAACCAAGGCAGCAACCGCCGAGTTCCAGAAGTAAAGCTCAGCGCCGCCTGGATCCTTAGGTAATAAGTTGCCGCTTGCGGCAACTTTTAGCCCGGTGCGCGGCAATGTCATGCCCCGGGCAGCGCGATCGTTATCAACAAAGGTTCAACATTTACTCCCGTCGCTGCTAAACTGCTGCTCAACGTCTATGAGTCACAGGGCAACGCCCTCAGGGAGTAGTAATGCAAGCGTGTGAGTTTTCAATATCGTCGGGCACTATCAGAGGTATAACCAATTGCCAGCAAGGTCAGGTAGTGCTGGCGTTACACGGTTTTTTAGATAATGCCGCCAGTATGGCTTGTCTGGCGCCTGCAATGAGCCAGTATCAGTACATTGCTATCGATTTGCCCGGCCATGGTCTCAGCGATCACCGTCCTCCCTGCGCTCATTACAACCAAATGGATTATATACAGGACCTGCATGAGCTGGTGGTGTCTCAAGACTGGCAGGATATTGTGATTGTCGGTCATTCCATGGGCGGTATACTGGCCAGTATATATGCCGCGGTATTCCCCGAGCAGGTCAGTGCTATTGCTATGATTGATGCCTGCGGGCCGTTAACACTGCCTCCTGAGACCAGTACAGAGCAATTACGGGCATCAATATTGTCTCGCCTTCCCAAGCCCGGCCGCACTGGCAGCCCCCGCGAGGTTGATTTGGATGCTGCGGTGGCCGCGCGCTGCAAAATGAGCGACATCACTGCTGAGCACGCTGCCACTATTTTGCGCAGAAATATAACCATTCGTGAAGATGGCCTCAGCGGCTGGCGCAGCGATCCGCGGTTACGCACCAAATCGTCGTTGCGACTGACCGAATCACAGGCGCAAAATCTTATGCAAGCTATCGAGTGTCCGGTCTGGATCGGCGGTGCCACAGACAGCTTTAAAGAAATGGACACAACCTATGAAAAACGCAAAAGCTGGTTGAAAAACAGTCGGTTTGAACTATTCTCAGGTGGGCATCACTTCCATATGGTTAATCCGTCAGCAGTTGGCAACGCGATTTGTCGGTTTGTTGAAGAAATGTAAACAACAGCGTTTATCTTTTGCTGATCATCCTATACTATATGCAACACGTCAGACCAGTGGCTGACCCAGCAATGACACACAACAAGAACAATCGAAAGACTTAAGGTGACAGGAGAGCTTGGTGGAAAAAATCTGGCTTAATCATTATGACTCGAGAGTAGCTCCGGAAATTGACCCGGACCGTTACGCTTCCATTATCGACATACTCGATGAGTCTGTAGCTAAATATGGTGACAAAACCGCCTATATTAATATGGGTCAGACAATCAGCTTCAGTGAGCTCGACAGCCTGTCCCGGCAATTCGCCGCGTACCTGATGAACAATGGCTTTAAGCCTGGTGATGCCATCGCGATCATGATGCCTAACCTGCTGCAGTATCCGGTTGCTCTGTTTGGCATCCTGCGTGCTGGCATGACCGTGGTAAACGTAAACCCGCTTTATACGGCGCGAGAATTAAAACACCAGCTTAACGACAGCCAGGCCAAAGCAATCGTTATCGTTGAAAACTTTGCGCATACGCTGGACAAAGTGGTGGCCGACACCGGTATTCAGGAAGTGTTACTGACGTCTCTGGCAGACATGCTGCCGGCACCAAAACGTTGGGTAGTCAACTTTGTGGTGAAGCACGTTAAAAAGATGGTGCCATCCTACAGCTTGTCCGGGGCCAAATCGTTTATGTCGGCACTGAAAGCCGGCGAAAAACTCACGTACGAGCGTCCTGAAATTAACAACCAGGACCTCGCTTTTCTCCAGTATACCGGTGGTACTACCGGAGTGTCGAAAGGCGCTATGCTCACTCATCGTAATATGATTGCCAACCTGGAGCAGGTGTCAGGGCTGTTATCAACGGTGATTACGCCGGGCAAAGATCTGGTGGTCACCGCTCTGCCGCTCTATCATATCTTTGCGCTACTGGCTAACTGCCTGTTATTCCTAAAGTTTGGCTGCCCTAACTTACTGATCACTAACCCCAAGGATATGCCAGGCTTTGTTAAAGAGCTGGAAAAATACCCCTTTGCCATTTTACCGGGCGTGAATACTTTATTTAACGGCTTACTCAATACTCCCGGGTTCAGCGATCTGGACTTTTCTAACTTTAAATTTGGTCTCGGCGGCGGTATGGCGGTGCAACGCCCGGTAGCTGAAAAGTGGCAGAAAGTGACTGGTACCGTGCTGCTGGAAGGCTACGGTTTAACCGAGTGTTCGCCTGTGGTGGCGGTTAACCCGCCGCAACTAGAAGCTTATAAAGGTGCTATTGGCTTACCTGTGCCCTCGACTGACATTATGCTGATAGATGACAACGGCAATGAAGTAGGGGTCGGAGAATCCGGTGAGCTATGGGTCAAAGGCCCACAGGTAATGAAAGGCTATTACAACCGTCCGGAAGCCAGTGATGAAATTCTCAAAGACGGCTGGTTGGCCACCGGCGATATCGCCCGTTGCGATGAAGAAGGATATTTCTACATTGTTGACCGGAAAAAGGATATGATTCTGGTATCCGGGTTTAACGTATTCCCGAATGAAATTGAAGAAGTGGCAGCAATGCATGATGCTGTACTAGAAGTCGCCGCCATTGGTGTTCCCCACGATGTAAGTGGAGAGGTGGTTAAACTCTTTATTGTCAGAAAAGATGATTCACTCACCGTTGAAGCCGTGATATCACACTGCCGTACGCATCTGACGGGGTATAAAGTCCCTAAACACGTAGAGTTTAAAGAAGAGCTACCAAAAACCAATGTCGGTAAAATTTTACGACGTGAACTACGAGACTAGGGCGCGTCGTCAGGCCCGAATTTTAAGAGTATAACCGGCCTAAGGCCGGTTTTTTTATTTTATGGATTATATTTATATACAGGATCAGGAAACCCTTGATGAGGTGTGTGCCAGAGCGGCACGCCAGCCGGCAATAGCGCTGGACACGGAGTTTGTCAGAACCCGCACGCTAACCCCCGAGCTTGGCCTGGTGCAGCTCTATGACGGACATCAACTGGTACTAATCGATCCGCTCGCGATCGATGATATGTCGTCGCTGGTCAGCCTGCTGACCAACCCGGATGTGATTAAGGTACTGCATTCCTGCTCAGAAGATTTAGAAGCCTTTCTGGCTACTTTTAACGAGGTACCAACGCCCATTTTCGACACCCAGTTTGCAGCCAGCCTGTTGGGCCTTGGCGCAACCGTGGGCTATGCCCGGTTAATCGAAATGCTGCTGGAAACCGAACTGGAAAAAGGGGAGTCGCGCACCGACTGGCTGGCCCGCCCGTTAACCGATAAGCAATGTCGCTACGCCGCCGATGACGTGTTATATCTGCTACCCGCTTTCCATCAGTTGTACGATATGGTGAAAGCCAAGGGCAAGATAGACTGGGTGTTATCTGAATCGGCCTGTCTGGTCGATAAGAAAAAAGCCAGCCTGCCGCCTGAATTTGCCTATCTGCAAATTAACAATGCCTGGCGCTTATCCAGCCAGCAACTTACCGTGTTGAAACACCTGGCTGCCTGGCGGGTTCGTCGCGCGCGGGAACGCAATATGGCGCTTAACTTTGTATTCAAAGAGCCCCATTTATATGAGCTGGCATTGCGTATGCCTCAGTCAAAATCGGCGCTTGCCCGTATACAGAGTTTAACGCCCCAGGAACGTCGCCTGAATCCTGATATTATTCTTAACGTAGTGAATGCCGGCTTGCAGGAGTTCGACAATACGCCATCAGGTGAACATATTGAGCGGATATCGCGCCTGATAGACTTTCCCGCGTATAAACAAACGCTTGCCCGGTTTAAGCATGCTGTGAGTGAAATGGCTGTGGAGTACGGCGTTACAGAAGAAGTGCTGGCCTCTAAAAAACAGCTCAATCAGCTGTTAAAATACAAGTGGTTTAACGTTGATGAATGTCGCCTGATGGGCCTCAAACCTGACGTGCTGACCGGATGGCGTGAACCTTTGTTTGCACCAGTAGTTAATGCGATATTACACGAAGAAAATAACTGATAAACACCATGTTGATTGCCGTTTATAAAACCGCCAAGAAAGAAGGGATGTACCTTTACGTTCCTAACAAAGATGATTTTTCTGCTGTCCCTGAAGCGCTAATGAACCGCTTTGGTCACCCGCAGTTGGTGATGATGTTGCCCGTTCACAAACGAAAAGCGCTAGGCGTAGACAAACAGAAACTACTTGAAGCCATGGATGAGCCGGGCTTTTATCTGCAAATGCCGCCAAAGGAAGAAAACTGGCTTGAGACTCATCGTACTGAGCTTGGCCTGTCACCCACATCACCTAAGTCTTAAGGGGCGATGTATGCGTAAATTATGCACCGTATTGTTGTGTGCGGGGCTGTTGTTCAGCCCTGTTTTTGCTCAGCAAACCGACCAACAGCAAGAATTTGAACAATACAAATCCCAGCTTAAAACCGACGCCATAGACGCCGGCTTTGGCCGCCAGTTCGTTGAGAATGTGTTTGCCACTATTTATTACCGGGCTACGGTGGTTAAGGCCGATAAAAACCAGCCGGAAACTAAAATTACGCTGGATAAATACCTGAAAACCCGGGTACCAGCCTGGAAAGTAAAACAAGCCGTTACCTTATTGGAAGAACATCAGGCGTTGCTCAATCAGGTTGCCAAAGAATACGGCGTACAGCCAAGGTTTATTGTGGCGCTGTGGGGCAATGAGTCAAACTTTGGGCGTATTCAGGGCAGTTACCCGGTGCTTTCTGCCCTTGCATCGCTGGCATTCGAGGGCCGGCGCGAAGCGTTATTTAAAAAGCAGTTTATGGCGGCGCTGACTATTTTGCAGGAAGGCCACATTACGCTGAAAGATTTCAATGGCTCCTGGGCCGGCGCTATGGGCCAGAGCCAGTTTATACCCACATCCTTTTTGCAATATGCGGTGGATTACGACGGTGATGGTCGCAAGGATATCTGGGGCACGCCGGCAGACGTTTTTGCCTCCATAGCTAACTTTCTGGCTTCCGAAGGCTGGCAGGATGATCAGACCTGGGGACGTCAGGTAAGTGTAAGCAGCGATTTCGAGTACTCGCTGGCCGGACTGGATCGAGCTAAGTTTAAACCCCTGCCTTTCTGGCAGGAGCAGGGCGTTCGCCGTTTTAACGGAAACGATTTACCCCAGGTGGACATCAATGCTTCGCTGATTATGCCGGATGGTAAAAATGGCCGGATATATCTGGTTTATCAAAACTTCCATACGCTGATGAAGTGGAACCGGTCTAGCTATTTTGGTGTGTCTGTGAGTTACCTTTCAGAGCGCATCAAGCAGGGGAGATAATATGTATCAACATACTACTCTGGCAGGCGAGCGCATTGACCTGCCGGTTGGCAAGGTTGTTTGCGTGGGGCGTAACTACCTTGACCATATTCAGGAGCTCAACAACGAAGTCCCGGCTGAACCCTTGTTATTTATGAAGCCAGCGACGGCATTGTGCGAGATCAGCAAACCACTGGTTATCCCTGCCGACATGGGCGAGTGTCACAATGAGCTGGAAGTCGCGCTGTTAGTCGCTAAGCCTTTGCGTGAATGCAGTAACGAGCAAATCGCAGCTGATGCATTATATGGTGTTGGTCTGGCGCTTGATTTAACGCTGCGGGACGTACAGCAAAAACTGAAAGACAAAGGTCAGCCCTGGGAGCGCGCCAAGGCTTTTGACGGGGCATGCCCGGTGAGTAGCTTTACGCCGCTGGATGGTTCTGCCGAACTCGATAACCTCGACTTTTCCCTGACAATAAACGGCGAAGTCCGTCAGCAGGGCAATTCCAAGATGATGATGCGTGATGCCTTATCGTTGCTATGCGCTATCTCTGAAGTGTTTACACTACAACCCGGCGATATCGTGCTTACCGGCACCCCAAAAGGCGTAGGGCCTTTGCATCAGGGTGATAATCTGCAATTAAAGATGGCGCCGTGGTTTGACATTCATACGCGGGTAGGGGAATAAGGTGGAAGACCGTTTTTGGGAAACCAAGTCACTCGATGACATGAGCCGTGAAGAATGGGAAGCGATTTGTGATGGCTGTGCCAAGTGTTGCCTGCACAAGTTCATCGACGACGATGATGCCGTGGAAGCTGCGCCTACTGATTACATGGAACATCACGAAACCATTCATTACACCAGTATCGCCTGTGATTTGCTTAATACCAGAGGACTAAACCGCTCCGCGGTAGTAGTGCCGCCCCCACCTCATTAATTATATTCTGATCTCGTTCTCCGCTTCTAAGCTGAAGGAAGGGCAATGTCGCCCTGAATTCACTCAGGAGTGAAACC
>Ga0031671_1014845_pt1 | contig 12469 bp, 14 predicted proteins | sample DeeseametaMP1603_FD_61749 | JGI IMG/M metagenome (GOLD analysis project Ga0031671, IMG submission 61749) | Metatranscriptome of deep ocean microbial communities from Pacific Ocean - MP1603 (Metagenome Metatranscriptome) | ecosystem: Environmental > Aquatic > Marine > Oceanic | place: South...
AAAAAACCGGAGTGGGTACCAATTTTTAGCAGCCACCCTGCCCTTTCGACGACTTTTCATCCCAGAAAATAAGTCTTGCCGGTTGCGCGAGGTGATCGGCCTTTATTTGTTGTCATGAGATGAGGAGTTAACAATGGAGTTCACTGCACCAACAGGCATGGTTCGTCAGTTCATTGCGGATAACACCGCGGTTGTGTGTGGGTACCGGGAGGATGGTAAGACGATTCTGATTGCCGCCTGCGGCGAGGCTATCAGCTGCGCCGATATGAACGCGCTTCAGGTGGCCGAGATCCCGGACGATTCAGACCTGAGCGATTACTTTGCGATTGCCCGGGGACTGGCCCGGTCTGTGGGCGCCACACTCACCGAGGAGGAGTTCGACTGGTTTTCAGAGCGGCTTTTCTGAAAGTCCCGCCCTGCTTAAAGCGGGGCGGAATTCATGCACCTTGCCCGGTGAATCTGTTTTGATAGACTGCCGTATAGCGAGTATCCGAGTACTCACCATTCCAGGAGTTTGATTTGTCGATTCATCATTACGGCCCGGGCGATCTGTCCAGCGGGTTTGTTGGTTTTCGTGTTTCTGTCGGATTTGACAATAAGCACCGCCAGTCTTGGTTTTCGACCAAAGAGGCGAAAGTCCAGGACGAATCTGATTTTGTCTATAAACGGGCGCATCTTCAGGCGCAAATCCGTGAAGCGGAGCTGCTGGCCGAATCGGCGCTACATCAGTACCAGACTTTCGTAACGAAGAACCACCCAAGCCTTGCCCCCGAGAGAGGGCTCGGCGTACACGCCCTGTCGCTCCAGATACGCCGTGACAATGGACGCCCCAACAGTTCTGCTCCCCGCTTCGAGCCGGGCTTTCTGGTTACCTATAAGGATAATAAGCGCGGGAACAACAAGCTTTTCACATTTTTTAACCAGAGCTACTCGGCCGCCTGGCGCGAGGCCGTGCTTTTCTGGGGAGAGAAGCATGAGATCCTGCAGGAAGACATCGACCGACTGCTGGCCCATCCGCCAGCCCCGGAGCGCTTCAAGGAACTACGGCGATTTCTCAATGAGCAGGCTGGTAACGAGTTGGCCGACCTGATTCCTGTAGAAGCGCTGGAGCCGGTGTTCAGAGAGCAACGTGCGGAGCTGGCCTCCAGGCGTGCGGCTCAGAAATACCGGCTGGGCCAGGCTGACAAGGATGCAACTGAAAGCGAAATTGCACTCTGGTTCGAGCAAGAGGCGTCGAAGGCCAGCTAATTGGCATTTTCATTTCCGGCGCTGAATTTTCATTTTTGGCGCCGTCTTTTCAATTTCGCATAATCTTTTTTCACCGATTCCGGCGCGTTTTCAACTTTTCTCGCACCGTGGCAGCGACCGCCTCTTCATGCTCTGCCGGCGTGGTGATTTCATCGATATTGATTCCAATGGCTTCGAAGAGAGGTCCATACACCTCTCGGCCTGATTTTGTGTAGGTGATGCGACCCTCCGCATCCTTGGTGTACCAGATCGAGCTCAAGTCATCGAGCATCGAAACCTCCCGGGCTCATTCCGCAAGACTTTTCAATTTTGATAATATAATATTGGCAAATAGGAAAATTGAACAATCTGCCGTTATCTCTTATCAATTCGTGATTGATTGTCACGGCCGGCGAAACTCACACTGGTACGATCCTGCATGAGTTCCACTGTCCTCGAAACCGACTACAGCCCCCAGCGCTTCTTCTGGAACAACCTGACCGGCATTCCCCAGGCGCCTATGGTTCATCAGCTGCTCAATGATGATGGTAGTTGGCTTGACCCGAAACTCCATAAGAATCCCTGGGCGCCTGCCAGTCTCAACCTGATCATGACCCAGCTGGTTACCCAGTACCCCGAAAATGCGTCATGCTTCGAAGACGGCGATCCCAGACGGCTTCTGGTGGGTACCAATGCGGAACTTGTGGCGTTCTGCGGGGAAATCGGAATTCTTTCGACGAATCACGTTATTCTCTCAGGGCCGGTTGATGTCAACACTATCCATCAGCGCAACCCGTTTCAGGCATTGGATCTCCCGTTCAACGTGCAGGATTGGGTAGAAGAAATCGCCGATTTCCCCATGGCCTACCCCTTCTCGATGTTCTTCCTGCGCCCGGAGCGGGACGTGGTGCATATCCATGGTTTTACGCCTCTGACCCGGGCCATTCAGTCCGATGGCAGCGTCTGGTACCAATCCCCTTACCCAGGCGAAGAAACACTGTCTCCCGGCGCTGTCAGCCGGGCACCATGCCGGGTCATTGCGGAAATCGATCGGCGGATGGCGTAACGCAATTGCTAAATCAATCTTCGTAGTCAGACAACATACCGGAGACCCATGGCCAAGTTCAAAGCACTCACCGACACGCACCTCGAAATTGCTCGACATCTTGAGTTTCTAAGCCGTTCCCCCGCCTACAAAGGCTACGACATCATCACCTGGTCTACCGGTGGGCAGGACAACATCCTTGCTGCAGCCGACCTCTCCGACCGCGGATTCATGGGCGTCGAAACCAACCACTACTGTCACCAACCCTTGGTCACCATCTCGATCGCACGGTACCGCATTCCCGAGCTCATGGCCTTTGTCGAGCAAAGTACTTTCAAGGCCGCCTAATACCGGGCCGGCGAGATCGCCGGCTTCTCTGCCCGATTTGCAAGCACGCCGCTGTTCGCCAGCCAAATACTGTATAAATAAACACGTATGCGCCTTTTCATCACACCGGTATAGTGAGTGAGTCCGTACACTTGCAACCGAGGCGCTGAATGGAATTTGGTCTCCAGAAAATCGTATTGATTGATAGCTATGTCGAGGGAAGAGCCTCAGAAATTGACGTTTCCGGCCATACCAACATCAGTGGTGATAACGGCATCGGGAAAACGAGCTTTCTGAAGCTGGTACCTATCTTCTACGGCGAGCAGCCGCGGCGACTGATCATGGAGAGCGCCAACGGGAACGAGGGGTTTAACCAGTTCTACCTGCCGCGCACAGGCTCGTATCTGGTTTTTGAATACCTCAGCCATGGCCAGCCCCGCATGGTGGTGTTCTGCAACCAGCGGGAGCGCTCCAGACACCGGCACGTTTTCATCGATTCCCCATACCGTGAAGACGTCTTCATCGATGTCGAGAACAAGGAAATCCTCCCCGCCCATTCGATACTGATGCGCCTCAACGCCATGGGTCTTCAGTACCTCAACGTCGACACGACGCAACAGTACCGGAAGATCCTTCTGGATGGCACAGTCCCCAAGGCCTACCACTTCAGCATGTGTCCGAGAAACAGTCGGATGTCGAAGCTCACGCCTCTGTTTACCGGCATGTTCAAACGGGACGTTCAGTTCGCCGACCTTTCCAGAGTTATCCAGGAGTACGCGATGGATAAGTTGGATGAGGATGCACGGCAAATCCTTGAGAGCTTCTCCGTTCACCGTGACCACCTGACTACCACCCTTACCCAGTATGACGCCTATCAGGCGCTGGAAAAGGCCCGGCCGGATTCGGATGACCTGAGCCGACTGCTCGATGAATACACCCTTGCCAACCGCAAGCTATCGGCCCTCGTGGTTGCCGCTAAAAGCAAGGTCACCGATCTGGATATCGAAGTGCGGGCATGCGATGAGGCTATCGGTGAAACCAATGCCACCATCGCCCGGGAAGGAGACGAGCATGAAGCAGCCTTGGACAAGTTGGACCGGGAAAAGCGAGGGGTTGACCAAAGGCGAGGCCCCGTCGCTACGGCGATTGATAACCTCAAGCGCAACAAGTCGTCCTACGATGACAAGGACATGCCCGGGTGGCAGCGCAAGCTCGAAGGCATTGGCCAGCTTGAGGACCGGCACGAGAGCTACCGGAAGCAACTGACCACTCTGGAGGAAAAATCAGCGTCTATCCGCCAGCCCATCGAACGGGAGATGGCCGCGGCGAAAGAAACGGCTCAGAACGAGCTGGAAAGACTCAATAAGGAATACAGAAAGGCGACGGATAACCACAAGCAAGAGCGAAAACGGATCACTGACCGTCATACCGTCGAGATTCGTGAGCAGGCTCAACAGCAGCAAAGAGAAGCTTCGGCCATCCAATCCGACCTTGGCAAGCTCAACGCCAAAATCAGCACTCTGGAGGAGCGGGTAAACAATCCCCAGGCTTCAGCGGATCTTATTCGGCAGTTCGAAATCGCCGAGGCCGCAAAAGACAAGGCGCAAGATCTCTCGGATAAGGCCCACGATGCACTGAGAGATGCAGAAGACAAGCACAAGTCAGCCAGTGACTGGTATCGAACGGCCGATGAGCGGTTTGGTAAGGCACGCACTGAATGCGAAAAAGTCGAAGACCAATACAACGAGGTTCTGAGCCTGGTTAACGGGCAGGAATCCTCTCTCATTTATTTTCTGAACAACAACAAACCGGGCTGGCAGAATACGCTTGGCCGGGTCCTGACACCGGACATCCTGCGCGAGAACAACCTCTCTCCTGCCCTTGATGAACAGGCCCCGGACAGCACGAGCTTGTGCGGTGTCCAGATCGATTTCTCCCGACTTCCCGAGCAGGAACTGACCCCGGCAGCCCTGCAGGCCCGCCTTGAAGAGCTTGGCGCTGAGTTGGCGACCGCCGAATTCGAAGAGCAAGAATCGGAGAAAGCACTCAACCGGGCTAACGTTGATCGCGAGAGCGCGAAAACGCGCGAAAGCGCCTGCCGCGAGACCTATAAGCGGGCTTTCCGCGAACTCAGCGACGCCCGGGACACCCTCAAAAAGATCAAGGCCGAAAAGGAGCAATCAGAGCGGGACAACAAGGCCGCCACTGAACTTGAATTGAAGGGGTTGTGCGAGCAACGAGATTCACTGACTGAGCAGTTTGACCAGCTCCAGGCGATGCACGAAGAAAAAGCGCGAGAACTGGAGCAGGTACACGAAGCCCAGCTTGAGGAATTTGAAAGCGCCCATGATAGCGCCCTCGAGCAAATTGAGCAGTCCCGAACTGACGCCATCAACACTCGAAACAACGATCTTGAGCGCTTGCAGAAGCATCTGGATCAGACACTGGCCGGCCACCAGATTGATCCTCAGGAGATTGCCAATCTCGCCAAGCAGGTCGACGAACTTGCCAAAGAAATTAAGTCGATTCGTGAGAAAGAAGTGCTGATCAGCAGCTTCCGTCGTTTCATGGATGAGGAGTATGCCCAGTTACCTGATTATGAAGCGAAGCTCGAAGAAATGGACAAGGAGCTTCTCGCTATCCGCCAGCAGCGAAAAGACGAGATTAAGCGCTGGGAGGGTCGCAAAAAGGAATTGACCGCCAAGGCCGAAGACATGCAGAAAGCAATGAGCCAGGCCAGCTCGGACGCGAATACGCTCAGGATCAGCATTGTGCAGAACGCCGGTGACCGGGACCTGTTTGTACGTGAGGAAGACGAGAGCCTGGCTTTGTACCGGGAGATGAAGGCCGGCCACCTTATCCGGGACTACCAATCGCTGTTGCAGACAGAAAGCGCGAAGCTCAGTGACCTGAAGAAACTCGGCAGCCGGTTCGCCACCATATTCGAGAAGTATAGCGGCACCCCCAGTACCCAGTACTGGCAGGAAACTGTTATGGACTGGGACGGCACTGACGAACAAATCATTACCCGGGCCCGGGCGATTCTGGAGTACTTCAACGGGGGCAAGCATGACCTTGTGCGGGAAACCCTCGCGTCCGGATTCAGCAACCTTGACCAGATCGACATCTACCGGAGCGCGATGGAAGGCTTCGACAAGCGGATACGTCGCTTTAACCGGGAACTGTCCGGACACATTCAGGAGAACCTGAACTTCCCGGCCATTGAGCGGGTGGAGCCGACGATCACCTTTGAGCTGGAAGAACTGGACTACTGGAAAGACATTAAGGCAGTCGCCGATGGGGTTCGCGCCTGGCGAGAGAATTCCCCGCTCAACAGTCTTCCTGATGAGGATCTGGTGTTGTCACTGCGCAACTATCTGGACACTTTTGAGGAGTCCCGGGCCAATGTCTCGGTGAAGGAGCTGTGGCGCCTTATTCGGTTCCGGTTCTCGATCATTGAGAATGGCCACCACAAGGTCGGTTCAAGCTCCAAGGATCTGGCCAGCAGTGAAGGCCTCTCCTCGAATGGCTTGTCATACATCGTTCTGATTGTTCTGTTCCTCGGGTTTATCGACATGCACCGAAGCGGGCAACCGGTTCATCTGTCCTGGGCCCTTGATGAGCTGCGGGCCTTCAGTAACAAGAACAAGCGGGTACTGCTGGACATGCTCACCGAGCACAACATCAGTCTGGTGACCGCCTGCCCGGACATGGAAGATCGGGAGCTGGGCATCTTCAATCAGGTCTACATGATGGACCGCACCGATGGTGACCGCCGGTTTATCCATTGGAACGTGCCTGAGCCGGGCGCAGTGGCGGCAAACAACCCGTTCAAGGACATTGAGCCGGCCGCAGCGGGCCAGCAGGGAGACGTATGATGACCGATACCCTTTCCCCCAACGACTCGCAATCGACAACCTCAGAGGCTTACCGCACCCTCCTGACACAACTGATGTCCGGACAGGTCATCTGCCAATGGTCTGCCCCGTCACTTGCCCGACTCCTCGAGCGCGAGGATGTGAAGAACCGGGTAAACCGCTGGGCGTCCGAAATCGGCATGCAGTTGGCCTCGACCAGTTCCGGCGCCGGGCACTATCTGGTGTACGAGGGGTTCGACAGCAATGCCAAGGCGGTATCCCGGGAACTGTTTACTCGCCTGATGAAGAGCCTTCGCTTTTACGTGCAGACGCTTGAAATGCTGATGAATGCGCTGCACCCGGAGATGACCTTGGTCCCCGGTGAAGAGTTGCGCTTCCATAACCTTCTGCACCAGGTTGGCCAGAGCCCCAGCCTTCAGACCCAGCTGGGCAACCTCCCGTCATCAAAGCGGCATACGGCCTACAAAGAGCAGCTGGACAGTCTGTTTTCGGTTCTACTGAAGGAAGGGCTTCTGGTGGAGGCCAATGCCAAGCACTCGATCTATCAGGTGACCTCCCGCATTGAGCTGATACAGGACCTGATCATTTTCATTCAGGAGAATGAAGAACTACCGGAGCCTGAGATTGATAATCCCGGGCCCCGGCAGGGGCAGCTGACATGACCATGGAGAACAACCACCACCCGCTACTGGACCTGATCCAGCAACTCTACAATGCCAGGGAGTTGGTGGTTAGCGCCTACGAGCGTTCCGGGGTGGATCTGGATGAAAAGTCGCTGCGCTTACTTGAGCCTTTGATGAAAACGCATCTGGTGCGCACAGAAGGGGCATCGGGCATCCGCCTGAACCAGAAGCTGCAGAAAGTTTTCGACTCCGCCCTGCGCAAGGACCGGATTGCTGCGATCAACACCGACCTCAATTCAGAACTGCAGGCCGCGGAGCTGGCCATGCGTCAGCTTCAGGATGTGAAAGGGCGTGGCCGGTACGATGAGATGCTGGCCGCCCGGGACGACGTGGAGCAGCACTTGTTGTCGATCTACGACATTCTCGACGATAGCAGCACGACCATCTTTAACCGAGTCACCAGCAGCTACGGGATTCGGAGCAATCCGGAATTCCGGGTTCGTGAAAACGAGATGTACAACCGCCAGCTCTCGAATCTGGTGGAAAGCTACAACCAGATGCGATCGGGCCTGAAGGACGAGCCCTTTTCGCTGGATGCGGATATCAGCGCCTTCATCGGCAACCTCGATGTCCGCTGCATGGAAGTGGTCGATCGGATCCGGCTGACCCAGAACACCATCCGAGACAACCTGTTCCGCGTCCGGGCCCTTGAGGAGCGGGCACGTAAAATCCGGGCGGTGGCCGATCACCTGCGACTGAACCCGGGGTTTGAAGCCGAAAAAACACAGGATGCTCTCGGCAAGCACCCGTACTTCTCCAGCATTACCCCATTGGCCGTGCAGGCCGCTCCTGACCTTAGCGATATTGGTGCGGAAGAAGGGTGTGCGGAGCTGGTTGCCCGACTCAGCCACTCGCTCAAATATGAAGTACCCAAGGTTAAGCGGGAAGACTCCAAGTTCCGGTCTGCTGACAATGAAGAACGCACTATCGAGGTTTCAGCACGGGACAAGATGGTGAAGCGAATGCTGGCTGCCTGCATTGACCAGGGCACACCCGTCTCTGCCCTTTCCTTCTGGCACAGCCAGGAGCGCGAACCGGAAATCGTAGACCTTGAAGACCGGGAATGGCTCTACGCGGTTGCCATCTACATGGACAGCGACCCGGTACTTCCGAACGGCCGGAAGACCTCGGGCTTTGTTCGAATGCACATCCATGCCGTACCCACACACGCTTTGTCAGGCACCTTTTCATTGGTGGACCTGTACCTGTATCCGGCAGGCACCCGCATTGAGACGGTAAAGCGAATGGCCGCCGGCCAGTCAGAACCCACAGCCGATGAGGATGTCAGTGCGTGAAACCCAGTCGGCGTGAAATTCAGCAGGCCCTGAAAGTCGTTCAGTCCGCCAGCAGCAACTTTACGGTCAACCAGACCCTCAGAGAACTGCAACAGCGGGGGTTTGGTTACTGTGTGGGTAAGGAATACCGGATTGAGCGTCTGCAAAAGCGACTGCTCAAGGACTGGCTGAGGCAGCATGGCATCAACTGGCAAACACCATGGTCTGCGTTCAGCGGGGACCGGGTGCAGACGGCGGCCTCGGCGATCGATGAAAAGCTCTCGAAGAGAACGGATGAGGGAAAGCGGATACTCATGGGAGCCTTGGGGTGCCCGGCCATTAATGGGCAGCAGATTCCCCAACTGCCTGGCGGGTACCTGTCGATGCCGCAGGAGGCAATTACCTGGATCGAATGCGACTATCTGGTTCTGGTCGAGAACTACCCGGCCTTCACCCGCTTGAGCGAGACCTCCGGTCACTTCAAGGGACTGCGACTGCTTGCGGTGTACCGGGGGGACCCGGAACGCCCGAACGGTCAGGTCTGGGCCCGGGAGATGGCGGGCCGTACCGGCATACCCCTGGCCGCTTACGCTGATTTCGACCCCGCCGGTTTGTGCATTGCCTTCCAGTCTGGTGCGCAACACCTGATCCTCCCGGAACTGGAAAGTCTTTCAGTCGTACAGGGTTCAGCCGAGGATTTCACTAATCAGCATATCCAGTGGGAACACCTGAGAAACATGGTTATGCCGGCCTCCCTGCAACCGTATTTTCGCTTCCTTGAGCAACGGCGGGAAGGGTTCACTCAGGAACGGCAGATTGCACAGCATACCACTCTGAAACTGGTGTCCATGGCACCTGCCCGTGGGGGCCACCACTCATGAATAGCCGTGCTGATTTCTGGGACTTCTCCCGCGAAGACCGGTACCGGGCCATGGAGGTCCTGCTGCAGTGGGAAGGCGCCTGCAATGCTTCTCGGTTGAGTGAGCTCTTTCGTGTCCGGCGGGAGAACGTGACGCGGCACATCCAGGAGTATCGGGCGGAGTTTCCCGGGCAAATGGATTACGACGCAATCGGCAAGGTGTTTCGCCCTACCCCGGCCTTCGAGCCCCGGTACAGCCGTGGTGTAATCAGCGAATACCTGACCCTGGCCCGGCGATTTTACACCGGTGATGGCAACCATTCATGGCTGGATTGCGGCCCCTCGCCTCACATAGAGCCGGACCCGGCCATTTTCCGGGGCATCATAAGCGCCATCAAAGACCAACAGCCTCTACTGGTCACCTACCGGTCATGGAACCACCCATCAGGCCTACAGCGGCGAATTCACCCCCATGCATTGGCGTATTCCGGACTCCGGTGGCATTGCCGGGCCTTCGACGAACGTACCGAGAGTTTCCGGGACTTCCACCTTGGGCGGATCGACCAGCTGGACCATGACGGCGAGACCGGTACCGGAACTACCGGGACGCATGACCGGGATTGGAATGAATACATCTCCCTGACAATTGTGCCCAACCCGAAGCTGAGCGATGACGAACAGAACTTGGTCAGGGCGGATTATGGCATGATCGAGGGGAAACTCAGCGTGCAGTGCCGGCGCTCAATGGCGCACTATGTACTGCAGGGGTACCAGGTGCCCACTGGGGGTGATAGCCCAGATATGAACCCCAGGGCTACTCCGCTGATCTGCGAGAACCTTGGTGAGATCCGGACCACCTTGTTCCAGTGATCCCGATGCCCGCTAGTTTCGAATGCGCTGCGGCAGATCCTCTTCCTCAAGCATCTGTCCCAGTTCATCGTTAGCCAGAGAGGCCAGATCAGCCAGGCGGTCTAACATCTGCAGGACGAACAGCGCTTGCGCAACATGGCCGAATTGCACTGATGGATCGCCATTCTCAATCTTCCTCAATGTCGGCTCGCTCACACCCATTCGATCAGCCATGGTCGCCACTTTGATCAGGCGACGCTTTCGGGCGGAACGCAGGTCAGAACCTATCTTTTTCATGGCCTTTTGGACCGGTACTGGATGCTTGCGCTTCATTTCATTAGCCAAACCATAATTTGCTTTATCTTCGTATAAGCGAAGCTACATTTTCGCTTATGCGACACTCAGTGGCCGGAACTTCCAAGAGACCCTTCGATCTTTCGGCGCTCTTCTTGTAGGCGTGCAATCTCTTGGTCAATCTTTTTCAGAGCGCTACCAAAGGCCCGGTTATAGCTGTCCTCAGCCTCCTGCGTGTCGATGTCACCGGTTTTCACCCAGTCATAATCGAAACTACCGATCTCACAAACTCCCCTGAGATTGTCATGAGAGATATGACCATTCCGGCGCCAGGCGCTCACGGATTGTTTGGTAGTGCCAAGGGCGTCGGCAATCTGGGAATCGGCCATGGGGATAGCATCAAGCACAGCCGTTAGGCGCTGAATGAAGCCCTCGATGCCAGGCTTGCCTTTTCTGACGGTTGGTAATGACTTCTTCGTCTCTGGCGTCATGGGGCCGCGATTGAGCAACACATAATCCCGGTTGATCCCCGACACTTTGCAGACCTCCGTGAGGGTGTCGTAGGGCATCAACTCTTCCTGCGTCAGCATCTGTTGAAGGCTGTCTTCTGAAACGCCCATGGCGCCCGCAATTTGCTTTGTGTCCTTGCCGAGATTGACGAGCGCATGGGTCAGGCGGGCATTGGCTGGATGAGACATGATGAACTCCTACGTTGACGGTTATTTTAAATTAGCAGTCAATCTGCTTTACCGTCAACTTAATTTACTTGAGAGCTTATCAAGCTGTTTTAGTAGCGCCCTACCGGCACTTCTTCAGACATTCCTCAGACTCACCAACACCATTGGCGATCGCCATCTCGGCATAACCACCGTGCAACTCATGACCCGCGGAATCCACGTCGTCGCCAATAGCGCCCTGAAGGCGCAGTAACCGCACAGCAAGGTTATGTTCCGCACCGCGCAGAAGGAACCCGGCACACATTGCCGGCTTCTTCTTTCCGGACTGGTGACAGGCAAATTTCCTCTGAGACATGTCGTACGCGGTTGGTGCGGAGTGACGAAAGGCTTCGGCCGGAAACACCCCCACGGCATCCTTTCTCCAGGGACAGTCACTGCAAGGCGTCCGGCGGTATAGCGCGTCGCCACCAAGCACAGTCACTACCTGGTGCTCCTCGCCGGCCGGGCGAACATTTGTAATAACTGATTGCGCTTTCGACTCGCCTTTCGTGCGGGATTCTTCGTCCGCCCAGGTGTGCGTGGTGGATTGGTCAATTGAGCGGGGCATGCTGGTCTCCTGATGTCGGTTACTGAATCGTCTGGCTTCCATTTTTGCCCAGGCGGTACCGGGCTGAACATATAAGGTTTTGCCGACCATAACCTTCGGCACTACGGCCTGTTAGAAGTCGTCCATTCCTCCAAACGAGTCATCGATACCGCATCCGAAGTCGTCATCGAAGCTGCTTCCAATGCCGTCATCGATTCCTGTTCCCAGATCATCCCCGATACCGCTATCAATGGAGTGCATGTCGTCGGAGGCGCCGGAGCATCCGTACAGGTTGCCATCAGTATCAATGCCGCCAACCATGGCCAGACCGGTAGCAGGATTGATTGAAGGCTCTGAAAGCGAGTCGTCAACAAAGTTTTCGGCCGTTGAGACGGGGCCGGAGGGATCATCAGGCCACGCGGTAGCTGCAGCAGTTGTTCCGGCAGCAGCACCTACGAAGGCGGAACTGGATTTTTTAGGCGCACTGCGTTGGTTTCTAGGATGATCAGGGTTCAGGTAAGGGTTGCCGGTTCTCGGATCAATCAGAATCTCTCCGTTGCGGTACCGCTTCAAGTTTCTGGCTCCAGAATTCATTTGCCAGAGCCCCCAAAGGGTCAAAAGCACGGGCGGGACAACAATGCCCCACGGATGAACCATTGCGCCAATGGGCATTGTGATTACCAGAAAAACAATATTGAACAGCATGTCGTTTCGGCTGGGCCGACCTCCTCACCAGTAATTCGTATTAGGTGAATGCTACCAACTTTTCC
>Ga0031671_1026962_pt1 | contig 11733 bp, 6 predicted proteins | sample DeeseametaMP1603_FD_61749 | JGI IMG/M metagenome (GOLD analysis project Ga0031671, IMG submission 61749) | Metatranscriptome of deep ocean microbial communities from Pacific Ocean - MP1603 (Metagenome Metatranscriptome) | ecosystem: Environmental > Aquatic > Marine > Oceanic | place: South...
AAAAAATAGAGCTGGACATCGTTTACGAGGATGACAGCATCCTGGTAATCAATAAACCGGCCGATCTGGTGGTACATCCTGGTGCCGGTAATCAGGACGGCACACTGCTAAATGCACTGCTGGCTCATGTACCGGGCATTGATAAAGTACCCAGAGCCGGGATTGTTCATCGTCTCGATAAAGACACTACCGGCCTGATGGTAGTTGCTAAAACCTTACCTGCGCAAACTCACCTGGTGGAACAATTACAGTCAAGAGTGATGAGCCGTGAGTACGAAGCCCTGGCCTTTGGCACCATGATTGCCGGAGGTATCGTGGACGCGCCGATTGGTCGTCATGCCACCAAGCGCACGCATATGGCAGTCCGCGAGTTCGGTAAACCCGCGGTAACACACTATCGGGTTATCGAAAAATTCCGCGCTCATACTCATCTGCGTTTGAAACTGGAAACTGGCCGGACGCACCAGATCCGCGTTCATATGGCTTATATCAAACATCCCCTGGTCGGCGATCCGGTGTACGGTGGCCGCTGGCGTTTACCCAAAGGGGCCAGCGAAGAATTTGCCGACACGCTGAGAAATTTCAAGCGTCAGGCGCTGCACGCCGCTCAGTTATCACTGTACCATCCGGAAACTGATGAGTGGATGACCTGGCAGGCACCGCTACCAGAGGATATGGTCAGCCTGATCGAAAGTACCCGCGAAGATACTAAGCAATTTGGACTGGATGAGCTCTGATATTCCGCTGATTTTGCCAACCTGGCAGGCGCCGGCAAATGTGGTGGCTTACACCACCACCCGCCATGGCGGCTGTAGTGATGGCAATTACGCCAGCCTGAATGTTGGTAATCATGTGGGCGACTGTACTGAGCAAGTCTGCCGCAACCGCAGTTTGCTCCCTCATCATGAAAAATTGCACTGGTTAAATCAGGTGCACGGCCATCGGGTAGTGCAATTACCTACCACACAAACAGAAGCAGATGCAGCGGTGAGTCGTTCCGCCGGACATTTTTGTGCTGTGATGACCGCCGATTGTGTGCCGGTACTTCTTTGTAATCAGGATGGCTCAGAAGTGGCTGCCATTCATGCGGGCTGGAAAGGGTTGCACCTGAAAGTGATTGAGCACACGATTGCCGCGATGCAATCGCCGGCCAACACATTACTAGCCTGGATAGGACCGGCCATTTCACAGGCTTGTTATGAAGTGTCTGAGCAGGTGGCCCGTCATTTCAGTCAGTATCCGGGAGCTGTCATTCGCTCTGATAATGCCGATAAATATCTGCTCGATCTGCCAATGGTAGCGCACAGTCAGTTAGCCTCGCTTGGCTTACAGCACATCACGCCGTCAGCGCTTTGTACCTATGCCGATGAGCGATTCTTTTCGCACCGTCAGGCGACCCATCAACAACAGCAGCAAACTGGCAGAATGGTTAGTGTGATAGGACTGCGTGGCGTATAGCGGTAAATGCTGTACACCTTTTTGCCTATCTCCTACTATGAAGCCTGTAACAGCTTATAAACAATAAAAAAGTTAAGGAGACGACAGTTGAAAAAAATTATCTCATGTTTGGTCGGTGTCACCGCATCATTGTTATGCGCCAGTGCCGTAAACGCGGCTTCACCAGAACGCTTTAAAGGCCATATGATGTTGCTGGCCGACGATCTGCTGGCCGGTCGCGATACCGGTAGTATAGGGCACGACTTTGCGTCGCTGTATATTGCCAGTGAGTTGCAAAAGATGGGCGTTGCACCCGCCGGTGAAGAAGGCAGTTATTATCAGGTAGTGCCATTTAAACAGGCGACCCTGGATATGTCATCGCCCAAAATGGTGGTCTCAGACGGCGATGATTCCGTTGAGTTTGAATTTATGCAAAATATGCTCATGAGCGCCGACATCAACGACGAAACATCCAGTGTTTCCGGCGAGCTGGTTTTTGCCGGGTTTGGTATTGATGCGCCGTACCTGAATTATAGCGATTACGAAAATATCGACTTAAAAGGCAAGATAGCGGTGATTTTGTCTGACAGACCCCATGACTTCCCCAGTGAGGAAGGTTCTCACTTTCGCCGTTTAATTGCTGACAGCCTGGTAAAAAGTGGTGCTATCGGGACCATAGTGGTAAGCACGCCGACCTCTGAGAAAGTGTCACCCTTCGAGAAGCGCAAGTTATATGTAAAAACACCGTCTACTCGCTGGTTAACCAAAGAGGGTGAAGTAAACAACGGTTATCCGGAGCTGAAAGGCGGCGCAACCCTAAGCCTGGAAGCAGGCAAAACCCTGTTTGAGATGGCCGGCATCGACCTGGAAGAGATTTTTGAGAAAATCGAAAATAATGAGTCGCTGACGCCACGGCCAATGGGGCTGACCGCCAGCCTGGAAAAGAAATCGGTACATAGTGAAACAACCAGCCCCAATGTTGTTGGCGTAATTGAGGGCTCTGATCCCGAGCTTAAAAACGAATTTATCATTCTAAGCGCGCACTCAGACCACATTGGTGTGAGTAAAAACTCGGTGTTGAAAGACAAAATCAACAATGGTGCGATGGATAATGCCAGTGGAGTATCCACCCTGCTTGAAATCGCTCACGAATTTCATCATGCCAAAGAAAAGCCCAAACGTTCGGTAATCTTTGCTTTTGTGACCGGTGAAGAGAAGGGCCTGTTAGGCTCAGAATACTACGCTACTTATCCTACAGTGCCCATTGATAACATTGTTGCCAATGTGAATCTGGATATGCCTATCCTGACTTACCGTACTAACGAGATTATTGCCTTTGGCGCTACCCATAGCTCACTGGAAGATACGGTTAGCAGTACCTTGCTGAAAAATGAAATGAAGCTGATTGAAGATCCGATGCCTGAGCAGGCCATATTTGTTCGCAGCGACCAGTATAGTTTTGTTAAACAGGGGGTACCGGCTGTTTTCTTAGTGCCGAGTCTTGCGACTGAAGTAAAAGATGCCCTTGCCGTATCGCCACAAACCTTCCTGGCTAAGCATTATCACATGCCTTCGGATGATTTAAATTTACCGATTGATTACGAGTGGGCCGCGCAATTTGTTGAAATCAATTACGCCATTGCCCGGGATTTGGCCAACGCGCCTGAACGTCCTGCCTGGAACAGCGATAGTTTCTTTTCTACCTTAGGTAAAGACTAACTATTTGTTTCTGCTTGCCGTCTGCATTCGCAGGCGGCTTTTTATTCTGCCTTTAAACCCGCCTAAATTCAGCCATACTTAACATCAGCCAGATAGCTGACCTGACGCAAATTATGTATTTATTTGCGCATAATTTTTATACAGGTTACTTGAATCCGGATTTATTCATACCCATAAAGAGAGCAAGGTTATTAGCACGGTTAAAAGAGGTTTCCATGCGTTTAGATAGATTTACCAGCAAGTTCCAGATTGCGATCTCAGATGCGCAGTCTCTTGCTTTGGGCAGAGATCATCAGTTTATCGAGCCCGTGCATTTGATGACAGCATTGTTAAATCAGCAGGGCGGCACCGTTCGTTCCATGCTGGATCAGGCTGGCGTAAATGTAAATGCGCTACGCTCCGCACTTTCCCAGGCTATTGAAAGACTGCCACGGGTAGAAGGTATTGGCGGTGAAGTACAGCTAGGCAAAGACAGCGTTGTATTACTCAACCTGTGTGACAAGATCGCCCAGCAGCGCAAAGATGACTACATCACATCTGAAATATTCGTGTTGGCGGGTATTCAGGATAAAGGCCGTTTAGGCGATATTTTCCGCGAACTGGGTGTTACCAAAGAAGCTATTGAAAAAGCCATTGATGATATGCGCGGCGGACAGAAGGTCACCGATCCTAACGCCGAAGACGTACGTCAGGCATTAGAGAAGTACACCACCGATCTCACTGAACGTGCAGAGCAGGGTAAGTTGGATCCTGTGATCGGTCGTGACGATGAAATTCGCCGCACCGTTCAGGTTTTGCAGCGCCGCACTAAAAACAACCCGGTATTAATCGGTGAACCTGGTGTGGGTAAAACCGCAATTGTTGAAGGACTCGCCCAACGCATTATCAATGGCGAAGTGCCTGAAGGCTTAAAAGACAAGCGGGTATTGTCGTTGGATATGGGGGCGCTGGTAGCAGGGGCTAAATATCGCGGCGAGTTTGAAGAGCGCCTAAAAGCAGTACTCAATGAACTTGCCAAAGAAGAAGGTCGGGTAATTCTGTTTATTGATGAATTACATACCATGGTCGGGGCCGGTAAATCAGACGGTGCCATGGACGCTGGCAATATGCTCAAACCGGCACTTGCCCGTGGTGAGCTGCATTGCGTGGGCGCGACTACCCTGGATGAATATCGCCAGTATATCGAGAAAGATGCAGCGCTGGAACGCCGTTTCCAGAAGGTACTGGTGAATGAACCCAGTGTAGAGGACACTATCGCAATACTGCGGGGCTTAAAAGAACGTTACGAACTGCACCATTCGGTAGATATTACCGATCCAGCCATTGTGGCGGCGGCAACCTTGTCGCATCGTTACATCAGCGACCGGCAGTTACCCGATAAGGCTATCGATCTGATTGATGAGGCGGCCTCGAGTATTCGTTTACAGATTGATTCAAAACCCGAAGAAATGGATCGACTGGAGCGTCGTATCATCCAGCTCAAGCTGGAAGAGCAGGCGCTGGCGAAAGAAACCGATGATGCCAGTCATAAGCGACTTGAAATGATCGAGCTGGAGCGCGAACAGGCAGAAATTAAATTCGCCGATCTGGAGAAAATCTGGAAAGAAGAAAAAGAAGCCATGCAGGGCACCCAGTCAATTAAGTCTGAGCTTGAACAAGCCAAGCTGGATTTAGAAATTGCCCGTCGCGCATCCGACTTAAACCGGATGTCTGAGCTGCAGTACGGCCGTATTCCTGAGCTTGAGATGAAGCTGGAAAAAGCGGCGGAAAACGAGAACAAAGAAACTCTGTTAATGAAAAACCGGGTAACGGATGCTGAAATTGCCGATGTGCTGTCACGCTGGACCGGTATTCCGGTGTCTAAAATGCTCGAGGGTGAACGCGACAAGCTACTGCGCATGGAAGATGTGCTGCATAAGCGGGTGGTCGGTCAGCATGAAGCGGTAAATGCGGTATCTAATGCTATTCGCCGGTCACGTGCCGGGCTTGCCGATCCGAATCGTCCGATTGGTTCGTTCCTGTTCTTAGGGCCAACCGGGGTAGGTAAAACAGAGCTGTGTAAATCATTGGCCGGGTTTATGTTTGATACCGAAGAAGCCATGATCCGCATAGATATGTCGGAATTTATGGAAAAGCACAGCGTGGCTCGCCTGGTCGGTGCGCCTCCGGGCTACGTAGGATACGAAGAGGGCGGTTATCTAACCGAAGCGGTTCGCCGTAAGCCTTATTCTGTGATCCTGCTTGATGAGGTAGAGAAAGCCCATCCGGATGTGTTTAATATTCTGCTGCAGGTGCTGGATGACGGTCGCTTAACTGACGGTCAGGGCCGCACTGTAGATTTCAAGAATACCGTAGTGATTATGACGTCTAACCTGGGCTCCGATATTATCCAGGATAAGCATCAGGAAAATCAGTACGAAGAAATGAAATCCATGGTGATGAACGTGGTTGGTCAGCATTTCCGGCCGGAATTCATTAACCGGGTAGACGATATAGTGGTGTTCCATCCGCTGGGTAAAGAGCAAATTAAATCGATTGCGAAAATTCAGTTGGCGTCATTACGAGCTCGGCTGGCAGACAAAGGTTATAAACTTGAGCTGTCTGCAGGAGCAATGGATAAACTGGCTGATGCCGGGTTCGATCCGGTATTCGGAGCTCGTCCGCTCAAGCGGGCTATCCAGACGCAAGTGGAAAACCCGTTGGCGCAACAGTTGCTATCGGGGGCTATTCTGCCTGAATCCACTATCCGTATTGATGTGGATGGCGAGCGATTGGTTATTATCTGATTGGCTAAACAAAACTAAAAAAGCCGGCAAATTTGCCGGCTTTTTTGTTACTTACAAGCTGTCTAGCAAAGCTTGCGCTTTACTGCGATTGTAGAAGGGGCGCTCAACGGCGACCGCTTTTTTCAGTTCTTCTTTTGCTTCCTGGTTACGGTTTAACTTCGCCAGTGCATAGCCAATGTGATAACGGATTTCCGGGTTATTGGAATCCCGGGCAAAGGCTTTTCGCAGATGACCAAGGCCATCTTCCAGTTGTCCTTTCTGCACGAGTATCCAGCCCAGGGTATCCAGAATGTCGGGATTGGTGCTGTTTATCTCGAAAGCCTGCTCAATATATTTATGGGCGTCATTGATATTGTCGTGTAAGGCCATAATGGCCAGCTTGTTCAATACGATGGCGCGGTTAAAAGTTTTATCTTCATCGAGTAACGATTTATACAATGCCGTCGCTTTATCGAAATCCTGTTGCACGAAGTAAAACTGCGCCAGCAGATTTTTGGTTAGCAGGTTATCCGGCGAGGTTTGCAGTGTTGCTTCAGCCCGATCTATAAATGCTTGTTTATCTCCGCCCATCAGCGCCAGCTCATATAGGTAAAGCATTGCCTGATGGAAGTCAGCATCCAGTTGCAGAGCTTTGGTCAGCGCGGTAGTTGCTTGCTGACGGTTGTTTGTATTGTCATCGTAAAGGGCCTGTACCAACCAAAAATTTGGGTTATTCGTATTTGCTTTACGGATATCATCGAGCAGGGCTTTGGCGTCTTCGAATAACGCTGACTCAATTAATAAACGCACTTTCTCCAGCTTTAACTGCGTACTGTTCGGCGCAAGTTGCAAGGCAAAATCGATTGAGTTTATTGCGCCGGGTTTGTTGTCGATGGCTTTTTGTAAGCGGCTCTGCTGTAACAGTTGCTCTACCGAGTTGAGCGTAAAATGTTCAACTACTGAGAGTGTCTTTTGTGCTTCGGAAATGTTGCGTTTCTGAATATACAAAGAAGCTTTAAACAACAAATAGTCTGCATTATCGAAGTCATTCACCAATAACCGGTCAATGTGATAAAGCGCCTGATCATAGTCCTTCATTGAGCCATATAACTTGGCTAACTCAAACCTGGCATAGTTGAAATCGTTATTCAGAATCAGCACGTCATTATACAGATCCAGTGCCTCCTCAATATCGCCCAACTGTACGTTATTGTGGGCCTTCAATAACATCGATTGCGCGTGCTGAGGTGATGTTTTCAGTAACTCTTCTGCGAGTAAATTGGATTCTACAAATTCGCCCTGGCGACTTAATATGGCTGCACGGTTGAATTTTGCAGCAAACAGATCAGGTTGTTTAGCCAGTGTGTCAGATAGCACGTCCAATGCTTCATCGTAGCGCTGTAAGCGAATAAGTATGCCCGCTTTCAGATTCAGGAAGTCGGCTTCGTCGGGGTATTTTGACAATATTTCATTAGCGCTTTTTAAAGCGTCCTCTTCAATGCCGGCCTGCAACTTCATCATGCTGTAGGTAAACAGGAATGTTACGTTTTCCTTATTTTTCTCGTAATTACTGTCGAGGATTGCGATGGCTTCGTCAATTTTACCGCGATTCGCCATGAGGCGGATGCGGAACAAACTGACCCGGGCATCTTCTGGGTATCTCAGGGATAATTCATCGCTGAGCTTTTGAGCTTTAAAGGCTCGGTTTTGCTTCAGGTATAAGTCGCCTAGCAGCAGCGCTGAATCGATATTATCGATGAGTTTATCTTCGTGCTTTTCCAGCAAGGTGAGTGCCTGACGGTTTTGCTGGGTCATCAGATAAGTTCGGGCTAACAAAATAATAGCCTGAATGTCACCGGGGTTATTCTGCAAATATTGAGAGAAGTCCTTAGCTGCCTGTTCGGTATTACCGTGGAAAAAGGCAGTTAAGCCGCTGATATATAACAGGACCGGTTGGTCTGCAATGATATCCGGCGATAAGCTGCTCATGATTTCGTTAAGCTGCTCGAGCCGCTTATTGCTGACCAGTTTTTCTTTATCCTTACTTTCCAGCCAACTGCTGAGCAGAATTGCTAACGGATCGTTAGGTGTTTTCTCAATAATTTCGTCTACAAACGCCTGAGCGCTATCAAAATCGTTACTTTCCAGATAAATGTCAGCCAGCTTTCTAAGCGTAATGGGATCTTCCGGAGCTAACTCTAACGCATGTTGCAAGTGCGTAATGGCGGTATCATAGTCTTCATTGGCTCGCGCCAGCTGACCTTTAAGTCGCCACGTGACGTGGTCCTGATCATTTATGCTGATAGCTTTATCGAGGTAGTCACCTGCCTGCTCGAGCTTATTTTCAATCAGCGCCACAGACGCCAGTCCATTATAGGCCGGGGAGTAGTTGCTATCTAATTTCAGACTTTGCTGATAAGCCTCATTGGCACAGTCAAAGCGTTTCAGTCTGGTACAGGCAGTAGCACGGATCTGAAGCCACTTAACCTTTTGCTCAGTGACAAGCTTGTCTGTCTCATTAAAGTTAACCACTTTCTGGTATTTATTTTGGAACAGCAGAGCATTACCTAATGGCTCCGCGACAAGATTGATATCCGCCCCCTGATCCAGCGCTTCGTAGAATTCAGTTTCAGCAGCCGACAGATAGCCATTCATAAGCAAAATTTTACCCATCAGAATTTTCGCCGCCAGGTTATCCGGGTCTTGTTTGAGACTATTCTTTAAATGGATAAAGGCCTCGTCATAACGGGTTTGGCTGTAGGCTGCGAGCGCTTTCTCATAATCTTCTTCAGAGCTGGCCAGGGTATATGAACTGGCTAGTAAGCCGGCTGAAATCAGAAGGGTAGACGTCAATCGCATAGTATTTCTTTTTTATTCAAATGGATATTTTGGATTGTGTACAAAAAAGGTGGCAAAAGCCACCTTTGAACGAGAATGAAATTGAATTTATTTCGCTTGTTTTTTACGCCACGCTGCAAAACCGCCAGCAAGTAATAACAGAGCAAAAGAACTCGGTGCGTTTACTGGATCAGGCTCACCGTTATTGTCTTCAACCTGATTAAAGCCGATTGATGTAAGCTTAAAAGCATCATTATTTTCAGAAAAGCCATCAACATAGGCAAACAGTGAGTTATAAGCACCTACTAACCAGTATTGAGAAGTGCCAGTCGTGGTAAAATCAGAATGGTAGGTGCCATTGCTGCCACCGATTTGGAAGCTGCCTTTCAGAGAACTATCGAGATTGCCTGCAATCTGACTCCAGGTAGCTGAACCCGATGTCAACTGATTAATATCTGATAAGCCTGCAACAGAAACCTGTTGCGTACTCGTGCTACCACCTAACCAGTTAAAAGTAGCGCCTGCTAATGATACTGACTCAGAAAACGAGAACAAAACCATGTCATAATCAGACCAATTGCCCATGTTGTCGATTGCATGAGAATCGCTGTGATTGTCAAAGTTGGCTTCGTCTTGGTTAGTGACACCAAAACCTTCACCCCAAGGTCCGGAGAAACTTGCAGAAGTAACAATGTCGTCATTTCCACCTGCAGTGTCAGACCAGGCTGTTACAGAAATAGAAACACCGTTAACCACCACTGTACTATTGGTTGGATCGATGTTTTCATAAAGTTGATAATTTTGCTCAGACGTCGTCAGGTCATAGACCGACGCGTTTGTCCAGCTATCACATCCAGTGTTTACATTACATCCAGAACTGCTCCCTGTAGCACTGGCAACGCCTGAAGCGAATAAACCAATAGTGCTCAGAACAAGAACTGTCTTATTACAGTTAAACCGCATACTTCACTTCCTCATTAACTACGCATTCTTGCAAAATTTCTTTAGCAAAAAGTGATCCAAAATATAAATCTTTTAAAATTCAATAATGTAGAATTGCTTGTCAGTTAAATTTACGGTTGGTGTAAATTATCCTGACATAGCTATGGATGAGAAAGTGCTTCAACATGGCAGTTTCATAATCCCTTGATTTGCATTCTATAAGTAATGGTCATCGGGTTATGTATATGATCCGATAAGTAGTTATATCACGTACGAGTCAGGGTATATAAAAGTAGAAATGCTTTGAAACTTAAAATCGTTAAGCATGTCCATTGAGATTATGAAATAATGAGCGCCGTTTGTAGCTATAGAGAAAATCATGTCAGAAAGTAAACATAAAGGTATCTATTTGTTGCCGAATCTTCTAACCACTGCCGGTTTGTTCTCAGGCTTCTTTGCTGTGGTGTCTTCTATGAACGGGCGCTTTGAGGCTGCTGCGGTGGCAGTATTCGTGGCCATGATATTTGACGGACTGGACGGAAGGGTTGCTCGCATCACTAATACACAGAGTGATTTTGGCGCGGAATATGATTCGATGGCTGATATGGTGTCATTTGGCATGGCACCAGCGCTGGTGGCTTACAACTGGGGCCTGAGCGATCTCGGCAAACTGGGTTGGTTTGCTGCCTTTATATATGTAGCAGGCGCTGCTTTAAGGCTTGCTCGTTTTAACACCCAGGTTGGCATTGCCGACAATCGTTTTTTCCAAGGGCTGGCCAGTCCGGCAGCAGCAGCTGTTGTGTGCGGATTTGTGTGGTTAGGTGTGGAGTACGATATTAACGGCGATGATATCGGACTTATCGTGGCGTTAGTTACCGGCTTATCTGGCTTGTTAATGGTCAGTAACTTTAAATATAACAGCTTTAAAGAAGTAAACTGGAACGGTAAAGTACCTTTTGTTGCACTGCTGGTCATTTTGCTTATCTTTATTATCGTTGCCACCGAGCCTGCATTAGTCTTATTTATTGTATTTGCGCTTTACGCATTGGCGGGGCCAATCAATACATTCAGAACGGTTGATAAGGTAACCCTGAGTGATGTGGTTGGCGATCAGGTTGAAGACGCAGATTTCGTTTCCAAGGTGAGTGCGGAGGAACCAGAAGAAACGTCGGCTAAAGATCAGAGCACAGACGATATAAAAGAACCAAAAGACGAAAAACCGTCTAATTAGTACAGAGAATATACTGATTGATTAAAACGCGACCAAACGGTCGCGTTTTTTAGTTTTATTGCGAAATAATAGTTGACGTTAAAAACCAAATGCGTAGAATGCGCGGCTCTTCAACGGGGAACGCCCAAACAGGCCAACCCGGCATAACGCGAAAGCCTTATGGGAAGCGGTATACAGCGACAATGCTTCGAAAATAAATTTTCAAAAAAGTGTTGACGCAGAAAACCAAAAGCGTATTATACGCATCCCGCTTCGGCAGGTTCTGAAAGAACGCTGAAGCAGCAGAACGACGTTCTGCATTGTTCTTTAACAATTTATAACAAGACAATCTGTGTGGGCACTCATTAAGAGTGTCAACAACGACAATTCAAAATTTCGATATTTAATTGAAGAGTTTGATCATGGCTCAGATTGAACGCTGGCGGCAGGCCTAACACATGCAAGTCGAACGGTAACAGGATTAGCTTGCTAATCGCTGACGAGTGGCGGACGGGTGAGTAATGCTTGGGAACTTGCCTTCAGGAGGGGGATAACAGTTGGAAACGACTGCTAATACCGCATAACGTCTACGGACCAAAGCGGGCTTCGGCTCGCACCTGAAGAGAGGCCCAAGTGAGATTAGCTAGTTGGTAAGGTAAAGGCTTACCAAGGCGACGATCTCTAGCTGTTCTGAGAGGAAGATCAGTCCCAGTGTGGCCGATCACCCTCTCAGGTCGGCTACGCATCGTTGCCTTGGTGAGCCGTTACCTCACCAACTAGCTAATGCGCCGCGGGTCCATCTGTAAGTGGTAGCCGAAGCCA
>Ga0031671_1000669_pt1 | contig 11475 bp, 11 predicted proteins | sample DeeseametaMP1603_FD_61749 | JGI IMG/M metagenome (GOLD analysis project Ga0031671, IMG submission 61749) | Metatranscriptome of deep ocean microbial communities from Pacific Ocean - MP1603 (Metagenome Metatranscriptome) | ecosystem: Environmental > Aquatic > Marine > Oceanic | place: South...
CCTCATTAAGAAGACCTTCTGGTCTCAACGGATTTGTAGGCTGCAATAAAATAACCGCATCATATTTTTTTTGTAATTGATCTACCGCATGTTGCAATGCTGAAATTACCGGCTCTTCATTACCTGCCAATTCATTAGGTCTTTCAACTATCTGAACTTCATTTTGAGTGGCAAAATCCAAAATAGCAGCGTCGTTTGAAGTGACAACTATATCGCTCAAACCATTTTTTAAAGCGTATGCAATGCTATGGCCAAGAAGCGGTTTATCTCCTAGTTGGTGCATATTTTTTCCGGGAAGTCTCTGCGAGCCGGCACGGGCGGGTATTAAAACTAAGTAGTTTTTCATTTAAAAAGCTTTTGACCTTTACCGGTAATCATCAAACTGGAAAGCCCTAAGCCTACTTTACTCCAGTTTTTAAGTGTCTCAAAATTTAGAGAACCTAATTCAAACAGTACTCTCAAAATGGATTTTGTTGTTTTTGAATCCTTATGAACTAGCGGTATCATTTTTCGTAATTCAATGGTATAAAATCTCCTTAGTGATGGAGACAGTTTGCCTTTCGACTGCAACCGTTTAATAAACTTAATCAGCGCACGAACCCTGGATTGTATAATTTTAAAATCGCCCTGTTTATATATTTTCTCTGAAATACTCGCTTCATGCTTTAAGTATGTGGTTAAATAGTCGTTAATGACTAGCATTTCTGGATTATTCAATAAAACACGTTGAAAAAAATCGCGATCCTGCCCACCTAAAAGTTGCTCATCAAAACCTAAATCATGCTTATCCAAAAAGGATTTGGTATACATCGGGTCGGGCAAATACCAAGATATTTTACGGGTAATAAAGTCCTCAAGCAGGTTAGAGGTTAAATGGGTACGCTGTTCAAAAACTTCCGTTTGATCGGCAACATAGTAAATTCGGGTTTTTGACAAAACGATATTGGTTTTCACATCAAATGCAGCAAGCTTCTTCTGAATAAAATCCGGCTCCATCAAATCATCAGAATCAAACCAATTGACATATTTTCCTCCAGCATGTTCTAAACCAAAATTACGACAGGCATTAGCGCCTTTGGGTCTGTTATCAGGACGAATCAACACTTTGAATCGGGGATCTTCATCTTCAAACTGCTTTAATATATTCAAAGATTCATCTGTACTGTGATCGTCAACAAGTAAACACTCCCAATTGTGATAAATTTGAACTTTTATAGAATCAAGTGTATCCCTTAGATGCGCTTCCCGGTTGTAAACAGGAATAATTACAGAAACCAAATCAGTCATCAAAATACTCTTCCCAGTTTGTTTTGAATTCTTTTTTTCAACTTTCTAAGATCTAACTTATATTTAAAAAATCATTCTTAGAGACTTCAGCTTCTTCAGCATAATCATTTGAATCAGGTGCATACCTATGTATAATGGCATTTATTCGTATTGTATAAGCAACCAACCTTTTTCCCATAGGCTCTGGCATACCACGTATGAATGAGAAAAGGTTTGTTAGCCAAATCATAGACTCGTGTTGCTAGTTCGTCTGTATCGGGATGTAAAAGATCTGCGTCTAGAAAAAGGAACTTATGATTTTTACGTTTGAGCCATAAAAAGAAACAGTAATAAGGCTCATAAAGCGAAGTTGCATCAAATCCTACCTGTAGATTTTTTAGATCTTCAGTAAACTCTCTAGGACTACTATACTGTTGTTTTTGTATTTCCTTTCTACTGTAAATGGTAGAGATATTTTGATAATCAAGAACACAAAAAAAGGTATTTGGCACATACGGATTGTGCCTGCGATTGGGCATTGTTCCTCCGTCACGCACACCAGCGACTGTATAATTACCCGACTGCATTTTTTCAATAATCTCTGTAAGAGCCTTATTTTCTAGAAATAAAACATCTTCATCTGCCAAAATCAGCCATTTGACATCCTTAAGCGGCAACTTTTCAAATGCATAGAATAAGCTGTCCAGCCCATACATACCTTCTCGCCCATCGATTACGAGTTTTCGAATTCCGGCCGGTTGATATGACCTCGTCTTCTTATAAAGGTCGAAATTAGCAACCGTGGTCAATAGGGCAATTTTAGTATAATCTATTCTGGTTTCCAAAATATAGGTGCTTGAGGCAAGGATAAATAGGCTTTAAGCCTTTCGTTAGAAAATCTTAAGTCCAGCTTTTGCCGATGTTGCCTATTTTGAATGAGCGTTAATCCCGCCTTGCCTATACTCATCAGAATATTGAAATGTTCTTTCAAAAATTTAAGCCTTAATTGTTCTTTTATGGAATACATAATTTTAAACCAGACTTTTTGTTTTGGGTAAAAGATCAAATAGTTACTCCAGGCAGCCTGTAAAGCCCATTTCGTTCTTAGACTGGTTTGTTCAGCACTCTTTTTTCGATTCTTAAGGGATACCCGATGATGAACGAGCACTTTTGGGAAATAGAACACCATTTGTTCCGCTTTAAATAATTTCATTGCGGCATAGTCCTCTTCTCCATAGAAATGATACCATTCCGGATAAAACTTTATAAAGTTGTTCCAGGCACTTTTACGCATCAGGTGAGCACCTCCCAAAAAATTACTTACCTGATAGGTATTATCTGTTGTTTCTAGACTCGCCGGCTTTTCCAAGCCCCAAAAAAGCCTAAATGATAACACTGCACAGTTGAGATTCTCCTGCATAAATGTTATTGCTTTTTCTAATTCTTCAGGATTTAAAAAGTGTGCATCATCATCAAGTGAAAGAACGTATTCTGTGGGAGCGGCTTGCATCAATTGATTTCGGTTGGCTATCAAGCCTTTATTTACTGTATTCTGAAATATATTAATCTCCGGATATTCACTCGAGATATATTCAAAAGTATGGTCTGTAGATGCATCATCCCAAATGTAAATCCCTTCATCTGCAATAACTTCTCGCAAGGCATTCAAGGTATAAATCAACTCCTTTTTACGGTTAAAAGTAGTTATTAATATACTTATCTCTTTGGAGTTAAGCAGAGGCATTAAGTAAATTTTGAATTTGCTTATTGAGATATGCCGATGAAAAATAGTCCTGTAAATCGGTCCGGTTTAAATTCCAGGATTCTGCTTTTGTATTTTTCCATTTGAGGTAGAGCTCAGAGAGAATCCCGGCGATCAGTTTGGAATCGTCTGCTTCACTTTGCCAGGTGTAAGCTTCCCCAAGCAGCCTACACACTTCACTTTTTTTTGGGCTTAAAGCTAAAATAGGTTTATCTACCATCACACAATGAGCCATCTTGGCCGGTAAAAACGGACTAAAGTCGGTGTCACTTGCCTCAATGATAAGGTTAACCGAAGCAGCTTGCTGTAGTGCCAAAGATTCCGCATAAGAAACACCCGGATGAAAAATAAACTGTGGAGCATGCTCATATGAACTCATCAATTCTCTATAATTACTGGAAGGCCCCACTAAATACAAATAGCTCTCCTGTCTCGCTTCTTCCTGACTTTCTAAAAAAAGTTGAAATGCTTTTAATAGTCCTTCAGGTGATCTACCTCCTATTAAATTTCCCGTATGAACGATGTTAAACACACCGTCCTTAAAAAATGAAGGTAATGAAACCCCTGGAATTACGTTATCGTATTGGTGTGGAATGACAACAGATTTTTCTTTAAACTCTGGATAAAATCCTGCCATATAATCTGCTAAATGACGTGATGGAAAGCCTGCAAATTTACAATGAACAGCCACCTTTCGAAAAAAATAATCTTTCTGTTTTGCTCCTTTAGGAACGAAGGTATACGGCTTGGGATAGTTTTGAAAGGGATAGGGATCATGCACATATGCCAACCATCTATCGTGCAAATACGGTAGTTGCAGCAATGCATGGTGAGGTCGAAAACTCTCCCCTTTACTTAGAGTCATTACCATATCAAAATCTCTGACATTAAGACTCTTAATTCTTTTGACTATAGATTTACTATCGTTGAAAAAAGCAAAACTAAACCCAAAGCTATTTTCTAAAAATATTGACCAGTTTACATCCAGATTACGTTGTACGGTGCGCTGAATTCCACCAAGTATATAATTTAGATTATTTTTTTTTTGCTTTGCTAAAAAACAGGTCGCTCCTTCTATTTGAATCTCGCGCTGGGTATAGTGAATGACTGTTATTGCATAACCTGAAGCAACAAGACTTTTTATAAAGGCCACATTAGCTTTAGAGCCACTGCTATCCTCAGGATTAATAGAATCTGTAACAATTAAAATCTTATGCGGCATCTCTTTTTTAAGCTCAAATAAACACGTACAAAGCCGCTCAAATTATATAAAAACCAAAGTTTTAATAAATCGATAAAGTTTAAAGGTGATTTTCTTAGAACCGCCTGATAAATAGATTTCTCTTTTTTAATCACTGCCTTCCAAACAAAAAATTTTGCCAGACCATAACTCATCCTTTTAGCCTCTAACAAATTATTTATGCACAAATAATAGGCTTTGATAAGACTTCTAGTATATCTAGAATCTCCATTAAAGAAAGCTCCGGTATTACTTCGCTGATGCTTCCTATTAAAATATAATACGACATTTATTCGCCCGCCTATCCGTTCTTTAATAAGTAACCGAGTATAGAATTCAAGTTCTTCGGCATAATACAAATCTTCTTTAAACCTCTCATTAGAAAGTGCTGTTCTTTTCCACATAACAGAGCAACTTGCTAATGGAATCTTATTGTCTAAAACATCAACAAGCCTTTTGCAAGTGACATCATCAATTTGCTTGAATCCTTGTATTTTAATAAAGTTTGGAATGCAATCTTCAAATGGCTTTAACTTGTAATGTATAAAGTCTAAATTATCATTATCGAGTACTTTAATACAAATTTCTAAATTCTGAGGGTGTAATATGTCATCATCATCTACAAATAGAATATACTTTGATCTTAAATTTTTGGTTAGATCTAAGCCAAAGTTTCGTGTTGCAGAAAGCCCTTGGACATAGTTATTAGGCTTCTTAAAGTAAAAAAAACGTGAATCTGTATTTATAAATTGGTCAACTATCTCCTCTGTGTTATCGGTAGAATTATCATCTGTAATATAACACTCAAAATGGTTATAAGTTTGATTTTGTATGGACTCTAAAGTTTGCAGTATTAAATGAGCCCTATTAAATGTCGCTAATAAGATGGTAACCTTGGAGTTAGATTTCAAACTAACGGATGAATTTTAAAATTTGGCGCCAATTCGAAATACCTAGATAGCTTGCCGCTAAAAATAGAGTTTTAATAGTACCGTATTTCCTTTGCTCTAAATAGGCATTCAATAGGTTGTAACGTTTAATAAGAATAATTTTTGATAGTAGCTTTTCCGAAAAGGGATGCTTGCAATGCTGGAGCTGTTCAAAAAAACTCAGTCCAGCTTTGAGTTGTTTTTTATCAGCAATTCTTACAGGCCAGATAAAAGAAATTACTAATTCATCTGAATATTTAAAGCGATCATAGTCAAACAGTCTAAACATACGAAACATACTCTGTTGTGCACTTTCAACCTGTTTCTGGTTCTGGACATTTGAAATTTGATTATTATGTACTCGATAAATCAACAAAGGTTCAGCCAGATTGGCTAATGGTTTTCCTCTCGCTGCCAGACGTGTAAACAAATCGTAATCTTCTGCAGGCTCTTTTGTAATATCATATTTAAATTGCTTAAACACCTCAGTTCGTCCCATTATTGTGGGATGAATCAGTGAACTGCCCAAAAGCAAATTTGCCCATAGTTTCTCGGGTTCTTCTGGATAATTAAACTTGAGTTTGCTACCCTCCACTATTGCATCTGTTCCGCAAATTGCAATTTCCTGATGTTGTTCTAAAAAGCATACCTGCTTTTCAAAGCGTTGTGGCAGGCTTATATCATCTGCATCCATTCTGGCAATATATTTACCACGAGCCTGATCAATACCCCAATTCAAACTTTCGGTATAACCGGAATTTGATTTCTTCTTACGTAGGATAATCCGAAAGTCTTGAAAACTTTCAATAATTTCTAAACTTCTATCAGTAGAGCAATCATCAATAACCAGAAGTTCAAAATCAGGTTCTGTTTGGTCAAGAATACTTTGTATACTTTCTGCAATGAAATTTTCAGCATTGTAAACCGGTAGTAAAACGCTAATCTTAGGCGCCAAAATTCATCAGTTTAGTATTGACACCTAATGTTAATTCTCCCTGCTCTACAATACTAAAGCCCCGTTTTCGAAGTTCTTTATAAATCGAAGAACGTATATTAAACTCATCGTGTATCTCAATCACCAGCACTCTAGTCTTATCTAAAAAATCCTGACTTGCCCGATCATCAAAAATAAAACGCTCTGCACCCTCAATATCTATTTTTAAAATATCGAAGAATCCTCCATTTTCATTTAAGAGTTCCTCAAGTGTAATCCCCATAATAGTTCCATTGGCGCTTTCCTGGGTTGTTCTTGACCAATCTGCTTCATCACGTACAGATTCGCCAATCTCAAAACGCTTTCCTCTTTCTGAACTCAAGGCATTTTGTAAAGGTTTAATCGTATCTAAACCGGCTATGTTTTTTAAGAGCATTTTGAAGTTTTCAGGCTCTGGTTCTAAAGCATAAATGACACTATTGGGAAAACGCTCAGTAAAAAAACGTGATGTCAAACCGATGTTAGCTCCGGCATCAACAATTCTAATAGGCTCAAAAGTTTTGAAATTGCGCTCAAAAGCAGAGCAGGCCAATTCATATTCCGCTTCAAAAATCACCTGACGTAAAACGTCATAATCGCTACTGGGTCGGTTTCTAATAAAAAATGAATTCCTGTAGTTCTTCAGTTCGAGCCTATAAACCGCTTCCTGATTTTCAGGTTTTGATTTTTTTATAAATGAGCTCCTTTTAATGTCGTACTTCAGGCGTTTTTGCGGAGTGCCCTTGAATATCAGGTTGTAAAACTTACGTAAACTTTTTTCCAAAAGCCTGAATTTAAATGAGAAAACCTAACAAAACTCTAAAGACAATTTAGATAAAAATCCTCTTAAGGATATTAAGACTAGTCCGAAAACTATATTTGTAGCTAATAATGGAAGGCCTCAAGAATAATAGTCGTAACACCTGCAATCTATTTGCCTTATTGATCAAAAATCTTCTTAAGCCTTTATTGTAATAATTTTTTAAAATACTGATATCAAATTCACCAGATTCAATCCATTTTTCAAAATCTGATTCAGCCTCTTTTCGAAAGCTAAAAAAGTAATCCCAATCCCAATGCGATTGCCTTTGAAATTGGAAGAGTAATTTCTGTGTATCAATTCTAAACATCACGAAATTACTCAAAACCACCTTTAAGTTTTCATCAAATTTCTTTTGCGCTAATTCATTCAATCCTATTTCCGTAGTCAAACTATTTTTATGAATTCTATAACTATAAAGCACCTCTGAAGTATGCTCAAATTTAAAGTGACTAGCTACTCTTACCCAAAAATCATAATCTTCAATTCCATGTAGATCTTCATTATAATTAAATTTTTGAAAAACCTCCTTTCGATACAGGAAGCTGGCCCCAATTCCATTTTCAAACGGTAATAGACTTACCGGACTGACTTTGTAAACTCTAATGTGTTCACTTTGATCATTGATTACATTAAAATTAGAATAAACTACATCTGCGCTACTAGTCTCTAAAACTGTAACTAAACGCTCTAAAAAATTACTATGAAGTATGTTATCATCTGAAGTCCAGGTTAAATACTTTCCTTGCGCCACCCGGTGACCAATATTAAGCGAGGCGGGTAATTTTAAGTTTTGCTTGTTGGTGATTATTTTGATCCTGGAATCATGAAGTCTAAAAGATTCCATCAAACTTGATGTATGGTCTATTGAACAGTCATCTACAACAATCAATTCAAAATCTTCAAAAGTTTGATTCAATATACTTGTTATTGCCTCTTCGATATAAGCCTGTCCGTTGTAGGTGGGCAATATGATTGAAACTTTGGGCATCGGCTTATAAATGACGTTTAATGATTGTGCTTAAATCCCTTACGTACGATTCCTTGGTAAAGCCTTTAATATATTCATAATTTTTAAGCCCTTGTTGTTCGCGTTCTAATGGACTGTTTAATAGCTCTAACATTTTAGCGATCAAGAGTTCTCTGTTATTGGTTATAAGATACGGAGTTTCATTAAGCAAGTATTTACAACCGGGATGATCACTTGCAATAACAGGCAATCCATAAAGCATATACTCCATCACAGCATTAGGCATTCCTTCTATTTCTGAAATTAACAGACCTACATCCAAACTGCTTAAAACTTCTTCTATAGATTCCTGAGATAGCAAACGTACTTTTTTTCCTAAACCCTTTTCTCGAATAGATTTTTCCAGCGCATCGTATTTAATTCGGGTATATCCTGATGATTCCCTGTTACCGGTAAAAACTAAAAATGCCTCGTCAAAATTGGCGCTTACTTTTTTAAAAGCTTCCAGAATGAGTTCGTGCTTTTTATCTTCCCTGTAATGAGCCACCATTCCAAAAACAAGGGCGTCTTGTGGTATATTAAATTTGTTACGGATTTCCTTTTTATCAAAATCAAGATATTCCATCGTAAGATATTGTGGAAGGATATATGATTTCTCTTCATCAAGCCCATAGTGTGTTTTGTATAGCTCCAACCCCGTTTGAGAATTAGCTATTACTGCCGGCACAGCTCTTGATGCAAATTTTTCAAACAACTCATCAGGTTTAAAAACATCGAGACCTAATTGATGCCAAAATGTAAATTTTACAGTTGGCAATACTTTATACAGATAAAAGGCAACTTTAGATGGAAAGTTTAGAAATGGAAATATATAATCAAATCCATAAGGTTTGAGTATTTTTCTATAACCCCAAATATATTTGAAGCTCCATACCAGCCGTTTGAGGTTACGATAGCTTAGTTCTTTCCAACACACCAAATAAGGAGCGTAAGTATGAAAAATATGTCTAATATGGCAAGCTTTGGCAAATTCCTTGAAATCGGGCTGTAGTTCATCGCTAAACGTAAGCAATAGAGACACTTCACATTGGTATTCTTCTGTCAAAAATTTAGCTAATCCCAAGCCTTGGCGCTCTGCGCCTCCAAGACTGCCGTAGTGCATTATAAGTAGCACCTTTTTACCTGAAAATATTTGTTTATCTAGCAAATGATAAGAAAGATTTTAAGCGTTTCGTAAGTCTTCGCTTAACGGTGCTGAACTTAGAACTTTTTACAATTACACTTTCAAAAAAAGGTTCGAGATCTTTTAAATATTCTGGGTTATTCTGTTTTACTTCCCTGTAGAAACTTTTTAAATTCCACTCTATATAAAAATGTTGACGTTGTCCAAAAGCTATTGCCAGTTGATTGTCTATGAGTTGCCAACTGTACATTGCTTTTTTTAATGAATTTAAATCGCTTAAACTACTTAGATTATTTCCAGAATGTGTACGATATAATGCTAAAGAATGAGATGAAAAAATGATTCGTTGTGTATAACAAAGTACTCGAGCCATAAATTCTCCATCATCATTTAAACCAAGATGTTCATTCCACTGCCCTGCACGATCAATAAGTATTTTAGGTATTAGATAAGCATGTAATGGAAAATATCCGTGATCCTTGATTAAAGAACTCAAGAAGTCAGGGACACTATTACAGTTTATATAACTTGATAAATTTTCATAAATTAATGCTTCTCTAGAGCTTAGCCTTCCCCATCTACATGTCGAAATTGTAAACCCATCTTTATAATTTAATAGATCAACTTGCCTTTTTAATTTTTCCGAGGAAATTAAATCATCTGCATCTAAAAATTGGATGTACTTACCCTTTGCCATTTCTAACCCAACATTTCTACAAGTACTAGCCCCTTTCATTCTTGTGTGAGGGCGATTATATAATCTAAACCTTTTCTTGTCTTGGATGTAATCTTTGACTTTTCCCAAAGAATTATCAGTTGAACCATCATCAACAATAATACATTCCCAATCCACAAAAGTTTGATCTTCGACAGACATTAATGTTTCAACTATAAAGTCCTCTTTGTTAAATAATGGAATAATAATGCTTACCATCATGACCTAGGATATTAGCAACTTCCAATTGAATTGCCTCCACCTTTTTTCGAGCCTGTAGCTGCTTTTAAAATAAATATCCAATAGCTCAACAGTCGCTAAAAATTCAACAGCTTTTTTTGTTGAATATGACTTTAAAAGAAAAAAAATATTCCACTTTATGTAACAAAAGGTTTTTTTGTCAGATTTTTCCAAGGCTCTAAAGCAAGCATTTATTAGGAAGCTCCCTAAATATTGAATAAGATCAACATCGCGAATTCTTTTCGCTCTTGAGATATTTGCTACTGCAAAAAAAGCTTCACTATACTTGAATTTTTTGTTGTATTGCAACCTATTGATTTGAGATTTACTGTGCTCGTGCTGTCTATAAATAAACAACGGTTCTTGGATAATAGAATAATGACATTTCGATAAGGTGAAAAAAATCCGAGAAAGAAATTCTGCTTCTTGAGCCTTTTGCATATCTAAGTTAAATAAATTCTTATCTTCCAAAAAAGATTTTCTAAAAAGTACCGATGGAGTGAAAATTCTAATTTCCCATAAAACATATTCTCTATAAAGAGACTGCTTTGGCGCACAATCAAAAACTGACAAACATTCTAGTTTTGCTGTTCCATTGTAACCACTGCAAATATGTAAAACTTCCTTTTGATCTATATGGTTTATTTTAGTTTGAAGAAAATATTCTAACATGATATCATCATCGTCAAACCAATTTACAAACTCTCCTTTACTCAACTCAAACCCATAATTCCTACATGCATTAGCCCCTTTTGGTCGATCCTTTGGTCGGTGATGGTACTGAAACCGCGAATCTTTTTCAACATACTCAGCAAGCACTTCATCCGTAGCATCCGTACTTCCATCATCCACCACAATACACTCCCAATGCGTATACGTCTGTGCTAGCACCGAATCAAGGGTCTCCCCAATTAAATGCGCCCGGTTATAGGTAGGGATGATGATAGAAACTAAGGGGTGTTCTTGCATAACTCAAAAATTCTAAAAATCATTTTTTCAGAGATACATTATTATTCTTCTCCATAATACTTGACAACGCCGTAGCTCATCCGTAGCAAAGGCGCAGATAAAGCGTCAGTAAAGCGTGCTGGACCTCCATTTAAAAAACACCTGATTCCGGCAGAATCGGCAATAACGGCAAAATCGGCAGGAATGACCACCCCCAATTGCCTTACCACAAAAAGCAGCTTAATTTCGGCGTTAGAAGTTCACTTTAACTTCAAGAATTAAAGACGTTGAATTTAACACATATCATTATGGCTATACTCAAAGGCTTGATTAAAATTGAAGGTACCCTTGACGATTTAACCTTCTATAAAGGAAAAAACGGCTACTTCATTCGCACCAAAGGCGGTATCAGTAAAGAGCGTATTCAAA
>Ga0031671_1031548_pt1 | contig 11370 bp, 9 predicted proteins | sample DeeseametaMP1603_FD_61749 | JGI IMG/M metagenome (GOLD analysis project Ga0031671, IMG submission 61749) | Metatranscriptome of deep ocean microbial communities from Pacific Ocean - MP1603 (Metagenome Metatranscriptome) | ecosystem: Environmental > Aquatic > Marine > Oceanic | place: South...
GCTTAATTTAATGCAAAATCATCCGTAATGAAGATTAGGAAACCTGGCCTGTGAAATTTAAGTCGCAATTTCCCCCTGTCCCAGCTCAACAGGACACCGAAGACAGTGATGATATGGCGTTATTTCGACAAGAAATTAAAGGCGTAGCGCCTTTGAAGCAGGATACTTATGTGCCGGAGACGACCCGTCCGGAAGTGAAAATTCGTCGCCAGCAAAAAATTCACCGGCAGGCCAGAGCCAGCTTTGAGTTTTCTGACGCCTTTGAAGGCTTTATTCCGCCAGAAGGCGCACTCCGCTACTGCCGACAGGATGTGCCGGGCTATGAGCTTAAACAGTTGCGCCGGGGCGATTACAGCCCGGATTACATTCTTGATTTACACGGCCTGACCAAAGCACAAGCTAAACATGAATTAGCCGCTTTACTGCACACAGCCTGGCAGGAGCATGTCGACTGTGTGTGTATCGTTCACGGCGTAGGTTCAGGCGTTCTCAAACAGGCGCTGCCGCACTATCTTATCCAACACCCCAGAGTGATGGCGTTCCATCAGGCACCACTGGAATACGGTGGGCAGGGTGCCTTGCTGGTACTGCTGGAAGTCGAGTCACCGTTTAGCAAAAAACGTTAATCGCAATCACTTTTTTTGGGCACGTTTTTTGGGGTTCCGGGTCTACTTATGGTCATCACCACTGTTGTGGATGAATAAGTAAGTATAATACGCCATCATTACGCATACGATAAAAATGCCAAGTAATGAGCCCCATACCACTGGATCTTTTAATAACATTGACCACATAACAATCACCTTTTTATTTGCTGTTTCTATGGTGATAGTGTGCGCCCGTGAGGCATAAAAAACGCTGATCCAAATCAATATCAAAATGTCTGCCTGGCGCAAAGCATGACTTGGATCAAAAGAATGCGGCTAACCTAATAGACAGGACTTTTAAAACTTTTATTGATAATAGTTATCATTTAGATTAAAGTAAAAATGCCTGTTGGGTTTCCGGAAATTTTACGGTCTTGGACGGAATCCCACTTCTGGCAGGCGGGCACTTTGCCCGCCTGCTTTTTTCCAGCCCGGGGCTTCGTGCCGCCATTAAGACGTTAGTCAAATAACTTGAAGAACCAGCTTTTCTGGAGATCTTCTTCACAGGTTTTTAATTGCGTAGCATAGCGCAGTGAACGGCCTTTAACGCGCTGCGAGACTTGTACCAACCACCCCTTCCTGAGATAGGTCTTGCGCCGGTAGCCTCCCCACCCTTCATGGTAATTAAGGTATTGCGCGTAGGCATCCCATTTTGAGACACCATTCACTTTATGGGTTTTACTGATAAACCAGCCCATAAAATCTATCGCATCTTCAAAATCATCGCGGTCAGCGCCAGAATTCCCGGTTTCGCGAATGTAGTCGCTCCAGGTGGGCGTTTTAGCCTGAGAATAGCCGTAAGCCGAACTCACCCTGCCCCAGGGAATGAGTCCGAAGAGAATGTAATCGCGGGGCGGCAGCGCATCGTGACGAAAAGAACTTTCCTGGTACATCATGGCCATGGGTACGTGGATGGGTACGCCCCATTTATCACGCATGTCGGCCGCCGCGTCGTACCAGTCTTCCTTTTCGTAAAAGATCTCACAAAGATTGCTGGTATCTTTTGGTGGCGTGGTGGCACAACCTGTGATCACCATTGGTAAGAAAATCACCCAGCCGGAAAAAAAGATACAAATTTGTTTGAACTTTTTGTACATATGCTGTCCAAATTAATGTTCCGAAAGTGTGTTTCCCTGGAACAAATTCTTATGCCTGACCCTTGTCAGGCATTTTTTTTGGCTGGCTCCCGCGCAAAGTAATCCGTGATAAACTCGCTGAAAGACAAGTTATCACTGGCTTCAATCTCACGCTGAGCGGCAAAAGAGCGCTCGGCTTCAGCATCAAAGTCCTCTGCCGATTTAAAGTGATAATTAAAATCTCCAATTCGCTGACGATAGTTTTCAGCCAATTCACGACCCACTACCGCGTTGTCACCCTCTGCCAGTAATTTATTCAGCCAGCGCGCTGAGAAGGTCAGGTCTGGATCTTCCACTTTTAACCATTCGCGTTTAACCGCTTCGCTGTAGCGATTGTCATCATAGTTTTCGTCCATGATGGCTGCCACTTCGGCATAACGGGCAAATAAGGCTTCAGCCCAGTCGCGCATGGCAACTTCCTGCTCATTTTGCAGCAAGGTTAAACCTGGCTTGCGGCCTTCGAGCACTACGCGGTTAAGATTAACTTCGGTTTCTTTGTAGCGTTCAGCATCAAACTTAGGGCTCTCGGTGAGCAGGCATGCCATCAGGAATACATCCAGGAAATGCATTTGCTCTTTATCGATGCCAACCGGACTAAACGGATTCACATCCAGCGCCCGGATCTCAATGTAACTTACGCCTCGCAGTGCCAGCGCATCAGTGGGCTTTTCACCGGATGCGGTGGGCTGTTTGGGCCGGATTGGCGAGTAAAACTCGTTTTCAATTTGCAGTACATTTTTACTGAGCTGCTGATAATCACCGCCTTCCCCGGCGGCAAAACCTGCGTAATTCTTTGACGGCGAATACATTGCTTCCCGCAACAAGCGCACGTAGGTATCGATTGAGTTGTAACAAATACGCAGAGAAGACTGCTCATTGCTGGTGTAACCCAGCCCGCTCATGCGTAATGACGTAGCATAAGGTAAATATAACGTGCCGCGTCCCAGCTGTTTAAAGTCCAGACCGTGTTCACGCCCTTCAACAAAAGACTTACACAACGCCGGAGAAGCGCCAAATAAATACGGAATTAACCAACAACTGCGGCGGTAATTTCTGATCAGAGCAAAATATTGTTCAGACACCCATTCCTGGGAAGCTTGCACGCCTTTCTGGGTGGCCAGGTGCTGCCAGAATGTATCGGGAACAGAAAAGTTAAAGTGCACCCCGGAAATCACCTGCATCATGCTACCGTAGCGGTTACGTAACCCCATCCGATAGGCTTTTTTCATTTTACCCACGTTAGACTCGCCAAAGTAAGCGATTGGAATATCCTGCGCATTTTCAATAAAGCAAGGCATACTCAGCGGCCACAAGCGTTCATCGCCAATATTATCAATGGTAAATTTGTGCACGTCTTCTAACTGCGCCAGCGTAGTATTAACGTCTGACTCGGGCGGAGTAATAAATTCAAGCAGCGATTCAGAGTAATCAGTGGTGATACTCTCATGAGTCAGAGCTGCTCCCAGCGCCTTTGGATGCGGCGTCATTGCCAGCATGCCAGTTGGATTTATCCGCAAGCATTCGCGTTCAACCCCGCGTTTAATGCCACTGAGTGCAGAAAACGCTGAAGATGATTTAAGGGCCTCAAAATCGTAAGAAAGGTCGTGAGTCAGTTGGCGCAATGTCGATTCCATAATGTCGGTTGCGACTTACATTGGTTGCAAGACGGTTAGCTGTGGGCCGTATAATATCAAATATTTATATCGACCCAAGCATAATTCACAGCACAAAGTGGTTAATTTATGGCGCCCCTGCCCCAGTTGAGCCCCAAAATCACTGTTATTGCAGGCCTGCAGGACGCACTTCTTTAATCGCAATGCCTAGGGTTTCAAGCTGGGGCAGGATCACATTTTTGTCTCCTACAACAACAATTTGCAATAACTCCGGGTGCAAAGCCTTAGCGGCCACAGCATCAATTTCTGCTTTACTGATATTCAGCAATATAGCTTTTTGTGCTTTTTTATAATTAACCGGTAGGTCGTAGGCCAGCAGGCGGCGTAAAAAAGAGGCCTTATCCAGCGGCGTTTCGTATTCTAATGCTTCGCTCAGGGTAAAGGCATTTTGCATATAACTCAGCTCTGCATCGGTGATACCGCGCTGCTGATAATGATTGATTTCACCCAGCAGTTCCATGATACCAGCCGCGGTGAACTCTTGTTTCAGATCAGCACCGGCCTCGAACCACCCCAGGGTTTTACCACCATTAAACGCGGAGAATGCCCCGTAGGTGTAGCCTTTCTCTTCGCGCAGGTTAAGGTTAATCCGGCTGTTAAAATCATCACCGAGCGGAAAGTTCATCAGCTGGGCACGAAAATAATCGCCGGTAGCGTCATAGGGCATCGCCCGCTCAACCATTCTTACCAGACTCTGCGCAGCACCAGGCACGTCCACCAGCACAATTTGCTGACCGTCGTACTCAGGAAAGTCGCCGTAATCGGCAATCTGATAGTCATCTCCCTGCCAGGTATTGATAAAGTCAAAATAGGTGGTGATTTGGCCAGGCGTCATGTCTCCCACCACCACGATGGTGCCTTTTGCCGGCACATAATATTGCTCGTAAAACGTTTTAATATCGTCCAGAGTGATCCGGGAGACGGTTTCTGCGGTGCCGCCGGGCGGCAACCCAACCCGGTTCTCACCACCCCACAACACAGCGGTTTTTACCTGTTCCATGATGGCGCCCGGCTCTTTGCTCTGAGCGTTGATGTTATCGAGCAACTGCTGTTTGATACGGGCGAAATCCTCGGCTTTAAATGCCGGGTTAAACAGCTTCTCTTCCAGTAGCGCCAGCGTCTCATTTAAGTGCTCTGTCAGACTCGAGATAAAGACCTGAGTGTAGCGGCCGTTGCTGGCAAAACTGATAGAGGAGCCCATTTTTGCCAGCGCATTAGACATATCCTCATTGGAATAATTTAACGTTGATTCGTTCATCATCAGCGCCGTAAATGTCGATAAGCCGGCTTTATTCACCGGATCCAGTAGCATCCCGCCATCCAGATCCAGCGTAATGGTTACCGTGGGCGTTTCATCGTTTGTGACCCCTAAGACCTGAATACCATTACGCAATTTGAGCTGCCAGAAACTGGGAATAGTCACTACCGGTGGCTCGCCGGCTGCAGGTATCTGGCTCCGGTCAAAATCAGAGGTTGGTGTTTGGTTGGTACTTAACTGCTGTTCGGCGGTATTTGCCACCACCTGGCGCTCGGGCTGACTAACAGTGGCAGGCTTAACCGCTAAAGCGGGCTGACCTTCGGGTACCACACTCAGAACAACCGCTGCCTGATCTTTAATATACCGTTCGAAAACCCGGTATACGTCTTCCCTGGTGACTTCGCTATAACGCTCAACATCCTCATTCATTAAATCAGGCTTGCCAAAAAAGGTTTCGTTATAAGCCAGGGTTGATACTTTGCCGCTAACACTCTGCAAACCATAAATGGTAGATGCCTTAATATTCGCTTTAACTCTGGCCAGCGCATCGTCATCGAACGGGCGGCTTTCAAAGTCTGCCAGGATGGTTTCAATTTCGCTGTAAATCGTGGCCAGTGTATTTTCTGATTCTGGTGACACCAGGGCCACCAGATTGAATTCGCAGGCGAGTTCACTACAGGGGTGAGAAACTCCGGCCTGAACCACCTTGCCTGTTTTCACCAGTTGTTCGTAAAACACCGATGTCTTACCACTGCCCAGAATACTGGCCAGTACGTCGAGCGCGGCTTCGTCTTCGTGCCGTGCATACACGGTAGGAAAGACTATTTGCACCAGCGGCAGGTGCACGTTGTCCTGCATGGTGATGAATTTGTTTTCGCTAAGCGATGCGGGCGCTGGCAACTGAGCTTTAACCTCCGGGCCGGCCGGCAAATCACCAAAATACTTTTCAATCCAGGCTTTGGTTTGAGCGACATTAATATCACCACCAATAGATAACACCGCATTGTTGGGCCCGTACCAGCGTTTAAAAAACGCTTTGAGGTCGTTAACATCGACCCGGTCGAGATCTTCAGTATAGCCAATCGTCAGCCAGGAATACGGATGACCTTCTGGATACAGCACCTCGCCAATTCGCTCGTGGCGGCGGGCATACGGCTGGTTATCAATACGCTCGGCCCGTTCGTTTTTAACTGTTTCGCGCTGGATCTCAAACTTTTCCTGGGTCACAGCCGGTAGCAAAAACCCCATCCGGTCTGATTCAAGCCAAAGTACTTTCTCTAACTGATTAGCCGGCACGGTCTGATAATAATTGGTTCTGTCACGATTGGTAGACCCATTGAGCGTACCACCGGCATCGGTAATCAACTTAAAGTGCTGTTCATCGGCCACATTGGCAGAGCCCTGAAACATCATGTGCTCGTAGAAGTGAGCAAAACCGGTTTTACCAGGTTCTTCTCTGGCTGAGCCCACATGGTAGGTTACATCCACATGCACCAGCGGATCAGAGTGATCTTCGTGTAGAATGACGGTAAGTCCGTTTTTTAATTGATATTTCTCATAAGCAATAGCAACAGGTTGTGCTACACTTTTTGTATTGGCCGGTGAGAGATCGGATGTCTGAGAGCAACCATATAATAAATGGGCAATCAAACCCAACAGGATAAATCTGAACAACATTAAACATTCCGGAATTTAGTGGATGGCGCATCCATCTGCGAACGTACGTTAAGTTTACGTGACAAGTTTAACAATAATTACACGTAAATGTTTACTGTTAAAGCCTCGTCGGCATTTTTTCGTATTTACAGATATATCGAGATTACAGGAACTTATGCAAGAACAGCCAATGGTAATAGATTTTGACTTCGGATTGCGGCAGCTAAATGGCAACCGTAGCCTGTTATATCGTCTGTTGCGCAAGTTTTCGGCTGAGTATCAGTCTTTGGATACCCGTTTGCAAACCATGCTCGCCCAACAGGAGATAACAGAAGCCGAGAACCTGGTACACACCTTAAAAGGCGTGTCGGGCAACCTTGGCTGCACGGCAGTCTATCAATCAAGCCGCCTGGTCAATGAAGAACTCAAACTGGGCAAGCCCGAACAGTCCTCATTGAAAGAATTAATCCACCGCCTGGCCGAAACTATCCGGGTAATTGAGGAATTGCCCGACGACTCTGAGCTAAATGCGAGCGCAAAAGCCGCGCCCTCAGACGAAAAGCAGCAAACCTATCAGGCACTGAGTCAGGCACTACAACACCACGAATACATCAACGACGAAAAACTCAACAACTGGCTGACTACGCTGGATCTCAACAGCAGTCATCAGCAAGAATTAGTCGATGCGGTATCGTCGCTGGAATATGACAAAGCCCTGGCCATCTTAGAAGATACTAATGCCTGATGACTGAAGTCATTTTCAGTCATCCCGATTTCTTCATCATTGACAAACCTGCCGGAGTTACCATGCACGTTGCTGACCATGGCATTGTGCAACAGGTTTGCAAAGCATTGCAAGAAACAGACTTACACCTGGTTCATCGGCTTGACGACGGCACCTCCGGCTGTTTAATTCTGGCGCGCAACCCTCAGGCTGCGGCACGCTTCGAAGTCTTGTTTCGTACCCGACAGGTACAAAAGTATTATCTGGCGCTGGTCGAGAAGAAACCCAAAAAGAAACAGGGCACCATAACCGGCGATATGAAAAACCGCCGTAACGGTCAGCATATATTATTAAAATCGCAGCAAAATCCTGCCGTTACCCAATTTTTTAGTTATGGCTTTGCCGACGCACCGCGTCTGATGCTGGTAAAACCCTTAAGTGGTAAAACCCACCAGATCCGTGTTGCCATGAAAAGCCTGGGCAGCCCCATTGTTGGCGATACCCTTTACAGCGCCGCGCCCGCAGACAGACTGTATCTGCATGCCTGGGGCCTTGAATTTGAATATGAAGGTGAGCCGGTAAGCGTATTCTGCACACCGTCTGGTGGCGAATATTTTGCACACAGCAGTATCGCAAACTGGCTGGCTAACGCGCCCCACCCCAATACGCTAAACTGGCCAAAGTCTGCCAGTACTCCCCGGGCTGAGGACGTCTGATATGACCATGACCGTGAATATTCTCGGCAGTGGTGCTATTGGCGGGCTATGTGCCGCCGGCGCACAGTTATCCGCGACACCTTATCGCTTATGGCCAAGGCCCGGCAGCACCGCGCTTAACAATGTGGAGTTGTTGAACGGGCAGTCGGTAAGCCTCGAACCGCTTGATTGTGCTGACGAGGCGCTCACGACTAACGACCTATTGATAGTACCGCTTAAGGTGACGCAGCTTAAAGAAGCACTGAAAACCTGGCGGCATAAGTTGCCAGCTTCAACAGCAGTGCTCCTGCTTCATAATGGTATGGGCGGGATGGAACTGGCAGCCAAATATCTGCCGGATAACCCGGTATTTCTGGCCACCACCAGCCATGGTGCACTCAAAACTTCAGCAATCAGTATCCGGCATACCGGCAAAGGGGAAACCATGTTGGGTAGATCGCCCTGTCACGCCACCTCAACGCCTCAGAATACCCATATTGCCGAAATGATGAATCGCTGTATCGGCCCGGTGACCTGGCGTGATGATATCGAAACCGCACTCTGGCAAAAGCTCGCGGTTAACTGTGCCATCAACCCGTTAACCGCGCTTAACAATATCCCCAACGGCGGACTGCTGGCAGCTCAATACGCTGAAACCATTACCGCTGTGTGTGAAGAAGTGTGCGCGGTTGCCAGAGCGTGCAAGATAGAGCTTGAGGTAAATACCATCACCGATCTGGTATTTAACGTGATCGAACGTACCGCAGAGAACTTTTCCAGCATGCATCAGGATGTGATCAACAAACGCACCACCGAGATAGAGGGCATCAACGGCTACATTGTTAAACAGGCAAAGAAAAAGGGTATTGATGTGCCCACCAATACCCTTTTATACAAAGCGATAAAAACGCTTTAGCGCTTATTCAGCGTCCTGAGCCTGCACTTCCGGTTTCATGTGCGGGAACAGGATAACGTCTTTAATCGTCGGACTGTCAGTAAACAACATGGTCAGACGGTCGATACCGATACCCTCACCTGCTGTGGGTGGCAAACCAAACTCCAGGGCACGAATGTAGTCTTCGTCGTAATGCATGGCTTCATCGTCGCCGGCGTCTTTTTCTTCCACCTGCTTGCGGAAACGCTCAGCCTGATCTTCCGGATCATTGAGCTCGCTGAAACCGTTGGCCAGTTCGCGCCCGCCCACGAAGAACTCAAAGCGGTCGGTGATAAACGGATTAGCATCGTTACGACGGGCCAGCGGGGAAACTTCCCACGGGTACTCAGTAATAAACGTGGGCTGTTCGAGTTTTTCTTCGGCAGTCGCTTCAAAAATTTCGCACAGATATTTACCGGCACCCCAGATCCCATCGACTTCGGGCTCTTTAATGTGCAGCTGTTTCGCCATGGCTTTCAGCTCATCAAGGTGCGCTTCCGGGTCACGGATAGCGGCTTCATTTGCTTCTGGCCAGTATTTCAGGATGGCTTCACCCATACTCAGGCGGTCGAAAGGTTTACCAAAGTCGTAGTGTTTTTCTTCTACTACGTTGCCTTCCGTATCACGCACGGTATTCACCAGCTCGGTGGTACCCAGGATATCTTCAGCCAGCGTACGCAGCATGTCTTCAGTCAGGTTCATCAGATCGTTGTAATCTGCGTAAGCCTGATAGAATTCCAGCATGGTAAATTCCGGATTGTGACGGGTAGATAGCCCTTCGTTACGGAAGTTACGGTTAATCTCGAACACACGTTCGAAGCCACCTACAACCAGACGCTTAAGATACAGTTCCGGCGCGATACGTAAATACATATCGATATCCAGCGAGTTGTGATGAGTCACAAACGGTTTCGCTGTCGCCCCGCCAGGTATAACCTGCAACATGGGCGTTTCTACTTCAATGTAGTTACGGGTGGTGAGGAAATTACGGATACCGTTAACGATTTTACTGCGCACCACAAAGGTCTCGCGGGTCTTTTCACTGGTGATAAGGTCCACGTAACGCTGACGATACTTGGTTTCCTGGTCGGTTAAACCATGGAACTTTTCAGGTAACGGGCGCAGTGATTTGGTCAGCAGTTCGTAGCTGGCCATGTTCACATATAAATCGCCTTTACCGGATTTGTGTAATGCACCGGCCACGCCAATGATGTCACCAATATCCAGTGAACCGTAGCGGGCTTTGATGTCTTTTTGCGTGGCTTTATCAGCATAAGCCTGAATGCGGCCGGTCATGTCCTGTAACAACAGGAAAGGGCCACGCTTGGCCATTACACGGCCTGCGATACTGACCTGGTTGTCCTGGGTTTCGAGGGTTTCTTTATCCAGCTCACCGAACTGACCTTGCAGTTCCTCGGCGTAATTTTCGCGACGGAAGCCATTCGGAAAACCGTTAGCGCGACAGTTTTCGCGGATAGCGCTTAATTTGGCGCGGCGCTCGGCAATCAGTTTATTTTCGTCGAGTTGTTGTTCGCTCATAGTCTGTTCACTTAAAGTTGAGTTACTACAGCCCCGATTTCAGGCTGGCTTCAATAAATTTATCTAACCCACCGTCCAGAACGGCCTGGGTATTACGGGTTTCAACACCGGTGCGCAAATCCTTAATGCGCGAGTCATCCAGCACGTAAGAGCGGATCTGACTGCCCCAGCCGATATCGGATTTGTTGTCTTCCATGGCTTGCTTTTCGGCGTTTTGTTTTTGCAGTTCATACTCATAGAGTTTGGCTTTTAACTGCTTCATCGCCTGATCTTTGTTTTTATGCTGTGAACGGTCGTTCTGACACTGCACCACAATACCCGTTGGTTCGTGGGTAATTCGTACCGCCGAGTCGGTCCGGTTAACGTGCTGACCGCCGGCACCAGAGGCACGGTAGGTGTCGATGCGTAAATCAGATGGATTGATATCGATTTCAATATCATCATCAATTTCAGGGTAAACAAAGGCCGACGCAAAAGAAGTGTGGCGGCGGTTACCCGAGTCAAAAGGCGACTTACGTACCAGACGATGAACACCGGTTTCGGTGCGTAGCCAACCAAAGGCATACTCGCCTTCAAAGCGTACGGTAGCACTTTTAATGCCTGCCACGTCGCCATCAGAGACCTCAATAAGTTCGGTTTTAAAGCCGTGCTCTTCCCCCCAGCGCAGGTACATTCTGAGTAGCATATTGGCCCAGTCCTGGGCTTCGGTACCACCAGAGCCTGACTGAATATCCAGATAGCAGTCACAGGTATCATTCGGGCCGGCAAACATACGGCGAAACTCAAGGGTTTCCAGTTGCGCGATCAGGTCGTCTAACTCACCCTGCGCCTCGACGAAGGTTTCTTCATCTCCGGCTTCAACGGCCAGCTCGACCAGGCCATCAACGTCTTCGGCACCTTGTTCCAGGTTAACAATGGTTTCTACCACCTGTTCCAGGGCGACTTTTTCTTTGCCAAGGGCCTGAGCTCGCTCGGGCTCATTCCACACGTCGGGACTTTCGAGTTCGCGGTTAACTTCTTCTAAGCGCTCTGACTTTACATCAAAGTCAAAGATACCCCCGAAGCGCTGCAGTACGCTCACGGATATCCCGAATCGCATTTAGCACAG
>Ga0031671_1369374_pt1 | contig 11274 bp, 7 predicted proteins | sample DeeseametaMP1603_FD_61749 | JGI IMG/M metagenome (GOLD analysis project Ga0031671, IMG submission 61749) | Metatranscriptome of deep ocean microbial communities from Pacific Ocean - MP1603 (Metagenome Metatranscriptome) | ecosystem: Environmental > Aquatic > Marine > Oceanic | place: South...
CTCATCATGACCTGGTTTACTGTAGTCATAAGCCCAACGGTGTACTTCAGGAATTTCACCTGGCCAGTTACCGTGAATATGCTCAACAGGTGTTGTCCATTCTAGAGTATTAGATCTCCATGGATTTTGAGTTGCTTTTTTACCGTAGAAAATACTATAGAAGAAATTCCAAAAGAAAACTACTTGGAATACAGCTCCTACAATAGCAAAAACTGTAATTAAAACATTCACATCAGCTAGCTCATCAAATAATGGAAAAGCAGAATTAGTATAATAACGTCTTGGTAAACCAGCCATACCTATGAAGTGCATTGGAAAAAATACTCCATAAGCACAAACAGCAGTTACCCAAAAATGAACATATCCTAAAGTTTTGTTCATCATTTTACCAAACATTTTAGGGAACCAATGATATACACCTGCAAAGAAACCATACAAAGCTGAAATACCCATTACTAAGTGGAAGTGAGCAACTACGAAATAAGTATCATGAACGTTAATATCTAAAGTAGAATCACCAAGAATAATACCTGTTAAACCACCTGTAATAAAAGTTGAAACTAAACCAATAGAAAACAACATAGCAGGATTAAGCTGTAAATTACCTTTCCAAAGTGTAGTAATATAGTTAAATGCTTTAACAGCTGATGGAATAGCAATTAAAAGGGTTGTAAATGTAAATACCGACCCTAAGAATGGATTCATTCCAGAGATAAACATGTGGTGACCCCAAACAATTGTTGATAAGAAAGCAATTGCTAATATAGATGCAATCATCGCTCTATATCCAAAAATTGGTTTTCTAGAGTTCGTAGCTATAATTTCCGAAGTAATCCCTAATGCAGGTAATAATACAATATATACTTCTGGATGTCCTAAGAACCAAAATAAATGTTCAAACAATACTGGCGAACCACCTTGATAATGTAATACTTCACCTTGGATGAAAATATCAGACAAGAAGAAAGAGGTACCAAAGCTTCTATCAAAAATCAGCAATAATGCTGCAGAAAAAAGAACTGGGAAAGAGATAATACCAATAATAGCTGTAACGAAAAATGCCCAAACTGTTAAAGGTAATCTTGTCATTGTCATTCCTTTTGTTCTTAAATTAATTACTGTAACTACATAGTTTAATGACCCCATTAAAGAAGAAGCAATAAATATAGCCATAGAAACTAACCATAAAGTCATACCTAAACCTGAACCAGGAATAGCTTGAGGAAGCGCACTTAATGGCGGATAAATTGTCCAACCTGCAGAAGCTGGTCCAGACTCAATAAATAATGAACCTAACATAATTACTGAAGAAATGAAAAACATCCAGTAAGAAAGCATGTTCATAAATCCTGACGCCATATCTCTTGCTCCAATTTGCAAAGGAATAAGTAAGTTACTAAATGTACCACTCAATCCAGCAGTTAATACGAAGAAAACCATAATGGTTCCATGTATCGTAACCAAAGCAAGGTAAATATCATTACGCATTACGCCTCCAGGTGCAAAATTTTCACCTAAAAGAAATTTAAATATACCAAAAGATTGTTCTGGCCAAGCAATTTGCATACGGAACAAAATAGAAAGTAAAACTCCCACAATTCCCATTATTAAACCTGTAATCAGGTATTGCTTAGCAATCATCTTATGATCTAAACTAAAAATATATTTAGTAATAAATGTTTCTTTATGATGACCGTGTTCGTGTGCTGACATAATCTTATATTAATTTAATATCTTAATCTATTTAATAATTTGAGCTACAACTTTAGTAGTATCTATTACAACTTCCATAGGCTCTGTTACTTCTAATTCAGGCGTTGGAGCTGGTACTGGCGCATTTGCTTCAGCCCATTGAGAAGAAAGAGTTGGTTTTTCACTTAACCATGCTTTAAAATCTTCAGGTGTATCTACTACAATTTTCATTTGCATATTGTAATGAGAAGCTCCACAAATTTTATTACATAATAATAAATAGTCAAAAGTGTATGGCTCTAAAGCTTCTTCACCCTTCGCAACTAAATCAATACTCTTTTTAGCTCTAATCTTGTTTATTTTATCAACTTTTGCGATGATTCCTTCATCTTCACGCATTTCAGCTGTAGTCATATTAGGTACAAATGCAAACTGAGTTATCATTCCTGGAACACAGTTCATTTGAGCTCTAAAATGAGGCATGTAAGCTGAGTGAAGCACGTCTTGAGAACGCATTTTGAAAACTATTTTCTTACCTTTTGGCAAATGCAATTCGTTTACAACTTTGTCGTCTTGTGCGGCAGGATCTGATAAATCTACTCCTAAAGTATTAACTCCTTCAATAAATCTAACATTGGCTTTACCTAACGTATTATCTTCTCCAGAATATCTTACTTCCCATCCGAATTGTTTCGCGTAAAGCTCCACGTAAATTACTTCTTCTTCATCATCATAATACATGATGTTATTCCAAGTATATAAACCGTATAAAATTAAACCTGCTAAAACAATTACAGGAATAATTGTCCAAATTGCTTCTAATTTATTATTATCAGCAAAATATAAAGCTTTTTGACCTTGTTTCCCTCTGTATTTAAAAGTAAAATAGTGTAATAAGAATTGTGTTATAGTTTGTACAAAGAAAATTAAGTACATGGAAATTGCCATTAGATTATCTACGTCTGCTCCATGTTCTGAAGCTGGTGTTCCTAATACTAAATCACCCCATTTTAATAAGGAGTAAATAGTAAAGATGTAGATAAAACCAACAAAAGCAAACATTAAGTATCCATTAATACTATTATCTTTATCATTTGCAACTTCAGAATCACCTGAATTTGAACCTACTTGAGTTAAATCGAATATTTTAGTCAATTGCCAAATTGCAATTCCAATTAAAACTAAAACAAAGAATATCAATAAACTTGTCATTTGTTTATTTCTTTAAATATTAATAATGAAAATGTTTGCTCTCTTCCATCAAAGGATTACCCTTCGCTACTAATGATTCTTTAGATAAAGTAGTAAATACTACAAAAATAAATAATCCTAAAAAGAAAGCTATTGAACCTAATTCAGAAACTCCAATAAACCATTGATCACCAACAGTAGCTGGCATAATCATATTGTAAAAATCAATATAATGTCCACATAAAATCACAATACCTGCCATAACTACGATCCATGATAAACGTTTGAAATCTGTATTAATTAAAATTAATAATGGGAATACAAAATTCATAACAAGCATACCGAAAAATGGTAATTTATAGTTTTCAATTCTAAATACAAAATAAGTAACCTCCTCTGGAATATCAGAATACCAAATTAACATAAATTGAGAAAACCATAAATACGTCCAAAATATACTAATACCAAACATGAATTTAGCTAAGTCATGAATATGACTTGTATTTACATATTCTAAATATCCTTTAGATTTTAAATATAATGTAATTAAAGCAATAGTTGTAATTCCACTTACAAAGAAACTTGCGAATACATACCACCCGAATAATGTACTATACCAGTGTGGATCAACTGACATTATCCAATCCCAAGACATAATAGATTCAGAAACTATAAAGAAAACTAGAAATCCAGCTGCCCATTTAAAGTTCTTTTTATAATTGGTAATATCATTAGATTCATCTTGTGCAAGAGAATTTTTTCTTGAAACATATCTGTAAAGGTTCCAACCTCCTAAAAAGATAGCAGCTCTAATTAAAAAGAAAGGAACATTTAAATATCCAGATTTAGCTTGTAATAAATGATCTTTTGCAACTACAGTTTCATCCATCCAAACAAATAAATGATTCATATGGAATCCAGAAAGAAGTAATACAACAAAAAATATGATAGAACCAGGTAATAAATAACCTGTAATACCTTCCATTACTCTAAACAAGATAGGAGACCAACCTGCTTGAGCTGCTTGTTGAATAGCATAAAAAGCTAAAACCCCAACAGTTAACAACATGAAAAAGATACAAGCAACATAAAACGCAGACCACGGCTTATTTTGTTGTTGATGTAAAACATGATCAATATGAGCATCGTGCTCATTTGTTTCGTGTTTCACCTCTGATTTATGAGTATCATGAGAAGCAGGAGCTGCTTCATGATGTGTTGCATGTGAATCATGAGCGATTGCTTTTCCATGATGACCATCATGAGCATTTTCTATCATTTCTTTAACTTCTTCTTTATTTGGTACAGTCATAAAACCAATACCAATCCCTATGATTCCTAAAACCATTAGGACAATTGAAAAAGTTTTTAATTTACTTGAAAACGTATACATATTAATAATTTTCAAAAAAGTGTTTTACAATTATAATTCGGACTTCAGTTTTAAAACGTAATCAGCTACCTGCCATCTCTCTTCTTGCGTTAATTGATTAGCATGTGAACCCATAGAATTTAATCCATAAGTTTCTACGAAATAAATACTTCCTTCTGTTATTACTCTATCTTTATAGCTAGGAACCCCTAAGAATTTCTCTCTTTTTACTAAATTTCCTTTTCCATCTCCTTTTTCACCATGGCAAATAGCACAATAAATATTAAATAATGCTTTACCATTTTCTGGATTACGAGATAAAGAATCTAAAGGAGATTTTAAAGTTTCCTTAGCCAAAGCATAACCTTCAGTTGTATTAGGAATTTCAAAAGGAACAAACCCTCTTTTTATGGTACCTGGTGCAGGTAACTGTCCTTCTTTACCATTTTTAAACACTTCATGCTCAGAATACGTTTCATATGGAACGGCTTCATACATGTTTGGAAAAAACTGATAGTTAGGCTTTGCGTCATCATGGCAAGAAGTTACCATGAAAGTAAAACCTGCTAATGCTACTATTTTATATAAGCTTTTCATATCTTGTATTAATGCTTTTCTATTACTTTAACTTCTATAGCTCCAGTTGACTTAAAAAATGAAACCATATCGTCTTCATTTCCGTGAACACCAACTTCCATTAAAAAATGATCATCTGTAGTTCTTACATCAGGATTTTCAGCTTTTTTAAAAGGCCATAATTTACTTCTCATATAAAAAGTAATAACCATTAAGTGAGCTGCAAAAAACACTGTCATCTCAAACATAATTGGAACAAATGCAGGCATGTTATCGATGTAACTAAAACTTGGTTTACCTCCAATATCTTGAGGCCAATCCACAATCATAATGAAGCGCATCATAGTAGTTGCAACCGATAGACCAACTAATCCATACAAAAATGAAGCGATTGCAATTCTTGTTGGAGCTAATCCCATAGCCTTATCTAATCCATGTACTGGAAAAGGAGTGTAAACTTCTTCAATATGATGATGTGCTGCTCTTGTTTGTTTAACAGCATCCATTAAAACATCATCATCATTATATATAGCGTGTATAACTTTATTACTCATGATATTAATGATTATCTGAATGATTATGTCCGTGTTCTTCTCTTTCTCTTTTATAGTTATCACCAGATGATTTTAAGATAGTCTTAACTTCAGCTTGAGCAATAACTGGGAAACTTCTAGAGTATAATAAAAATAATACAAAGAAGAAACCAATAGTTCCGATAAAAATTCCTGCATCTACAAATGTAGGTTGGAACATTGTCCAAGATGATGGCAAATAATCCCTGTGTAATGAAGTAACGATAATTACGAAACGCTCAAACCACATTCCCACATTTACAACAATAGAAATGATAAATGAAAAAGCAATACTAGTTCTCAATTTCTTAGACCACATAAACTGTGGTGAGAATACGTTACAAGTCATCATTAAGAAATATGACCACCAGTAAGGTCCAGTAGCTCTATTCAAGAAAGCATATTGTTCATACTCTACACCTGAATACCAAGCAATAAATAACTCTGTTATATAAGCACAACCCACAATTGAACCTGTAATCATAATAATGATATTCATTAATTCAATATGTTGAATAGTAATGTATTCTTCAAGATTCGATACTTTTCTCATGATAATCAATAAGGTATTTACCATTGCAAATCCTGAGAAAATTGCCCCAGCAACGAAGTAAGGAGGAAGGATTGTTGTATGCCATCCAGGAATTACTGAAGTTGCGAAGTCAAAAGATACAATTGTATGTACTGAAAGTACAAGAGGCGTAGCTAAACCAGCTAAAACTAATGATACTTCTTCAAAACGTTGCCAATCTTTTGCTCTACCACTCCATCCGAAAGATAAAGTTGAATAAATTCTTTTTGTAAATGGTGTTATAGCTCTATCACGTAACATTGCGAAGTCAGGTAATAAACCAGTCCACCAAAACACTAATGAAACTGATAAATACGTTGAAATAGCAAATACGTCCCAAAGTAAGGGAGAGTTAAAATTAACCCATAATGATCCAAATTGATTTGGAATAGGCAATACCCAATAACCTAACCATGGACGTCCCATGTGAATAATTGGGAATAAACCTGCTTGCATTACTGAAAAAATAGTCATGGCTTCCGCGGAACGGTTAATTGCCATTCTCCATTTTTGACGGAATAATAATAATACAGCTGAGATTAAGGTTCCAGCGTGACCGATACCAACCCACCAAACAAAGTTAGTGATATCCCATGCCCAACCTACAGTTTTATTTAATCCCCAAGTACCAATCCCTGTAGAGATGGTATAAATCATACAACCTAATCCATAAAGGAAAGCGGTTAAGGCAATTGAAAATACAATCCACCATTGTTTATTCGCTCTTCCTTCAACAGGTCTAGCTACATCTACAGTAACGTCGTGGTAAGATTTATTTCCTACTACTAAAGGTTTTCTAATGGGTGCTTCGTAATGAGACGACATAATCCTTTATATTGTTTCTTTAATTAATACTTATTTAACGTTTCTTACTTTAACGTGATAGAATACATTTGGTTTAGTACCAATATGCTCTAGTAAATGATACATTCTTTCGTCTTCAGCTAATTTAGCTACTTGACTCTCTTTATCATTTACATCACCAAATACCATTGCTCCACTAGTACATGCAGCAGAACAAGCTGTTTGGAATTCACCATCTTTTACTAATCTACCTTCACGTTTTGCTTGAAGTTTTGTCGCTTGTGTTTTTTGAATACACATCGAACATTTTTCCATAACACCTCGAGAACGTACGTTTACATCTGGGTTCAATACCATACGACCTAAATCATTGTTCATGTGGTAATCAAACTCACTGTTTTTATTATATAAGAACCAGTTAAAACGTCTTACTTTATACGGACAGTTATTAGCACAATAACGCGTTCCAACACATCTATTGTAAGCCATATGGTTTTGACCTTCTTTCCCATGAGAAGTTGCTGCAACTGGACAAACTGTTTCACAAGGTGCGTGATTACAGTGTTGACACATTACAGGCTGGAAAGCCACTTGAGGATTTTCTGAAGGATCTTCCATATCAGAAAGTGTGCTTACAGAATTTAATAAACCAGAAGTACCTTCTTTTAATTCAACGTCACCACTGAATGTCTCTTCATGAGAATAATATCTATCGATACGTAACCAATGCATATCTCTACTTCTCCTCACTTCTGATTTACCTACAACAGGAACGTTATTTTCAGCATGACATGCAATCACACATGCCCCACATCCTGTACAAGCATTTAAATCTATAGACAAGTTAAAATGATGTCCTGTAGTTCTGTCAAAAGAGGTCCATAAATCTACTTCAGTAGTTGGAGTTTCTTGATGATCTAAAGATACCATTGGAACAGGATTCCAAACTTCAGCGTCTTTTGTATTAAATATTTCAAGAGTCGTTTCTTTGATGATATCACCACGACCCATTAATGTTTTTTGTAATTGAACACAAGCAAATTCATGCTCTCCAGCTTCTTTCGTAATCGTAACGATTTGGTTAGCGGTTAAGTTTTTATACAAAGTATAAGCATTTACTCCTACTTGCATTTCTTCCTTTAAAGCCGCTTTTTTACCATACCCAAAAGCCAAACCTAATGTACCAACTGCTTGACCTGGTTGCACTACTACAGGAACATTATTTAAAGTTACATTACCTACTTTTAAAGTAACATAATTTCCATTCATTCCTCCATTAGCTACATTCCAGTTCTTCAAGTCATAACGTTCCGCATCTTTTTTAGAAATCGTAACATAATTATCCCAAGACACTCTTGTGATTGGATCTGGAAACTCTTGTAACCAAGGATTATTTGCTTGTTGACCATCTCCCATTCCAGTTTTAGTATACAATACTAAATCTAAACCTGAATTTTTAACACTTGTTAATTGAGATACAGCCGCAGAAAAATCAACCGTGTTAGCCACTAATGGTAATGCTTCACTTATTGCAAAACCATCATGAACCATTTGATTCCATGATTTACCACTTACATTTGAAGCAGCAAATCCTTTTAAATAATCATAATAACTAACACTATTTTCTGTCCAAGTTAATAAAGCTTCTTGGAATTGTTTTGTATCAAACAACGGACGAATAGTTGGTTGAGACACACTATAATGTCCTCTTTCAATAGTTACATCTGACCATGACTCCAAATAATGAGGAGCAGCAGCTGCAATAGTTGTTATAGATGCAGTCTCATCTTCTTTCATTGAAAATGAAACCGATAATTTTACTTTTTTAAGTGCTTCAGAAAAGTCTTTTGCATTTGGTAAAGTATAAACAGGATTCACTCCACTCATTATTAAAGTATGAACCTTTCCTGCTTTCATGTAATCTACTAACTGACTTACCTCTTTAGCATTACCTTTTCTTACTAATTTAGCGTTTGTTGGATTAAAAGCTTCAGAAGCAATAGCACTGTTAATAGCTAAAACTACTAATTGTGCATTCACATCATCCAAACCAGTAACTACAACACCTTTAGATTTAGCAGACTTTAACTGATTTACAACTTTAGCAATTTCAGCATTTTTAGGAGATGCTCCATTAACCACTGCATTATAAATATCTGCTAAAGCCGCTTTTTGTTGTGAAATGTTCATTGGCATTCTCTTATCAGCATTTGCACCAGCTAGAGACATGTTTGCTTCAATTTGAATATGCTTCGACATTTTTCCATTTTTAGGAACTCTACCTTTAGCATAACCTGCATCATATCCACCACCTTGCCAATCACCTAAGATATCTGCCCCAACAGAAACAATAACATCAGCCTTAGAAAAATCATAATTTGCTAAAGCACGAACACCATATACTTGCTCAAAAGCATCTAATGCATTTGAATCCGATACTGCATCGTAAATAACATGTTTAACTGTAGGATATTTTGCTTTTAATTCGTCAATTAAAGCATCAGTAGAAGGACTTGCCATTGTATTTGTTAAAAGTACCACAGCAGCACCTTGTGCGTTAGCCTCTTCTAAACCAGCCTTAACTTTTGCATTTACTTCACCCCAAGTTGCGTTATTACCAGCAATTTTAGGTTGTTTTAAACGAAGACTGTCATATAATGAAAGTACAGAAGCATGCACTCTTGCATTCGCACCTGTTCTTGCTCCATCTAAATTATTATTTTCAACTTTAATTGGACGACCTTCACGTGTTTTTATAAGAATATTTGCAAAATCAAAACCATCTGCAATTGTAGTCGCATAAAAATCAGCCACACCAGGAATAATTTCTTCTGGTTGCACTACATAAGGGATTGATTTCACAACTGGACCTTCACAAGCTGCTAAAGATGCAGCAGCTGTACTAAATCCAACGTATTTTAAAAAGTCACGACGAGATGTTGCACTACTTGATAAAGCTTCTTTGTCTCCTAAAAACTCATCAACAGGAATTTGTTCAACAAACTCATTGTTTCTTAGCGTCTCAACAATAGAACTATTTTCGTTTAGTTCCTCAACACTTTTCCAGTATTTTTTGTTTGATGCCATATTGTATATTGATATTAGCTTCTTAAATTATATTAATTAATAGTGGCATTTACCACACTCTAAACCTCCCATTTGTGCTGCAGTCAACTTCTCAACTCCATACTTTTTAGAAAGTTCTTCATGAATTTTTGCATAATATGCATTGTCCTCAACCTTAACATTTGTCTCTCTGTGACAGTTAATACACCATCCCATAGTTAAAGAAGAATGTTGTCTCATGATTTCCATTTCTTCAACAGGACCATGACACGTTTGACATTCTACTCCAGCAACTGTTACGTGTTGTGAGTGGTTGAAATACACAAAATCAGGTAAATTATGAATTCTAATCCATTTTACTGGCTCTGTTTTACCCGTATAGGTTTGAGTAGTTTTATCCCAACCTACAGCATTGTATAACTTTTGAATTTCGTTATTATAATTTACTCCATATTCGTTTCCTTCTGCTAAAGTCTCTTCAGCCACCTCAGAAATATTTTTATGACAGTTCATACAAACATTTAATGAAGGAATGTTAGAATGTTTACCAACACGAGCAGCAGAGTGACAGTATTTACAATCTATACCGTTATCTCCAGCGTGAATTCTGTGCGAATAATGAATCGGTTGAATCGGCTCATATCCTTGATCCACACCTACCTGCATTAAATAGCCATAAGCAAAATAAGCTGCAAACAATAAGAATAAAATTGCCGTAACAACTAATAAGAATTGGTTTTTAATAAACGCTTTCCAAATTGGTAAAGACTTACTATCTTTCTGAACCTCAATACCATTTGCTTTAGCAATCTTTGTTAATACGTTATTCACTAAGAACAACATTACGATTAACATAGTCAACACTAATGCTAATGCTCCGAGTATTACATTGTTAGAAATTCCAGAATCATTTGACGAACCTCCCTTTCCATCAACTACAGTTGCTGCAACTACAGGCTCTGGTTTAGGTTGTGATGTATACGCTAAAATGTTATCAATATCTGTATTAGATAATTGAGGAAAAATAGTCATTGCTTTTTGACCATTTTCATTGTAAATTTTTAACGCAGTTGGATCACCAGCTTTAATAAGTTCTGTGTTATTTTTGACCCACTTGTAAAGAAATTCTTTGTCATACTTGTCAGCGACACCTCTTAAAGCTGGCCCCGTCATCACTTTATCTAAAGCATGACAAGCAGCACAATTAGCATTAAATAGCGCTTTACCTGCATCTGCATTACCACCTGTAGCAGGTGCAGCAGCAACATCTACTGATGTTGAATCTTGAGAAAAAACAGATAAAGAAAAAGATAGCGTTAAAGCTAAACTGAAGAAAATCCTTGAAAACGATTTATGGTTACCCACCTTTTTCATATTTAATTAATGATTATCGACTAGATTTGGTACGATTTTAGATATATAACTTACAC
>Ga0031671_1019828_pt1 | contig 11191 bp, 5 predicted proteins | sample DeeseametaMP1603_FD_61749 | JGI IMG/M metagenome (GOLD analysis project Ga0031671, IMG submission 61749) | Metatranscriptome of deep ocean microbial communities from Pacific Ocean - MP1603 (Metagenome Metatranscriptome) | ecosystem: Environmental > Aquatic > Marine > Oceanic | place: South...
GGTATCCCCAGCGACGAAGGGTCGTCTTCAGGATGTCCCCGGCCGCACTGGTTCCGAAGCCCGGAACGTTCTCCACGACTACCAGCATGGGCTCAAGCTCTTCGATCGCCCGAAGGGTGGGAAGGAACATTATACGACCGTATTTTTGCACAAATCGTCTGGGTGGGTGGGCTAACCCTCAACTTACCTACTGTGCACTCAAGAAACTGCACAAATTTATCTCCTCTAAAAAAAACCAGAAGCAAAAAATTAATCTAAATATATCAATACTCTACGAAACACTGAACTCAAAAATTACACAAAAGCAGCTCAGCATAAGGTGTGCAAAATGAACTTACCTGCGGCAATACAGCTTAACCCTTATAGGGCTAGTCCCATACCCCAGGCCGCACCAAAAAACCATTGACGCCTTGAACTTCTCGGCCGCTCTGGCATTTACCTAAAGGCGCGGCTAATTCGGTGATGCTCTAACCTCAGTATGAACTGGGTATACATTACGCTAATAGCTACGCTTTGCTATTAATGCCGGCTTTCGAGCCAAAACATTCCCGAAAATCGTTGATCAACGGTGCAGCATCATTGAAGAATGGCAACCCGAAAATCTTGTAGTCCTTTCCTTGAAACAAAAGGTGCATTTTCGCATCTGTCTCAAGTTGTTTGAGAAAGTCCTCTTTCCACCTATCCTGATCTACCAGGTGAGCGCCTTTTGGCTCAATGAAAAGCTGCATAATTTCCTCGGTTCCAGACCCAGCCCTTCGGAGGAACAGTACAAAATCAGGCTCAAATGCTTGGCCGCTCTCAAAGGCAAAAAGCCTAACCGCCCTTTCATTCCGTAACAGATGGAAATCGTCGTACAACTTACGTAGGCGATCCGCGTGATCATTCAGAAATTTGATGAAGTGCTTTTCCTGGTCCGTGCCATAGCTGTCGTCATACGCGAACCAATCCTTGGCTGTAAGGTCTATCTGATCCAGTCCTGGCACATTGCTTTCGCCTTTAACCCAACTCAGCCCAGTTTCACCTTCTAAGCGTAATTTCAACGTGTTGTCGGTAAAGCACTCGCTAATCTTATGCGGCTTAAATTCCTTGGTACCAACGTATTCCACGCTTTCAGTTTTTACCTCGCTTTTAATCTGGTTCAGCACATACTGCACGATATCGAGCTTTTGTCGGGCTGTCAGTCCTTCGAGATCCTCAGGTAGCCCACGCACCGTCACCGTGACTTCGCCAAGATAAGCAGTCGACATCATGAATTCTGATAGGCTGGAAAGCTTAGGAAAGAAGTTCCTCAGATTAGCAAAATGAAAGAGTTCATCGGAATCCAACGCAAAGCGGAGAATAGCCTTACCAAAATCTGCGAGATTGAAGTCGCGCGAAACAGGCTCTTTGGCGCTAGGCTTCAACGCTAAACTACCAGTACCGAAAGCTGAAGCCTCTGTGACGCGCCCCGTCATCAAGCTTGGATACGTATAACTGCCCCTGATCTTGTATGCCTCTAACCCATCCACCTCATCGCGCGGGTTCTTTATCCGGTCATTTGTCCAGACATGTCCTGACAAATAGAGAGGCGACTGTTTGAAGTTCTCTTTCAGACGCACTTGCACGGTTCTGGTGGCGTCGTCCAACATGCCGGTTTCGCGAAGAGCATTGCGAATGTCCTGAATATACTTTGGGTTATGGGAACAGTGATAATGCAGCTCTTCCAAAACACGCAAGGGGTTATCCAACGCGCTGTCATACTTGCGCTTTTCCTTAGCGGCATCAGGCTGATCGGGGGCGTTGAAGGGGAAATAGCGTGCCCCGCGCCCAATTAACTGAGCCTCAGCCATGGTTGTCTTACCTACCTTATTGGCTTTGCCATCGCGGGTGTCATAGAGGCGGACGATGTCGAACAAGTTCAACACGTCCCATCCTTCGTTAAGCTTATCGACCGCAAAAATTACCCGAATCTCGTTTTCCCGATCCTCAAGGGCGTTAAGCTCTATCTGCCTGTTTTCCAAATCTTTTGGGTTGTTTACGTTCACTACTTTCTCTGGAGCGAAATCGCCACAAAGCTCACGGGCGAAGTCTGCCCCACTAACGTTTCTTTCGTCCATGATATAAGTGAAGGCGCGGGAGAGGGTTTCATCATCTTCAGATGCTGACCTGATCGCCTCAAGCGCCTCACCGGACAGACCGCTGACCATTTCAGTAAAGGCCGACTCATTGTCGGCGCTCTCCTTAATTGTCTTAGATTTCATCAAGATCACGGGTTTGCAATGCAATCCGTGCGCCTCGGCTACCTTGCGACGGTACTGACTCATTACCATTGCCTGCATCATTCTCTCTGTTGCTGGTAAGTCAGCTTGCCGTAATTCTATGTCTTTGGAATATCCGTCTTCACGAAATTGCTTGAGTGAATAATCATACAAAATCTTGTCATGATACTTCGCTCGAATTGCTGGATGCGACAGGTCTACCGTCGCCGTAAATTCAAGTAGCATGTTTTCGGAGTTCTGCTTAAAAATCTCCGACACTGTGCTTTCCCAACTTGCTTTATCCTCGGCTTCACCTTTGGTAAGTGTTTTCTTTGTTTCGGCATTCAGGTGGTGAGCCTCGTCCGAAATCATCGCCACCTTGTGGTCGCGGAAGTCCTCGATCGTGACGGAGTTCTCTTTCGGGGCCTGCATCCGTGTATGAAGCCCTTGAATTGTCGTGAAGTGGATGTTGATCGCATCAACATTCACTGCGTCGAAGGTGTCCACCGCGCGGATGTCTATCGGCTTTTCGTCAATACGAATCTCCGAAGCGAACAGGTGCTTGGCGGATGCTGGATTAAGGAAATTATCCTTGGTCTTCTCAATGATCTGAGAGGAGTTCACGAAGAACAGGAAGTTGCGATAGCCACGCCTGTACAGATCGAGAATCAATGCTGCCATCAGTACCGTCTTGCCGCTTCCCGTTGCCATATGGAACAGCAAATGAGGAGCAGTTGGGCGAGACTCGTATTTATCTAAATAGAACAGCCAACGCTCGAGTGCCTTGACCTGATATGGTCGTAGTGCAATCTGTGGAGCAAGGCTTTCAACAATTTCGGCCGGTATATCTGCCGTGAGGGCGCCGTATTTGGCTAACGCATCAAACTCTTGTGCGAGACTGTTTGTCATTCTTTAATCCCATAAAAAGAGCGGGTCGCAGTTACATCTTTATCGCTGACATTGAAGCTCTCATCGCCGAGGGAGCCGAAGTTGACATAGAGATGGTTTGCATCGAGGCAGTCCATCAAAACTCGCCGACCATCATCCAGCGGCAGGGCAGCAAAGTCCTCAGTATCGAAGGCGTTCAGGTCTACGTCATAACGCATATAGCCGGTAGACTGGATATCAGCGTATATGGTTTGAAGGGTGGCGATATCTTCGGCGGCGCCGATTCGGTCAGCGAAGGCCGAGTTGGACTGGGCAAGTTCAGCATATATAAACGACCCACCGCCTTCCCACTCTACCAATTTGGAGATTCCGCTTTGCTCTCCTTCGATAACTTTCTTTAGGCGAGACCCGGGCAGGTCAAGGATATAATCCATCTGCTCCACAGCGATCCACTGTCGACGCATTTTATGTGCAACGGCAGCAGTGGTGCCAGATCCCGAAAAGAAGTCGAGAACCAAGTCACTTGTAGATGAGGTGAACATCTGAATAATTCGACGCGCAAGAGCCTCGGGCTTCTTACCAGCTGGGAAGCTTATTCCTCCCTCCGACTGCAAATTGTTCGTAGGGATATCGTTCCATAGATTTGAAACCGGACGCGCGACTAGCTTCTCACCATCAATTTCACGCACCCCCTTTCCCAAGAAATAGACCTGGCGCCCTTGGTACAGATAAATTGGATCAAGACCCTCGCGATGTAGCTTTATTACGTAGTCAAGGTCACGCGAGCGCTTTAGATGTCCCGTCAGCCAAGCCGAGGGTTTTTGAAGGGTTTTCGTTTCAAAAACTCGAAAGGCGTTTTCTACTGCGAACTCATTTGCCCTTTCGTTGGCAAGCTTAGTCGCTTCTTGAGCTCCAAGCTCACGTTTCGCCTTGGCCCATTGGCTATTTGCCGTCTCGCCAGTGAAGCCAAGTTCTTCAAGAACATGCGAAAAGATCCCCTTAAATTTCCATTCCTCGCAGGGATCCTCAAAGTTCTCTATAAAACGCGAAAAGTGCCCAAGATCAACCTCTGGGCTACCAATATAGGGAACCTGATATTCAAAACTTGCCTTTCGCTTTGAGTAACACAATATAAAGTTCGTGACCTGTGTAGGCCCGACGTTGATGGTCTTGAAACTGGAAGTGGTAGCTGCTTCAACGGAGATCGTGGTGATGTAATTTGAGGCACCAAAAACTTCATCCATTAACACCTTACAGTAGTGTACCTCCGTATCATCAAGTATCACAGCAACTGCGCCCTCATTAGATAAAAGGTCTGAAGCAACTTCCAGCCTGTTCCGCATAAAGGTCAGCCAAGTGGAGTGATTGAACCGGTCGTTGTATCGAAAACCGTCATCTCCTGTGTTGAACGGCGGGTCTATGTAGATCAACTTAACTTTGCCCGCGTAGCGTGCTTTGAGGGAGTGCATAGCCAACAAGTTGTTGCCTTTGATCAAAAGATTGTCGTGCTCTGACACCTTCTCCACGGGCTTGGGGCTACCAGCTGCCACTGCCTCCTCATCCCAGCGCTCCCAGCCAGTCAGCACTTTGGGCTCGAACAGGCGTGTGATGTCGTCTGGCGCAAGAGTTGTATTCCAGAAAACCTCATTCCGGCCGGTGTCTTCCTTCGTCATCCCACCTTCTAACACGCAATCTTTGTATGGCCATGACAATACTACGTCACACGACTGACTGAGGTAGTCGCGCCCATTTGTCAGACCGATACGGTTCTTAAAGGAGGTGTAGCTGTCTGGCAGAAAGGCCTTGTTGGAAACAAAGTCCTGAAACTTCACCTTGTCAAACACAAGCGCACCCGCTACATCGGTAAAGAAATACGTCTTTATGGCGGGCGACTGCATCAGTAGCGTCAGTAATCCGGAATCCATCTTCAGAGCGGCTTCGATCACTGCGTTCTTAAGGATTGTCCCGTCCGAAATAAAGGCTTGGTCTTGCTGCAACAGGCTTTCAAGCTCTTTAAATAGGTTTTGCAATTTTCACCTTCCTGCTTGGTTACAACATGGCTACGCTGCATATGACGTCAATATTTTGCAGCCGCCTTGGCAGCGCAATCTGTGGTGAACGATCAGCGAACCTGTTTGTCTTGGATGACCCATACACCACTTTCGTAGGGTCAAACTCTTTTGTGACGCTACTTCTACTCTTTTATTCCATAAAATAGGCGGGTCAAGGTAGCGTCTTCATCGCTGATGTTAAAGACCTCATCGCCCAGGGAGCCTAGATTGACATAGAGGTGATTTGCATCAAGGCAATCCATCAGCACCCGCTTGGCGTCGTCGAGTTGCAGGGCAGCAAAGTCGTCGACGTCGAAGGCGCTCAGGTCTAGGTCGTAACGCAGATAGCCGGTCGCTTTAATATCTTTATGAATCGCTTGCAGCGTCGCGATATCTTGAGCCGATTCAATGCGGTCTACAAAGACAGAATTGGAGGCAGCGAGCTCTGCATAAACGTAGGAGCCACCCCCTTCCCACTCGACCGCTTTTGAGATACCACCCTGCTCGCCTGCAATGACTTTTTTTAACCGAGACGCTGGCAAGTCTCGGATATAGTCCAACTGTTCAACAGCGATCCATCGCCGACCCATTTTAAGTGCCACGGATGCGGTGGTGCCTGAACCGGCGAAAAAGTCTAGAACAATGTCACCAGGTTTAGTAGCCACGTACAGGATGCGCTGCAATAGACGCTCAGGCTTCGGGGTTAGTTTATTTGCTTCTTCCGCCCCAAAAAGCTCATAAACCTCTCGCTTCGCTTCATCAGTGTGGCCAGCCTCATCATGGGGCCACCACGTCCATGGCGCTATTCCTTCTATATCTTTAAGGAATTGCTTTCGAGAAGGCATCGCGTCGCCATTTTTACCGAAGTAAATGCGATCATCTGCGAGCAGACGCTCATACTCTGCTTTGACTACCTTCCAGCAAGAGCCCGCAGGTGGCCTGTGAACCTTTCCATTAGGTGCCTCAATTTCATACATCTGATTAGGTCGATATCCTTGAGCAGATAGCGAAACACCCCGCCAAAGCCCGCGTGGATCATTGTTCGGATTCGAGTAGACGGCTTTCTGTTTCGCCCCAAGGGGCAGCTTGTTGAAGCTGTCTTTGTATGCTCCAGGTACCTTTGAATAAAGCAACACATGATCATGCGCCGCTCCAATGGAAGTTCTATTTTCACGTGAGTAACGTTTTTGCCAGACAACATTGGCGATAAAACAGTCACGCCCGAACACCTCGTCCATCAACACTTTGCAATAGTGCACTTCATTGTCGTCCATATTCACAAATATCGTGCCGTCCCTGCTCAAAAGCTCCCTTGCAACTTCAAGCCGGCCCCGCATAAAGGTCAACCAAGCGGAATGGTTGAATCGATCATTGTACTTAAACCCGTCTGAACCAGTGTTGTAAGGCGGGTCGATATAGATCAGCTTAACCTTGCCCGAATAACGTGCCTTCAGAGAGTGCAGTGCTAACAGATTGTTGCCTTTGATCAGAAGATTATCGTGCTCCGACAGCTCCTCGACGGGCTTGGGTTTATCGGCTGCAACAGCTTCAGAATCCCAGCGCTCCCATCCAGTAAAAACCTTGGGTTCAAACAGTCGCGTTATGTCGTCCGGAGCCAAAGTCGTGTTCCAGAACACTTCGTTTCGACCCCTATCCTCTTTTGTCATACCGCCTTCCAGCACGCAATCCTTGTAGGGCCAAGCCAGCACAACGTCGCGGGATTGGCTCAGATAGTGATGACGTCCATCCGTCAGGCCAATGCGGTTCTTGAAGGCGGTATAACTGTCGGGCAAGAAAGCTTTATTGGAGACGAAGTCCTGAAATTTCACCTTATCGAACACAAGCACACCTGACACTTCGGAAAAGAAATGTGCCTTGATTGTGTCGGATTGCAGCAGGAGCTCTAGTAACCGAGAGTCGAGGTTTAATGCCGCTTCGACCACCGTATTCTTAAGGATTGCGCCATCGGAGATGAAGGATTGCTCCTGTTGCAAAAGGCCTTCAAGATCTTTAAATAGGTTCTGCAATTTTTACCTTCCTGCTTGTAAAAACGTGGATGTAAACAAACCCGCTGATAAGCAGCCAGCCCAAGCCGGCGAGCTTATTACGGATACTCGACGCACGCAAAAGGGAGCGGATCCAACTTAGTCGTTGCTAGGTTCAGTGAATGACCATCGGGCAGCGTCTTGGACCTGTTTCGAAAACCAATGTGAAATCCGCCCGGTTGCACCCAAATGGGGATTACCTTGTTTACAACACCCAAGCTCACCGGCTGCAATCGAGCAAAGCGGAATTGCCGCCAGTGTGGAAGCTTCGTGTTGGGAAATCATTAATCTTGAGCCAAGAACTCATTGATTTTGGCCATCCAGGCCAAGACGTCACCATCGGGGTCAATTGCATCCAGACGTGCTTTGGTCATATGCGCCGCCCCGGCACTACATAGAAACTCTTTGACGCGGCTCTCGCCCCACCTATTTCCCTGAGGCGCCACCGCATTCAGCTCATTCTTCACAAGGCTTGGGACGTCCTGGAAGTCTTCCGGTTGCAGCCCGATCTGGAGGTCAATGCCAGCATCAGCAATCGCCTCGTTTATTGCGTCGACGTGTAGATAATTTTCTATTTCCAGCTTATTTGTCGAGGTGGCAAAGCAATTGGGGCGAGCATTCACTTCATCGATGTATCGCTGGTACTTCGGAAGCTCTGGGGGCTGCGTATCTCTGTCATAGAGGTGAAACTCAGGCCTATTCAGGTTTGCTAGGCGGTTGCACCAAAGCGCAAGACCGGAACCGCCGAATGGCGTAAAAATAACCTCCCCTTCGACCTCTAAGCGCCCCAAGTCAGGCACATCTTCCCCCGCCTCAATTAATACACTGGAGATGTTTTTCAAAAAAGGAATATCTGTCTTTCCTTCGACTCCGATAAACACTTTAACGGTGTGGTCTGGAAGTACCCCAAGGCTTGATGCGATTAGACCGTTTGTTTCTTCCGTCCCGCCAATAGCAATGTCTTTGTCGCCGTTCTCGCCCTCTGTCACGAAGCGTAGGGAATCAGCAGGAACAACCCTGGCTAGCATTGGAGTATGCGTTGTGATGATGACTTGGTCAGTACTTGCCAGCTCCGTAAGAGCCGAAACGAGCAGCCTCTGGTTGCGAGGATGCTGACTTGTCTCAGGTTCCTCAATCGCCATGATCACACTTGCCTTGCTCTGCTCTGCAATTGCCTTCTGTGCCTTGGCCCGGAAGAAGTTCAACAGGATAAGTCGCCGGACTCCGCTGCCGCGTTTGTTTATGGGGATATCGTCATCGCCCGTGATACTGGCCTTAAAGAGGCTGCTCCAGTTGGGCTTCGTGAACGAGGGTGTTAGTGTGGAGGCCAGAGTAGGGTCCATTTCCTTAAGCTTTGCCAGAGTAAGATCAGCAATCTTCTTGACCTCCTGTTGAATATGCTCCGTTATCAAATTGAGTTCTGCCTCTTTTGACTTAAGAGCCTCTTTGATAGCCGATTTCAACGGGTCCTGAGCTTCTGGGTCCTGATCTGTGCTTGATCTGTCAGATTTGAAAAGGGCGAATGCGGGGAGAGCCGCTTGAATTCCTTTCCATATGTTACTCCCGTTCCCTTCCATCAATGATACCGAAACAGGGGCAAGGCCCAGCTCTTTCACCGAGCCTCGAAGAACTTCACGGAGTTGCGCATTCACCTTTTTGTCAACGTTGCTTGTATCAGCACGGAGTTCCTGCGCCAGCTGTTTTAGCTCGGTATTGTTGAGAGTTGTCAGAGTAGCCACATGCACGTGTGTTGGGTGATATGCGTTTACGTATAACGAGCTCAGCTTTGGCTTTTCGAGTTCACCATTGAAGGTCTTTTGGACTTCCAGCATTCCTTGCTGGTTAGTCAAATATTCTGCATCAAAAGAAGTCGTGGCTGTCTGATCGAGCACTACGGACTCAGGCAAATCAGAAAAAACGCATGTGATTGTTAGATCTTTTGGATTGCCGAATTTACAAGCATCATCTTTATCCGGCGCCCCGTCGTTGAGAAACATGTCTAGTGCGTCCAAGATAGTGGACTTACCCGCATCGTTTCTTCCGACCAAAGTGGTTAAATCGTCAAAGGGGACCGAAATCTCATCTTTGTAGCCACGAAAATTTCTGATGCGGACTTCCTTGAGCTTCATTGCATTCCCTCACTCGAAACCAATTGCGACCCTAGTCACTTAGTCACAGACAAACAATTATAGGTGGATGGACTGGCTCGCTTGTATCGCGAATTACATGTAATTGCGTTCGCAAACTTACCCCATCTGATTCGCGCACCTCAAAACCATAAGACTCAAGGGTATGCCCACAGGTATGTGCCTTGAGGTGCAGCAGCTGATTGGCCCTTTGTGCTAAGCCGTGACATCCGATGTGAGTTCGTTCCTCGGTAAGATGCGTAGTGTTGGACCATGACTTATCAGAACATCGGTATCATCCGGCACCTGCTCTAACTTCCACTCTAGCTCTTCCACTAGGTCATTGAATGCCATGAGCCTATGGATGGGCCGGTATGGGAAACCATACAAGTTTATTCCCTCGACTGAAACTCACTCAGTTCAGGGCATAGAGGTACCGATAAGTACTGGGAGGTAACAGCCTCCAAATAAACCTGACGGCTTTCAAGCTTTAATCCCCGTTAGCCCTTGATCTGTAGACTGCGCAAAATTTGAGGTTATGGTGAAACAGCTCTGGGAAAAGGAGCCAGGCCTCTCCCTGGCGCGTCACACCACTGGGCAGGTGTCGCGTTTGCCTGGCATCCGTGCCGGCGCTGAGCCCCGATCATCCTGACCACACGGCTCTTCACCAGACTCTGCTAGATAGGCGTCTATCGGAAGCCGAGATCACTGCAAAACGATTGGGAAATCTCTCACAGCAGGACAGACTCAGCCGCACGTTTTACTATGACGCCCGCAATGGCCGTTTATTCATTCGAGGAGTGGGCAGTGAAGCACTTCCAGTATCCTATACTGGCGCTCACGCTGCTTATCGGGTTTACACCTGTAGCAGCTGAGACAATCAAAAAGACGTCTTCCGGCATTTGTCATCCACCTGAAAGCTCATATTACGATCGCACCAAAAATTTCCACGCCTTTGACTCAATGGAGACATGCTTGGCCCGTGGCGGTCGCTTACCCAAGCAACTGGCCTCCACTGATGCGCCCAAACTGAATGAAGATCCCGCCGATTCGTACAGACGATCAGCCTTCGGTCATGGCTGGGACGATGCCGATGGCGACTGCCAGAACAGTCGCGCTGAGGCATTGATCGCAAGTTCCAGTAAACCGGTGCGTTTTGCGAGCGATAAACGTTGCCGGGTCGTTGCCGGTCGTTGGGTCAGCCCATTTACGGGCAACGTTATCCTGAATAGCCAGGATATTGATATTGACCATGTGGTGCCACTCAAGTGGGCATGGGAGCGCGGGGCCAATACGTGGCCCTCGGAGAAAAGGGAAAAGTTTGCGAACGATCCAGTCAACCTTTGGCCGGTCGAGTTGGCGTTGAATACGAGTACTATAACAATATAAAATATCCCAAATGATCGTATGAGTGAGTGAATAAGCGTTTTTAGGTTTAGTAAACATACTAATCTAAAATCCTAAAAGTTAGCTGAAAGAAACCATGGCGTGACTTCTGTTCATGTAGTAGCACGCAAAAAAATCACCCCACTTTTGCGTCCACTCGGTTTTCAAAGCGGACCTTTCTGGACGTTCAGTTAAGCTCAAGCTCTTTAAACAAAAGCGAACATTCACCGCACCCCCAATTCCAGGCTTTACGCCCCTTAAACGGGTAAGCAATGCCCCATCAAGAACTTGGCAAACGATCAAAAGGGCTGACGGTTCCAGCACGTCGATCGCCAATTTTCTCTTAGATTGCCTGGAATCAGTGTGTATCGATCTTTTCGTCCCTTACCGTTGAATACGAGCAAACTGCGGCTTTTTAGGTCGATGTCTTTCACGCGAAGCGAAAGAGCTTCGTTGAT
>Ga0031671_1022209_pt1 | contig 10845 bp, 10 predicted proteins | sample DeeseametaMP1603_FD_61749 | JGI IMG/M metagenome (GOLD analysis project Ga0031671, IMG submission 61749) | Metatranscriptome of deep ocean microbial communities from Pacific Ocean - MP1603 (Metagenome Metatranscriptome) | ecosystem: Environmental > Aquatic > Marine > Oceanic | place: South...
CGAGTGATTCCGGTAATCCGGGTATCGTAGTTTGCATCGGCCCAGGCGTGCCAGCCATGGGCGCCAAGCTGAAGGCCAAACATCAGCACAAAGCCGGCACCCAGCCACCGGGCACGGGGGCGCCTGCGCCAGAGCAGGGCGGCGATAACTGCTTCGATTACCAGGATGCCAGTGAAAATCCCGATGGCCGTGGTCCAGAGTTGCCAGGAAAAGGAAAAAATCTCGGTTCCGCCTCCGAGGGCCAGCTCCAATACGAAGGCGGACAGGTGAAAGCGGTAAAGCGAATAAGCAACGGTGTCGATGGCCAGGACGGCGATGCCGATACTGGCATAGAGCACTGCCAGTGCCGAGAGCGCCCGTCTGGCCGGCAGCAGGATGGCCAGAATCAGCAGAGGAAGGGCACCCAGCCAGGCCAAGAGGGCAAACTGCCCAGGATAGAGTACGCCGACATAGGCGGCGGTTTCGCCATCAGGAATACTCATCTAGGGCAGATAGCGGAGGCCCACCAGGAGCGCGAATAGGCCGTTGGAAAAGATAAACCAGGCGGCCCAGGCGGTTCTGTGGCCAATGGAGGTTTTACCGCGGATCATGTGTGAGGGTTCCTGTCGCCGGCCAGGGGCTGGAGCGCCCCGAAAAGCCGGGAGTTTACCGTGTGATGACCGGACAATGAAATCCGTGCTTTCCGCGGAGGCAGGCTATTGTTCCCGATGACCGGGAGCACCTTTTTGGGAGCGTGGTCAGGTTCTGCCGTACATGTCCTTGAGCCGGACAATGTCATCCTCGCCGAGGTAGGAACCGGATTGGACCTCAATTAGCTCAAGATTGATGACACCGGGGTTCTCCAGTGAATGGACCTGGCCAATCGGAATGTACGTGGACTGGTTCTCGGTCACCAGATAGGTTTTCTCGCCATTGGTGACCCGGGCGGTGCCACTGACCACGATCCAGTGTTCAGCGCGATGGTGATGCATTTGCACCGACAACTTCGCCCCGGGTTTCACAGTGATACGTTTGACTTGGTAGCGGTTGCCGTTATCGATGGAGTCATAAACGCCCCAGGGGCGATAGACTTCCCTGTGGTTCATGTGCTCGTGCCGGCCGTCGCCCTTGATACGTTCCACCACTTTTTTAACGTCCTGGACCCTGTCCTTGTGGGCAACCAGCAGGGCATCCTTGGTTTCGATAATCACAAGGTCCCTGACCCCCACCGTTGCAACAAGGCGGCTGTCTGCCCTCACCAGGGTGCTCTCGGTGTCATGAGCGATTACATCGCCGGTGAAGGTGTTTTCGTTCTGGTCTTTGGCGGAGACATCCCATAGCGCGGACCAGGAGCCAATATCGCTCCAGCCTGCCTCGAGGGAGACCACGGCGGCGTTGCTGGTTTTTTCCAGCACCGCATAATCCACCGAATCTTCCGGGCACTCGGCAAAGATACTCTCGCTGATGCGGGTAAAGTGGAGATCTTCGCTGGCACCCTCAAAGGCCGCCTCGCAGATGGCGAGGATGTCGGGGCGATGCTTTCCCAGCTCAGCCAGGTATTGACGCGCACCGAACATGAACATGCCACTGTTCCAGAGATAATCCCCGGATGAGAGGTACTCTTCGGCGGTTTTCTGGTCGGGCTTTTCAACAAACCGGCTGACCGTGAAGCTGCCGTCAGCCAATTCGGGGCCGCGCTGGATATACCCATAACCGGTCTCCGCATGGCCGGGAACGATGCCGAAAGTGACCAGTTTCCCGTTTTGTGCCAGTGGCACAGCCTTGGCGATGCCACTCTGAAACGCAGGAACATCCTGAATCAGGTGATCGGCTGCCAGCACCAGCATCAGCGGGTCTACGGCGCTGTCCTCGGCTGTTTTGGCCAGCTGCAGGGCAGCCAGCGCAATGGCCGGCGCGGTGTTACGGCCGCAGGGCTCGAGAATGATTCGGGCGTTTTCATAGCCAGACTGGCGCATCTGCTCGGCCGCCAGAAACCGGTGTTCCTCGTTGCAGATCAGCAATGGCTCTGCCGATTCAAGCCCGTCCAGCCGGGCCACGGTGAGCTGCAGCATGGACAGGTGATCATCCGTCAGTCTCAGGAACTGTTTCGGGTTGAGCTGCCTGGACAGGGGCCAGAGACGAGAGCCGGTGCCTCCGGCCATGATGACGGGGTGAATCATGTTCTGCTCCGCGTATGCATATTTGTAACTGGCTCGATGGTACCATAATGGCTATTCACAAGAGCACTGTATCCGGGCATGAAGCGGGAGAAAACAACGGTTTGGCAGATATCCTCATAGTCACTGACGGCAAGGCGGGGCACCAGAACCAGTCCCTGGGCCTGGCGGAGGCTCTGGTACGCCTGCGCCCCGGGTTATCCATCCGCCAGATGGCGCCCCTATCGAATTCTCAGGCCTTGTTTGCCCTGCTTTCTGGCAGATGTGCAGTGGCACAGGACCGGCCGGCGCTGGCTATAGGCGCGGGGCATGGTACCCACCTCACATTATTGGCCCTCAAGCGCTTTTGGCGTGTGCCGGTGATTGTCCTGATGCGGCCCAGCCTGCCATTATGCCTCTTTGATCTGTGCCTGATTCCGGAACACGACAGCCCTCCCAAGCGCCGGAATGTGATCGCGACCCGGGGAGCGCTGAACCGTATCCGGCCCGGAACCGGGAAGTCGGGCGCTGGCCTTATTCTGATCGGTGGCCCATCGAAAAACAGCGGTTGGAACGAGCCACTTCTGCTCGGGCAGCTGGAAGAGGTAGTCCGGCAGACTCCGGGCGACTGGGTGTTGACGACTTCGCGCCGCACTCCCGCCTCCACCGTCCGGAAGCTGAAATCGCTGGAGGGTATTGATGTGGTGCCGGTGGAGCAGACCACACCGGACTGGTTGCCGGAGAAGCTGGCGGCGGCCCGCTGCTGCTGGGTAACCGAGGACAGTGTGTCGATGATTTATGAGGCGCTCAGTGCCGGTTGTGCCGTGGGTGTTCTTGAAGTGCCCTGGAAGCGCAAAGGCCGGCTTTTGCGGGGCGTAAATACGCTCAAGGATCGGGGATTGCTGACACCGTTCGACCGCTGGTCCGGCACGCCACTTCCGGCCCCCGAGCATCGATTCGATGAGGCCGGTCGCTGCGCTGAGGCGGTCCTTGACCGAGGATGGTTATGAAGGTTGTTCAGGTTCTGCCCGCGTTGGACGGCGGGGGGGTCGAGCGGGGTACCCTGGAGATTGCCAAAGGTCTGGTGGATGCCGGCCATGAATCGATAGTGCTTTCCGCCGGTGGGAAAATGGTTGCGCAGCTGGAGGCCGAAGGCAGCAAGCACGTGACCTGGGACCTGGGACTGAAATCCCCGCTGACATTTCGCCACGTCTGGGCGCTTCGGCGCTGGCTGAGGCGAGAAAAGCCAGACATTCTGCACCTGCGTTCCCGCCTGCCGGCCTGGGTGTGCTGGTTTGCCTGGAAAGGCTTGCCCGAGCGTGAGCGCCCGCATCTGGTCACCACGGTGCATGGGCTTTATTCCGTCAGCCGCTACAGCGCCATCATGTGCCGGGGTGAACGGGTCATTGCGGTATCCAGGACAGTCCGTGACTACATTCACGAGAACTATCCGGAGACAGACCGGGAGCGGGTTCGGGTCATCTACCGGGGCGTGGATCCCGAGGAGTTCCCTTACGGCTATCGCCCCTCAGCCGAATGGCTGGATCAGTGGCACCGCATGTATCCGCAATTGCAGAACAGCAAAGTACTGACCCTGCCGGGCCGCCTGACCCGGCTGAAGGGCCATCACGACTTTATCGGTCTGATCAAGAGGCTTCGCGATACAGGGAGTCCGGTGCAGGGCCTGATCGTGGGTGGTGAGGATCCCAAACGGAAAGGCTATGCCCGGGAGATTCGCGAGCGGATTGCCCGGGAAGGGCTTGAGGACAGCATTGTCTTGACCGGTGCGAGACAGGATATCCGCGAGGTCTTTGCGGTTTCCGACCTGGTTCTGTCCCTGTCGACCAAGCCAGAGTCCTTCGGTCGCACGGTGGTGGAAGCCCTGACCATGGGCGTTCCGGTTATTGGCTACGACCACGGCGGTGTGGGAGAGGTGCTCGGCCAGCTTTACCCCCAGGGGCGCGTCCCGATGGCGGATGCTGACGCCCTTGATCAGGCGGTCAGGACCAGTCTGGATTCAGCTCAGCCCCGGCCGCGTAATGATCGTTTTCTTCTGGATGACATGATTCAACAGACATTGGCCTGCTATCAGGAGTTGACTCAATGATCTGGGCCGTGACTCTGCTGGCATTGGTGGTACTGGTGATGTTCAGCATGCGTTATGCCTGGTGGCGACCGGCCGTGGGGCAGGAGTACCCCCGGATCCTGATGTATCACATGGTCAGTGAGCACCGGCCCGGCGCCAAGTTCAACAAACTTCGGGTCCCGCCGGGCGCCTTTGACTGGCAGATAGGCTGGCTCAAGGACAACGGTTGGTACTTCGCATTGATGTCGGAGCTGGCGGCGCCGGAAAAGCTGCCTCCGAAAACCGTGTTCCTGACCTTCGATGACGGTTATGCCGATAATTACCGTTTTGCCCATCCGGTGTTGAAGAAGTACGGTGCGAGGGCAACTTTGTACCTGGTGGTGGACCGCTTTGACCGAGACTGGTCAACCGCAAAAAAGGCGCACCACAACACCGGCGAGCTGATGCGCGAGCCCAAGCTCAGTGATGAGCAGGTGTCTGAAATGCTGGCCAGCGGCTGCTGGGAGCTGGGTGGCCATACCCTCACGCACGCGAACCTGGCCCGTCTGAATGAGGAGGAGAAACTGGCCGAAATCCGGGGTTGTCGGGAGCAGCTGGAATCGCACTTTGGTGTCAGCGTACCGAGCTTTGCCTATCCATTCGGCATCTACGACCAGACCGATGTTTCCCTGGCCGAAATGGCCGGCTTTACCAGTGCGGTGACGACGGTGGAAGGTATCGATACGGACCTTAAAGCACGGTGTTTTGAGCTGAGCCGGGTCAAGGTTTCCGGGAAGGACAACCGCCTGGCGTTCCGCCTGCGGATTCGAACGGGCAGAAGAGGGTAAGGGATGAAGGTCTGCCAAATCATGGCCGGGGACGAAGAGGGTGGCCTGGAAAATCATTTTGTCGAGTTGTGCAACGGCCTGGTGGATCGGGTCGACGAGCTGGTCGTCATCGCCCATAGAAAATACGGTGAGCGCTTTCGCCCCGAGATCCGGTTTCTACCTCTGGACCTGAGCGGTAGGCGCCGCAATCCCTGGCTACTGTATCGCCTGGCAACACTGATCCGGCAGGAGGCGCCGGATATCATCCATGCCCAGGCGTCCAAGGCCGTCGACATGCTGGCACGCATTCGCGCCTTCGTGCCCGGCTACCGGATCGGTACGCTTCATGGCCGCAAGAAAAACCTGGGGATGTTTTCCCGGATGCAGACGGTCATCGGAGTCAGCCGGGGCGTTGTTGAAGCCTTGGTTCATCCCGATATCCGGGTCGTCTATAACGGCATCAGACCGTATTCCGGCCAGCTGTATGATCGCAACGAGCTGGCGGAACAGTTCGGACTGAAGCCCGGTCTCAGTGTCACACTGGCCGTCGGTCGGCTCGCCCCCGTCAAGGCGTTCGACAACCTGGTCAAGGCCTGGGATCCGTCGCTCGGCTATCTGCTGATTGTTGGCGATGGGCCTGAGCGTGGCGCCCTGAAGGCGCTCATCGAGGCGCGAAAACTGCAGCGTAATGTCATCCTGGCCGGTTTTCGCGATGACGTACGGGCGTTGATGTCCGCCGCCGATCTACTGGTTTTTTCATCCCATCGGGAAGGCTTCAGTTACGTGCTGGCGGAGTCGCTGCTCAGTCGGTTGCCGGTGCTGTCGACGGCAGTGCCGGGTGCTATGGAAGTTCTGCCTCCAGACTATCTGGTGGCCGTTAACGATGTGCCGGCATTGCGCCAGGGGCTGGCGCGGGTACTGGCGGATCCTGAGTCTGCCCGCAGTGACCTCGCTGCGGTTTTTGACTGGGCTCAGGAGGCTTTGACCATTGATCGGATGCTGGCGGATACGCTGGCGATCTACCATGATGTGCTCCAGAATCGAAAGGGTGCCTGAGATGCCTGCACCGCAGACACTGAATATCCTGTTGCTTTCTGACGGTTTGCCGGGCCATGTCAATCAGTCGCGTGGTCTGATCAACTGGCTTTCCGGGCGGTACCACTGCACAGTCACCGACTTGGAGATTTCCCTTCGCCTGAAGTCCCTTACCCGTGTCCTGCTGCCGCACCTGTTGCATGAAACCCGCTGGGGTGCGGCCATTACCCCGTATTGTTATGGCAAGGGTTCGCACCTGCCCGCCGCGCCGGATCTGATTGTATCCGCCGGGGGGAACACCTCATTCCTGAATGTGGCGCTGGCGCGCCGCTGGGAGGTTCCGAATGTTTTCCTGGGGTCCAAACGCCGCTTGCGATCGGACGACTTTGCCGCTCACCTCACGCTGGAGTCCACGGGCGAACCCCACAATATCGTCATGATGCTCGCGCCCACACTGATCGACCCACAGCAGCTGGAGAGTAAAGGCGATGAATTGCGCCGGTCGCTTGGCCTTGCGGCAGACGAAAAGCTGAATATGCTCGCGATAGGCGGTGATGGGGCGGGCTATCACTATGATGCCGAATCGGTTCAGCAACTGGCGCAGTTGATGGTCCAGGAGCACCAGCGCAGCGGCAGGCGCTGGCTGTTGACCACCTCCCGGCGGACCGGAAAGGTACTTGAGCAGCAGTTGAAACACTCGATCCCCGCCGAGCTGTTGGCTGACTGCGTGTGGTGGTCTGAAGCCCCCCGGAAGGTCATGGCAGCCTACATGGGGGCTGCCGATCAGCTGTTCATTACCGCCGACAGCATGTCAATGATTGCCGAGGCCATTGCCAGCGCCAGACCGACCGTGATTCTCCAGCCGGAGCGAGCGCAGCCGGAGCCCCGTTACCGTGAGGCACTGCAACGGTATGAACATTCTGGTTTGTGTCGGCTGGCTTTGCTCGGGCAACCGTTTGCCCCGGCGCCTGAAAGCTCCGACGCAGTTGCCCGGGCGAAAGAGGCATTACTTGATGAACTGACGGCCTCGCTGGGATTGCCCACCAAGTCTTGAGCACAGGTATTTCAGTTCGGCCAGGTAGCATCGCGCTATGGCCTTGCTGAAGGGCCGGTCGCGGGCAGCTTTTCGATAATAACCTGCCGCCCATTTGTAATGCCGGGTCCTTTCAAGGTGCCGCCCGGCACGATACCAGGCTTTCCAGAGCGCCCAATCCACGCCTTGATGATAGGGGGCATTCGATTTCGCCAGATGACCAATGCTTTCGCTGAGGAACCTCGCATAGGCCAGCCTGGAGTTCTGATGCGGCCGGTCAGACAGTTGCTTGGCCCCGGTTTGCGGCGCCTTGGTATTGCGCACAAAGTTTCGGTAAGTCACAGGGTACCCTGGAACCCGGCACCAAGGGCCCAAGGTAGAAATAATGATGAAAAGCAACTTGTCCTCGGCATATTTCAGCCGATTATTAAAGCCCCCGGCCTTTACCAGAGCATCGCGGCGAATCATGGTCGCCTGGGTGAGCGGGCCGATGAACCGGAAGGCTTCCGGCCCGACAATCTGGCCCGAAACCAACTCGGAGGAAAACACATAGGGCCGGTTTGATAGTAACCTTCCGTCTTCGGCGTAGTACCTTTCCTCAAGTTCGTTGCTCGCGGCAACAGCATCTGGTTGGTCCGCGATGGCCTCGACAAGCCTGGCTAAATGTTCGGGATGCCAGAGATCATCCGAATCCAGTAGCGCAACCCAGTTGCACCCGTCGGCTTCCTGTATGCCGCGATTGCGGGCCGCTCCCGGGCCAGAATTCGATTGATAGATGTAGCGCAGTTCGAACGCCAGGTCTTGTGACCTTTGCCATTCCTCAACAACTTGTTGTGTGCCGTCACTGGAGCCGTCATCCACCAGGATCACTAGGTCAGGTGGCAAGGTTTGATTCACCACGGACTCAAGCGAGTCCAGAATCAGATGCTTGCGGTTATAGCTTGGTATGACGACAGCAATGCCACCCACTTTTGCGCTTGTTCTCTGCAAGGCTACTTCTCCTGAAATGTTGACCGGTACGGCTATTCTGGCCGGAATTGGACTCACGGCTTACGGGCGTGGTTTGAGAGAATGGCCTCTAATGCCAGTTCGAGCCGTTCTCCCACCACTTCGGGCACATAGCGCTGTTTGAGTGTCTGGAAGCCCTGGTGGCGCAAATGCATTGCTTCAGACCTGTTCGCAATAAGGTGCTCAATGGCCACCGCGAGGGCTTTCGGATCGTCTACGGGGCAGACCAACGCCTCCTCGCCGTCTCGGCATATTTCCGACGGTCCCTCTGCTTTCGTCACCACCAGCGGAATACCGTAGTTGAAGGCTTCCAGGATAATCAGACCAAATGGCTCATGACGGGACGGTACGCAGAGTATGTCAATTTGGTCAAAAAGTGCCGCACTGTTGGGTAACCAGCCGGGCATTGAAATCCGGTCGTCGAGATTCAGATGCTGAATTTGGCGTTGCAGTACCTCCCGCTCAGCACCGTCACCCGCCAGGGTCGCCGTGAACGGAACGCCTTTATCCCGAAGTAGTCCCAGCGCGGCGATGAACAGGTCGAAACCCTTGTATTGCACAAAGCGGCCGATGGCACCCAAATGAACCGGTTGCTGGTAAGGCCTTTCCGGTGGTAGGCACGGCTGGCTGTCGGGCAACATATTGGGCACCAGAAAATGCGGCTTGCCTGCAGCGCCCTCGGCCTTTAGCCGTTCTTCGATGCAGCGTGTGATGTTGATGAAAGCATCAGCCTTTACGCAGCGCTTGGGATTGAGGCTGTGCATGACGCAGACAACGGGCACTCGACCGAGGGTGGCGCGCTTCATCAGTGCGATCGAACGTGAACAGTGGGCGATAACCAGGTCTGCATCAGTCCGATACAGCAGGCCTACCGCCTTTACCGTTGCTACGGGATCGAAATGGCCATGGTTGTTGAGGTAGACCAGATCGCCGGATATTGCCAGCCCGTTTTTCTCCCGTCTCCGTTCCCGCTTGTGGATTACGGTCGTGACGCTGTGGCCGCGTTCGGTGAGTACCTGGGCATAATCCAATAAGACTTTCCAGCGTCCACCGACCGCGTCGCCCAGCACTATATTCAGTATTCGCATTTTCTACCCTGGAGTTCGCTATGGTGCTTGTAGCGGGCGTTGGATTCTCCCGTTACTTTCTGTGAGTTCTGTTATTGCTGCTCGGCGTTTTTCAGCCTTTCTTTTGACGTTTTCAGTAAAAGCCTGGCTCGTCCGGATCCGGCCGGGTCTTAAACCGCCGATGCATCCACAGGTACTGGTCGGGAGCCTTTCGGATCTCCCGCTCGATGAGGGCGTTGATGCGGGTGGCATCCTCCATGTCATTGCCGCTCGGGAAGTGATCCAGTGGCTGGTGGAAGTAGATGTCGTAGCCCGGCTTGTCCTCCCGTCGGAAATGACTGAAAGGGACAACCTTGCAGTCGCTGCGCTCGGCAATGCGTGAGGTTGCCGTGATAGTCCCGGCGGCAATGCCAAAGAAGGGGGCGAAGACAATGTCTTTCCGCCCGTAGTCCTGATCGGTGGCGTACCAAACTGCATGGTTTTTTTTCAGGTTCCGGAACAGGCCGCGAAGATCCCTTGCCCCTAGCACGGCATCATAGCGCCGCCCTCTGGCACGGGTCATGACGGCGTTCATCAGCGGATTGTTGTGATCCCGCTGCATGACATCCGCCTTGATGTACTCAGTTACCAGGCTTCCGCCCAGGTCCAGCGTGCTGTAATGGCCTCCCAATAGCAGCACTCCTCGCTCAGCCTCCAGGGCTTTCTCAAAGTGTTCGAGGCCATGGATGCGGGTGATGCCAGTAAGCTTTTCCGGATTGCGGAACCACGCAATACCCAGTTCCAGCAGGCCAATCCCGTTGGCAATAAAGGCCTTGCGAACCAGCGCTGACTGTTGCGCCTTGGTCAGTTCCGGAAAACACAGCCGGATGTTCACTTCTGTGATGTGGCGACGGCGTCTGGCAACCTTGAGGGCAAGAAGTCCGGCAAGCCGGCCCAGCCACCACTGAAACCGGATAGGCAGCTGGGCTACCAGCCACATTGTGCCGATACCCAGCCAGGTCGGCCACCAACGGGGGTGAAGATAGGCAGAATAATCGGTGTTGCGAGACCGTATGGCGTACTTCTTGTTCAAAACAGGTAACCTTGCCTCAACGATGGATGTGGTGGGGGTCGGTATACGGCCCTCTGATCAATTTTGCGCTATGATAACGCACTTTTGCCGGGAGTCCTGCGTGTTCCAGTTTCTCTATTCCCAGCTCATCCGTCTGGCTCTGCCTTTGCTTTTGCTGCGGCTCTGGTGGCAAGGCAGAAAAGCCCCCGCCCTGCGCCAGAATCTCGGCCACCGGTTGGGCCTTGTCCCGAAGATGACCGGAGCCGTTGTCTGGGTCCACGCGGTGTCAGTCGGCGAGACCATTGCGGCAGCGCCCATGGTCCGACGCCTGCTGGCCCGGGATACCGAAATGACGGTGCTGATGACCGCCATGACCGATACCGGCCTGGCCCAGGCCCGCAAGATGTTCGGCGACCGGGTGCGCTATGCCTACGCGCCCTATGATACCCCGGGTTCCATCCGGCGGTTTCTAAATCGGGCGCAGCCCCGGATTCTGGTTATCATGGAAACTGAAATCTGGCCGAACATGATTCGTCAGTGCCGGGCTCGTCGGGTTCCGGTGTTTCTGATCAACGCCCGCCTCTCCGAGCGCTCTGCGCGCGGGTATGAGCGCATCCGGGGCCT
>Ga0031671_1008193_pt1 | contig 10820 bp, 10 predicted proteins | sample DeeseametaMP1603_FD_61749 | JGI IMG/M metagenome (GOLD analysis project Ga0031671, IMG submission 61749) | Metatranscriptome of deep ocean microbial communities from Pacific Ocean - MP1603 (Metagenome Metatranscriptome) | ecosystem: Environmental > Aquatic > Marine > Oceanic | place: South...
CGGTAATAAAAATTTGCATACACGCTCCGTTACACTAATTACACCTGGCCTTTGCTTCCAGGACTACCTAATTCAGGTTAAATCTGGTAGCGTGACATTTTGCCTGCGAAACCAGTATTTTATGTCAACTCTGTCGCCAACCGCTAAAGCCTTGCTGATTTTTGCCAGCCTGATAGTCATTCTGGCCGGTATCAAAGCCGCCAGTACCATTATGGTGCCGTTCTTTTTGTCCGGCTTTATCGCTATTGCCTGTGGCCCTTTGATACTGTGGATGTCGAAGTACCGCATCCCGCGTTGGCTATCTATCACTCTGGTTATACTGTTAATTGTGGTATTTGGTTTTATGCTGGCGGGGTTAGTGGGGCAATCACTGGCAGAATTCCGCGAGAATATGCCGCAATACCGCGAAAAGCTCTCCGGCGAATTTACCTGGGTGGTAAATCAGCTCGCGCGATTTAATATCCACGTCGATAAAGATTTGATTGTGTCCTATCTCGATCCGGGAATGGCCATGTCTATGGTGACCAACTTTTTAAGCGGCATGGGCGGCGTGTTGTCGAATCTGTTTCTGATTCTATTAACCGTTATTTTCATGCTGTTTGAGGCAGAGGGCATTCCAAGAAGGCTGCATATAGCGCTTTCCGATCCGCAAATGAAGATGCACCACATCGACCGCTTTATTCAGTCGGTTAACAGCTATCTGGCAATTAAAACCGTGGTGAGCCTGGCCACGGGTCTGCTTGCCGGTACCTGGTTGTATATTCTGGGCGTTGATCATTTCCTGCTTTGGGGCGTGCTGGCTTTCCTGTTTAACTATATTCCCAATATCGGTTCTATTATTGCTGCGGTGCCGGCAGTCTTAATGGCGCTAGTGCAGTATGGCGGTGGAGAAGCCGGCCTGGTGGCGTTAGGTTTCGTAGTCATAAATACCGTGATGGGCAATGTGGTGGAGCCGCGGTTTATGGGCCGTGGCTTAGGGCTTTCAACACTGGTAGTGTTTCTGTCGTTAATTTTCTGGGGTTGGTTATTGGGAAGTGTGGGCATGCTGCTTTCAGTGCCACTCACCATGATTGTGAAGATTGCGCTGGAGTCACGGGAAGAAAGTCGCTGGCTGGCTATTTTACTCTCCAGCGATGGTGAAGCGGTACTCGATGAGGCAAGTGGTCAATCCGCTAGCGAGGGGCCGGCAAAGTAACCTTAATGCTGGCACCGCCGAGCGTAGCGCGGTTAATAGTCAGCTTGCCTTTGTAGGCGGTCAGTAAGTCGGTCACCACGGCCATCCCTATGCCCTGGCCATCGGTGTAGGCATCGAGTCGTTGCCCGCGGTTAAGCAGTCGCTCGACTTGCTCTGCGGGGATCCCCGGGCCGTCATCATCGATGTGGAGTTCTGTCTGCCGGGACAGTTGCCTGACAGAAACCACCACCTCACTGCGAGCTGCCTTACAGGCGTTATCCATCAGGTTACCAAGAATTTCCATTAAATCGGTTTTATCACCAAAAAACAGTCCCTCATCGCCGCTGGCGCTGAGCGTTAAGTGTTTGTCGCGATAGACCTTGTTCAGTGCGGCGATTAACTGCTGTATCACCGGCATAACCGGCTCGCCCTGGCTCCAGGCAGAAGCTCCGGCAGACGCACGTTTTAACTGGCGCTTAATTAATGTGTCAATTTGCTGCAGGGGTTCTCTGGCAGAGTCGGGCAGGGCCGCTGTACCAAGTGCTACCGCCAAGGGCGTTTTCAGGCTGTGGGCCAAATCGCCCAGACTGTTCTTATAACGCTCCCGTTGTTCAGCTTCGCCGGCCAGTAACTGGTTAATGCTCTGCTTGAGCGGGGTAAACTCCGGTGGATAATCTTCGGTTAGTTGGGTCTGATTGCCGCCACTGGCCTGTTGTATTTCACCAATGAGCAAGCGTACCGGCTTAAGCAGGGTGTTCATGCCAATAATCAGTACAACCAGCAGGCCAGCGCCCAGCGCGCCAAGATATTGCCAGACTGAGCGCAGGAAGGCATCACGTTCGTGCAGAAAATCGCGTCGGTCGTTAAACACGTAAAAACTGACCGGGATGTACTGGTCGCCATTATCGAACTCGGCGGTAAAGGCGTAGGCAAAATACTCACTGCCAGAGTCGTCCAGGGCATACTGAGGAATAAATACCTCGTCGCCGGTAGCCGGTGTTGTCATCAGTGAGTCAAAAACGGTGTAAACGCTGGAAGCGGATTGCCATACCAGTTGATTATTAACGCTAATAGCACCTACATATCCAGAGTCGGGCAGGTTCAACTGCTCATCGTAGAGCATTTGTGGCATCAGGCTCTCACCGTCCTCAAACTCAAATACCGAAATCATCGCCAGGTTCATCAGCTTCAGTTCGTTATATTTGGCCTGCAGCAAACTGGAGGTATACGCTTTGGATAGCGTTAAAACGGTAACGGGTATAAAAATGCCCAGGGCGAGTATGGCAATAAGCAAACTGCGCAGCCGCAGCGACAGATTAGGCATCGATTAGCTGCCGCTGGCATCCTGGGCCAGTTCGCGGCTGATTCGATAGCCTCTGCCTCTGAGCGTTTCGATAGGCTTGAGTGTGCCTTCGGGGTCGAGCTTGCGTCGTAAGCGACCAACAAAGACTTCAATCACATTACTGTCGAGATCGAAGTCCTGATCGTAAATATGCTCGGTGAGTTCGGTTTTGGAGATCACCTTTTGTGGATGGAGCATAAGGTACTCCATCACTTTGTATTCATAGGCAGTGAGATCCAAAGCGCGGGCATTTACGCGTATCTCTTTAGCCTGCATATCCAGGACCACCGGGCCGAACTCTATGGTTGAGCTGGCCTGGCCGGAGGCTCTGCGAATGAGGGCCTTGACCCGGGCGAGTAATTCTTCGTTATGGAAGGGTTTGGTCAGGTAATCGTCGGCGCCGGCATCCAGGCCTTCAACCTTTTCCTGCCAGCGGTCGCGGGCAGTAAGGATAAGCACCGGGGTGCTGACATCGCTGCTGCGAGCCTGACGAATAACGTCGAATCCGTCGAGTTTAGGCAGACCAATATCAATAACTGCCAGGTCGTAATTGACTTCTTTAAGCTGGAATAGCGCTTTTTCACCATCATCGGCTAAATCGATGCTAAACCCTTGTTGTTGGAACAAACTATCTAACTGCATCAGCAGACGGCTATCGTCTTCTGCAACTAATATTCTCACTAATTATCATCCTTGCGCTTGCTGGGTTTAACCTTACCAGAGCGTTTGTCTACATCGAGAGAAACTACCCTGCCTGATTTTTTAAGCATTTTTACCCGGTAGGAGCTCTTTTTAGGATCGACTTTCAATACCCGGCCCTCAACATGACGTTTGGCCTGTTGTGCCGCCTGAGTTGAATTTTTCACGGGCTTTTGATTGTCTTGCCGGGCCATTGCGCCAGGAGCACAGAGGGTCAGCATCACAAGCAATACACCGGTAACAACGCTTTTGAACATGTCACTCCACTCGTTGGGTACTACCCAATCACTAGTTATTATCAGCAGGATAACCCGGTCAGGCTGAATATTGTCTGAATTGTGCTGTGGCTCATCCCGAGCGCCAGGGCACAACTTAAAGTCGGGTTAGTGTAATTATAGTACCACCGGGGGAGAAGAGCGCAAAGCCTGTGCTTGCTTTGCGCAACAGAGGGGAGAATTAAGGTAACACCTTCTTGTAGGGTTTAACGATAACGTCCTGATAAACCCCAGCTTCGATATACGGGTCGGCATCCGCCCAGGCCTGAGCATCTTCCAGGCTGGCAAACTCGGCAACTACCAGTGAGCCGGTGAAGCCGGCGCTGCCAGGATCTTCACTGTCGATGGCCGGAAAAGGACCAGCTATCAGCAGACGACCGTTATCCTTTAATTCATTCAGGCGGGCCAGATGCGCCGGGCGGGCGGCTAATCGCTCGGCTAGGGTATCCGGCTTATCGGTGGCACAAATCATATAATACATGGCTTATTTCCCTGTAGCGGCTTTCATTGCTGTCACAAACTGACCGAGTGCAGACAGCATGGCCGGCACGTCATCGAGGTTTTGCGCGATAATATTAACGGTTGCGGAGCCTGAAATTGCCCCGGCAGCACCGCTCTCAATAGCGTGTTTTACCTGGTCTGGATTCGAGATCCCAAAACCGAGCAGGGGCGGCGCAGCATTAACGCTGGTGAGACGCTCTATCAATGATGCAGCCGGCATTGTGGCAGCGGTTTCTGCCCCGGTCACACCAGCCCGGCCCAGCAGATAGGTATAGCCAGCGGATAAGTCACCAATAGCCTTAAAGGTTGCGTCGGTGGCGTTTGGCGGTGCGATAAGTATTTGCTTGATGCCGTTGGCGTTTGCCGTATCGATAAAGCGTTTGGCTTCACGAATAGGCACGTCAGCAATCAGAATCGAGTCCACACCAGCATCGGCGGCTTGCGCATAAAAACCTTCCAATCCTTTGGCCAGTACCAGGTTACTGTAGAGCAATAAACCAATGGGTACGTCCGGGTACTTAGACCGAATGCGCTTGAGCAATTCAAAACACGCGGTGGGCGTAACGCCGCTTTCCAGTGCTCGAATACTGGCCTTTTGAATGGTCGGGCCGTCGGCTACCGGATCAGAAAACGGGATCCCCAGCTCTAAAGCATCGGCGCCGCTTTCAATCAATTGGGTGATGATTTGCTCAGAGGTTTCAAGGTCCGGATCGCCGACCATGACAAATGGCACAAACGCCCCGGCGTTTTGCTCGTTTAAACGGCCAAACATGGCTGCATATCTATCCATTAACCTGATCTCCTAAAATACTGATTACGTGCCCCAGGTCTTTATCGCCCCGGCCAGACAGGTTCACCACAATGACGGTCTCTTCTTCGGCTTCATCAGCCATGTTTAAGGCATAGGCCAGCGCGTGAGAGGACTCCAGGGCCGGAATAATACCTTCTTTACGGGCCAGTAACTGAAAGGCATTGAGCGCTTCTTCGTCGGTGACCGATACATATTCAGCGCGGCCGATATCAGAAAGGTACGCATGCTGTGGGCCAACGGCCGGATAATCCAGACCGGCTGATACCGAGTAGCTTTCTTCAATCTGGCCATCCGGGTTTTGCATGATATAGGTGTAGGCGCCGTGCAGTATGCCTTTAGTGCCTTTACCAATGGCGGCACCATGATCTTTGGTATGAACGCCTTTACCGGCCGGCTCTACACCAACTAAGCGAACGGATGGTTCATCGATAAAGTCAGCAAACATGCCAATAGCATTGGAGCCACCGCCTACACACGCTACCACAGCGTCTGGCAGACGACCTTCTTTCTCTAAAATCTGTGCACGGGTTTCTTCACCAATCATACGGTGATATTCGCGTACGATGGTTGGGAACGGGTGCGGACCTGCTGCCGTGCCGAGCAGGTAATGGGCTTTGTCGTAATTGGCAGACCAGTCACGCAGCGCTTCGTTAACCGCGTCTTTTAAGGTGCCTGAACCAGAGTCCACCGGGATGACTTCAGCGCCCATTAAACGCATTCTGAAGACGTTTGGCGACTGTCGCTCAACGTCTTTTGCGCCCATGTAAATACGCGCTTTCAGGCCAAGTAACGCGCAGGCCAGCGCGGTTGCAACGCCGTGCTGACCTGCACCGGTTTCGGCGATAACTTCGGTTTTGCCCATGCGTTTGGTGAGTAGCGCCTGACCCAATACCTGATTGGTTTTATGCGCGCCGCCGTGAAGTAAATCTTCACGCTTTAAATACAGTTTAACGTTAGGGTTTGACACCAGATTACGAGTCAGGAACATCGCCGTTGGACGCCCTGCGTAGTCTTTTAAAAGTGACATAAACTCAGCATTAAATTCCGGATCGTCTTTCGCTTCCAGGAACGCCTGTTCTAGCTGATCCAGCGCGGGGATAAGCAGCTCAGGCACATACATGCCCCCGTATTCCCCAAATTTTGTCTCTAATTGATTCATGAAATGTCCTGTTGAATATATCGGCCGGTTAATACTGGCGACAAAGAGTAAAGAGTTCGCTGACCTGCTGTGCAGATTTGTTGCCCGGGCTGTCTTCTACCCCCGAGTTAACATCAACAATGGCAACGCCGGTTGCCTGTGCAGCAGCAATATTCTGTGGATTGATCCCACCTGCTATAACAAGTTTTTCGAGTTCTAGCTCATTGTGGATCACTGACCAGTCAAATTGCTGGCCGGTACCACCGGTTTGTTTGCCAACCTGACAATCCAGCAGCACTTTATCCAGTGTTTCGTCATCCAGCAAAGCATGCGTCAGATAAGGTAACTCACCGGCAACGCCTATGGCCTGCCAGATTTCGCAACCCTCAGGCAGGTTTGCCCGTAAATGCTGGCGGTACATAGTGTCTTCATCACCATGCAGCTGCACGGCTTTAAGGCCCAGCTCGTTAGCGATTTCCAGCACCATTTCGAGTGGCTGATTGACAAATACCCCTACGTAGTTGCCGGGCGTGGTGGCGACGATGTCGCGAGCCTGATCGGGCGACACGCAACGCTTCGAGTGAGCGGCAAAAATTAATCCGCAATAGCTTGCACCGCTTTCAAAGGCATGCCGTACCTGCTCTGGCCGGGTCATGCCGCATACTTTTACCGTGCCGTAAACCAGTTGTTTGACGGCCAGTGGCAGGTCCTGTTGAGCCATTAAGGCGCTGCCTACTAAGAAGCCCTGACACAGTGGTGCCAGGCGCAGCACGTCCTGATGGGTATAAATGCCGGACTCGCTGATCACCACATGTTCATGGGTTGCCTCTTTTAGCATCGGGACCAGTTTTTCAGTCGTCGCCAAATCAGTAGACAGGTCGCGCAGGTCACGGTTGTTAATACCAATGATTTTGGCTTTTAACGTAATCGCACGATGCATTTCTTCTTCGTTGCTGACTTCAGTAAGGATATCCAGACCCAACGAGTCAGCCACCGCCGCAAGCTGTTGGTAAGTTTCATCATCAAGAACCGACAGCATTAATAATATGGCATCGGCATGGTAATAACGGGCCAGATAAACTTGATACTCACAAACAAAGAAGTCTTTGTTAAGCACCGGTTGGCTCACGCGCTCGGTAACATAGGCCAGGTATTCAAACTTGCCCTGAAAATATTTCTCGTCAGTCAGTACCGAAATGCCTGCCGCAAAAGGGGTATAAGCCGCGAGAATTTCATCCAGATCGAAGTTTTCACGGATCAACCCTTTTGAGGGGGAGGCTTTTTTACACTCTAAAATATACCCGGCGTTCGGCGCATTCAGGGCATCAAACAGACTTTTGGTTGATGGCGTTAACCCCTGCTTTATTTGCTCAAGAGGCGTCTCGGCCATGCGTGCTTCAATTTCGACACGTTTGTCTTCAACTATTTTCTCGAGGACGTTGCTCATGCATTTTCTTCCAATTGGCTGTGTTCAGCGACTTGTCTGATTAAATTGATGGGGGCGGCGTTCGCCATGGCATTGAGCGCCTGCTCTGCGCCATCTTTAAAAGTATTGGCGTGCCCGCTGACTTTTAGCAGTGCACCGGCATTCATCGCGATGGCTTCACGGTGAGCCTGTTCACCTTCACCGCGCAGGGCGGCTTCAATCAACTGGCGGTTTTCAACTGGCTCACCGCCGGCAATAGCGCTGATAGGCGCGTGGTTTAGGCCAAAGTCGGTAGCGGTAACTGAATAGTGGGTAGTGCTGCCATGATCAATTTCTACTACCTGAGTGGGGCCGTGTAATGATAGCTCATCCAGTCCGTCACCGTGGACAAATAACGCTTTACGCTGTCCCATTAGCGTGAGGGTTTGTGCATAGATATCCAGTAACTCCGGAGTATATACGCCGTACACGCCAAACGTCGGACCTGCCGGGTTGGCCAGCGGCCCCAGAATGTTAAACAATGTGCGGGTTTTCATCTCAGCACGCACCGGTGCTGCAAAGCGCATACCGGCATGATAGACCGGCGCAAACAGGAAGCAGAAATTCACCTCATCCAGGCACTTGCGTGCCACTTCGGGGGTAATATCAAGCTTGATACCGCATTCACGGAAGAAGTCAGCTGAGCCGGACTTGCTCGATACGCTGCGGTTACCATGTTTAGCGACCTTAACACCACAACTGGCAGCTACCAGCGCCGCGGCGCTGGAAATATTGATAGTATGATGGCCATCACCACCGGTGCCAACGATATCACCAAATTCGTAATCCGGTGTTGGAAAAGGGCGGGCATTAGACACCATGGCACTGGCTGCCCCGGCAATTTCATTGGGGGACTCGCCGTTAATTTTAAGTGCGGTCAGTAAGGTGGCGAGCTTTACTTCGGAAAATTCACCGTGCATCACCTGATTAAATACCGAAAAAGACTCGGCCTGGGTCAGATGCTGACCGTCGAAGAGTTTTTGAATTACCTTGCTGTAGTCAGCCATGAGTTAATCCTCTTTGGTCAGGTAATGAATGCTTTGTAGCAGCAGGCGACTGCCCTCTGCCGTTAGAATGGACTCCGGATGAAACTGGAATCCAAGCATTTTATCGTCGGACTGGTAGACCGCCATAACCGTTGTACCTACTTTGGCCAGTGGTGTTAAGCCTTCAGGCAACTCCAGCGCCATTAGCGAGTGGTAGCGGGCTACATGGAGTGGCTGCGGCATACCCGCAAACATGGCCTCACCGGTATGGGTAATAGCCGATGACTTACCGTGCATCACATCTTCAGCGCGGCCGACAGTGCCGCCGTAATGGGCTACTATGGCCTGATGGCCAAGACAAATCCCGAGTACCGGAAAATGGCCCTGGACCATGCTTAACAGCTGTGGCATACATCCGGCTTCATGGGGCGCACCCGGCCCCGGGGATAATAGCAATAAAACCGGCCCGCTTTCAGCCTGCATTTGCATTTTTTCGAATAACATTCTGGCGTCGACATTATTGCGGTACACCACAATATTCAATTCCATGGTGCGAAGCTCATCGACCAGGTTGTAGGTGAAAGAGTCGACGTTATCTAACAGAAAAACGGTGGTGGGCTGGCTCATTATACTTCTCCCTGAACGCTAACTGAGGATTTCACCGCGTTGATGACGGCCTGTGCCTTATTCCGGGTTTCATCCGCTTCTGCCTGTGGGTCGGAATCATACACTACGCCAGCGCCTGCCTGTATATATGCTCGACCGTTTTTAACAAAAGCAGAGCGGATAACAATACAGGTATCCATATCGCCATCGTTATTCAGGTAGCCAACAGCGCCACCGTAGCTGCCGCGACGCTTGTGCTCGACCTTGCGAATTAACGAGGCTGCACTCACTTTAGGCGCGCCTACCAGGGTGCCCATATTCATGCAGGCCTGATAGGCATGCAGTGCATCCAGATCATGGCGTAACTGGCCGACCACGCGTGAAACCAGGTGCATTACGTGGGAGTAACGGTCAACTTTAAGTAAGTCTTTCACATAGCGGGTGCCAGGCTCAGATACTTTGGCTACGTCATTACGGGCCAGGTCTACCAGCATCAGATGTTCGGCTTTTTCTTTCTGATCTTCGCGCAGGTTTAGCTCAATGCGGCTATCCATATCATGGTCTATCTCGCCATTAGCGCGTTTGCCGCGGGGGCGGGTGCCGGCAATAGGGTAGATTTCCACCACATTGCTTTGGGCGGTGTATTTAAGGGCTGACTCCGGCGATGCACCAAAAATAGTAAACTCAGCATCCTGCATGTAAAACATATAAGGGCTGGGATTTTGTTTTTTCAGAGCGGCGTAGGCAGTAAGTGGGGCGGGGCAGGGCAGAGAAAACGTTCGGGACGGCACAACCTGAAAAATATCGCCGGCCAGAATATGTTCTTTTAAGGTCAGCACGTCGTTGCAGTATTCTTCGTCTGATTTATCCACTTGTAAGGACGTGGGTTCACTAACGGCTCTCGGCGATAAATCATGTGGCGCCAGACTTTGTAACTCGGCGCTAAGGGTCTCAAGGCGCTGAGCAATGGCAAAATAACTGGTGGCCACTTCGCTGCCGCTGAACACGCTGCCAAGCAACCGTGCCTGGCGGGTTTGATGGTCGAAAGTGATCAGGGTTTCGGCCAGATAAAACACATAATCGGCGCAGTCATTATCGCCTTCTTCTACGTTAGGCAGATCTTCGAAGGTCGCCAGCAAATCATACGCAAATACCCCACCTAAGAATACTGCATGCTGGTGGTCACGTAGCGGCGTGATTTGTTTAACCACCATCCGCAGTACGTCGAACACGCTGGTGGATTTCAAGCGACTGTCTTCGTCGAGGTTGGCCGTTTGGGAATGGCACTCAAGGACTATTTCAGTCTCGCTGATGATCTGACATTTTAAATCTGCCGGACAGCTTTCCATAAATAGTGGTAGCAGCCCTTTGCCGTTGGTACTCAGTGCCTGAATGGCGACTTTTTGCCCGCGACATTCAAAGCGCAGGGCGCCATCCACCATCAGCAGACTTTGCAGGTTATCCTTACTGTCTATCTCGGCTGATTCGAGTAGTAACGCATGGGGTTTTTCGCCACACAGCTGAGCAAATGCCGCCAAGGGATCATTGACGTAGGTTGCTGTTCTCTCAATGGTTTCCACTTTTCCCGGGACCATGCCTAATTCGGCCAAACTCATCTTTTTTCTCCGGTTAAAAATTAAAAAAAAGGCCCGTAACATTACGGGCCTTTTTTGTTTGTTCTGCGCACTAACGCTCACACCGCCCGTTATCGAAGGGAGTGCCACCACCAGATAGTTGCCATTACGGCGCTGTGTTGTGGTTGTTTTAGCATTAGTTTCCTGTCTCGTTGTTTTAATTTGATAACTTCGATAGGCATCGAAGCA
>Ga0031671_1019354_pt1 | contig 10727 bp, 9 predicted proteins | sample DeeseametaMP1603_FD_61749 | JGI IMG/M metagenome (GOLD analysis project Ga0031671, IMG submission 61749) | Metatranscriptome of deep ocean microbial communities from Pacific Ocean - MP1603 (Metagenome Metatranscriptome) | ecosystem: Environmental > Aquatic > Marine > Oceanic | place: South...
GTTTTGCTTAGTTAATGGCAACAATACCATTAAGTCTAATCAAAGCACACATTTTCACAAGAAACGACATATTTTTGTCATCCTTAAAGTGAAGTGTGTGCCAGACGTTGAGTCAAGGGGCAGCACTTGGATATTTCAATGATTCAATTTGAACACGCTACAGCAGAAAGCAGCTTTCTTGGCGGTGCTGAACCTGAAGCTTTGACCAGTGAACAGGTCAATACGGTGCTCAACCAACTTACCTCGACGATTGAAATATATACACTGGTTTCACTCTATTTTACGCAGGTAAACAGATACTTGCCTCTGGTAGGTATCGATATGTCAGAGTTTGACAAAACACTGAATGCGGGTCTGCTCAGCAGCGAATTTTCTGTTAGCCTGCCAGTCAGTGCAGTTCGCCGGGGCCAGGGCAAACACGCCGCTCTTGTGCGTTATATTTTTGACGAAAATTTGTCGCCATCCCAGCGCCGCGTGCTGGCCACATTACATCAGTTGTTTACCCGGCCACTTACCCACGCCATGGAGTTCCAGCGGTTACGCCTGATGGCCACTAAGGATCCACTGACTAATCTGGGCAACCGTAATGGTTTTAATGAAGCGGCACAACGGCTAATTAACCGCCACACCCGCAACGGTCAGTCTTTTGGCCTGCTGGTGGTGGATTTGGATAACTTTAAGCAGGTCAACGATAAACATGGTCACCAACAGGGTGATGAGGTGCTTATAACCATAGCATCTGTACTTACCGACACGATCCGTGGGCACGAAGAAGCTTATCGCTTTGGCGGCGATGAGTTTTGCTGTTTGCTGGATGTCAGCTGCCCGCGGGAATTATCGGCGATTGCTGGTAGGATCCACGACGCCATGCACGCCCACCCGCTACTTAAAGCGCATCATGTCACTTGTAGCATAGGCGGCTCATTATTGCGCGAGAACGACAGTATGGGGGATTTATTCGATCGTGCTGATAAAGCCCTTTACGAAGCAAAAGAAGACGGTAAGGACACTTACCAGGCCGCCTGATACGGCAACAAGTTGCCGATGGTGGCCGTCTTGTTTGCCACTCTTTACAGCGCGAAAAGTTGAACTAAAAAGCGCTTCGGCCCCGTTGCCGAAAGCGCTATTATCCGCCCCTTTCCAACCAACGCCAATGACTGATCTCTATCACTCAACAGTAACCAGTCACTGCGCTCCCAGGGCGGTACCTGCCATTGCTTAAACCATTGTTTCAAGGGTTTATGATGTGTCTCACCTACCGGTTTAACCGGTAAAGACAATACCGGCTGGCTGAGTGAAAAATGACCTTCGGCAGCGGCCACGCTTACAGAGCATAAAGCACCCTCTTGCGGTTTGCCAACCATCATTTGTTGCCGCTGTGGCTTGATGGCGACGTACTCCTGAGTAATGAAAACAATCGTTTTGAAAGACCAGGGCTGTTGCCCTGCGTCCAGGCAGTACAGATTATCCTGATAACGACGAAGCTGTGTATTACCCAGCACAATATGAGGTTGCGCATCGGGCCTGGCTGCCAGCATTTGCTGAATCTGAGTCAGTTGTCGGGTGCCAGGCATGGCCACCTTGTTAAGCTCAAGCCACCGGCGCAACAAGGCTCGCTGCCAGGCGGGCGAAGCGGCGTTTAAACCGCTCACAGAAATGCACGCGGGCTTACCGCACAAGCTTTCAAGACGCTCGTCACAGGTTTCATCAAGCAGGCCCTGTTGCTCGGCACATAAGCTGGCACTGCGGGAGGCCGTCTGGCCAAACGAAGGCCAGCGTTCCAGCAGCGAGGGCAGCACACTGTGGCGCAGAAAATTGCGGTCGAAGCTTTCATCACTATTGGACTCATCTTCTATCCAGCGCAGGTCATTTTGCCGTGCATAATCCAGTATTTGCGCGCGGCTCAGGGTTAATAAAGGCCTGCTAACGGGTACAGAGTTCATTACACTGAAGGCCGCGATACCAGACAATCCTTTCGGCCCTGACCCACGCTTTAACTGGAGCAGCAGGGTTTCAAGTTGATCATTCTGATGATGGGCGGTAACAATAACGCTTTTGGCCGCTTTCGCATGTTCGCACAAGGCTGCGTAGCGCCGGTCACGAGCACAGGCCTCCAGACTTTCCCTGGCGCGAGGTGTTACTTCAACAGCAATAGCAGTAAAGCTTACGTCGAGCTCTTTACAAACCTGGACACAAAACTTCTGCCAGTCACCGGCATTAGCACTCAGGCCATGATTAACATAAACCGCTTCAATCGTTGGCACGGCTAGTTCGCCGCTACGGGATAACTGCATAAGTGAATGCAACAGCACCACGGAGTCGAGGCCACCACTTAGGCCAACAACGAGTTTTTCGGGCTGCTCGCGGGCCATCAGCGTGCTGAAATGTGTACTTAATGCAGAAAAAACCGGATCCATAAACGGGACTTTACCAGATGAAAAACGACGTATAAAAAAGGGCCGTAAGCGGCCCTTTTGTTAAGTTAATCGATTTGTTAAGGCCTAGCAATAACCAAATGACATCAGGCGCTCATAGCGCTCGTCCATCAGCTTATCCAGCGGCAGCGACTGTAACTGGCTCAGTTGCTGTTTCAGGGTGGCTTTCAGGTTAGCCGCCATGCTGTCGTGATCGCGATGGGCGCCACCGAGAGGTTCATCAACAATGGCGTTGATCAGGCCCAGCTCTTTGATCTGCTGTGCACTCACGCCCATAGCTTCTGCAGCCTGAGGCGCTTTATCTGCACTCTTCCACAAAATTGACGCACAGCCTTCCGGTGAGATCACTGAGTATGTGCTGTATTGCAGCATATTCACTCGATCGCCCACGCCAATAGCCAGAGCACCACCAGAACCACCTTCACCAATAACGGTACAAATGATTGGCACCTTAAGCTCCGCCATTTCTTTCAGGTTACGTGCGATAGCTTCGCTCTGACCACGCTCTTCGGCACCAACACCCGGGTACGCTCCAGGAGTGTCGATAAGGGTAATAATGGGCAGGTTAAAGCGCTCTGCCATCTTCATCAGGCGCAAGGCCTTACGATAGCCCTCAGGCTTCGGCATACCAAAGTTACGTTTAATTTTCTCCGGTACATCCCGACCTTTCTGGTGACCAATAATCATCACCGGCTGGTCATCTAACTTTGCCAGACCGCCAACAATGGCTTTATCGTCGGCATAAGCACGATCGCCGGCCAGCTCGTCGAATTCCTGGAAGGTACGCCCCAGATAATCCAACGTGTATGGACGCATTGGATGACGTGCCAACTGAGAAATCTGCCAGGCGCCAAGATTAGAGAAAATTTTGCCGGTTAACTCGGCACTTTTCGTGCGCAGACGGGTGATCTCTTCTTCGATCCCCACATCAAACTCACCGCCCTGATTTACCAACCGCAGCTCTTCTATTTTTGCTTCTAGTTCGGCTATTGGTTGTTCAAAATCCAAAAACTGTATACTCATTACGTGTCCTACTTTTACTCCCCGATTGGCCTGACCTTCACCGATTTAGTGAAAGGTTAGCCGAACCGACTGCTCACCCAGGCACTGTTTTAACTCGTGCAATAACTGATCTTCGGGTGTAATAAACCAGTGTGCGTCACATTTTAAAGAAACTGCCACATCCGGATGTAAAATATCTAACTGAACCGGGCAACTACCGCCCGCATAATTACGTAAAATCGACTGCAACGATGATAACTTATCTGGTTTACACCATTGCGTGTCGACTTGCAATGCCAGGGAACGCGCATTTTTCTCACGCGCCTGAACGATATCCATGGCATCCCGGGCGGTGATTGTATTGCCCCCCGAGAAATCATCAAAGCTGACCTGTCCCTTGATGACCAAAATACGATCAGGTTCGAGCACTGATTCAAACGTTTCATACATTTCAGGGAAGAACCTGACGTCCATTCTAGCACTTTTATCGTCAAGTGTAACAATTGCCCAGCGCCTGCCTTTCTTATTGGTCATTACCCGTACACCCAGCACCAGACCAACCGCGGTAGCCATCTGATCCTTGCCGGTGGGACGCAAATCGACCAGGCGTCCGTCCACATAGTTACGAACTTCTTCGGCATATTGGTTGATCGGGTGACCGGTTAAATACAATCCGAGAGTTTCTTTTTCACCGTCCAGCCAGACTTTTTCCGGCCACTCGGGGACTTCAGCAAACGCCTGACGCACCTGCTCAGGCTCGGTGGTCAGCAGGCCGAACATATCAGACTGACCAAAAGACTCGGCTTTAGCGTGCTGATCGGCCGCAGCAATAGCTTCCGGCAGCGAGGCCATAATAGCAGCCCGGTGCGGACCTAAATTGTCCATGGCACCTGCCAGTACCAGTTTTTCCAATACCCGTTTATTAACCCGCTTAAGATCGACTTTGGCACAGAAATCAAACAGATCAGAAAATTCGCCCTGAGTTTCCCGGGCTTCGATAATGGCTTCAATGGGGCTTTCGCCCACACCTTTGATAGCACCGATGCCGTAAACAATGCGCCCCTGCGCATCAACAGTAAACTTATAACGTCCTTTATTGAGGTCTGGCGGTAGAATTTCCAGTCCCATCCGACCCACTTCATCCACCAGGGTCACTATCTTATCTGTGTTATCCATATCGGCAGACATTACCGCCGCCATAAACTCGGCCGGATAATGCACTTTCAGCCATAAGGTCTGGTAAGACACCAGTGCGTAAGCGGCCGAGTGAGATTTGTTAAAGCCGTAACCGGCGAATTTTTCCACCAGGTCAAATATCTTCATCGCGAGATCGGGGTCGATATTGTTGTTTTTCGACCCTTCAGCAAAGACGGCCCGCTGCTTTTCCATCTCTTCGGGTTTTTTCTTACCCATTGCCCGGCGCAGCAAGTCAGCGCCACCGAGCGAGTAGCCAGCCATTTCCTGGGCAATCTGCATTACCTGTTCCTGATAGAGGATAATCCCGTAGGTGGGCTCCAGAATTTCTTTTAAGCACTCGTGCTGATAGTCGGCATCAGGGTACGAGATTTCCTCACGGCCGTGCTTACGGTCGATAAAGTTATCTACCATGCCCGATTGCAGAGGCCCCGGACGGAACAGGGCCACCAATGCGATGATATCTTCAAAGCAATCCGGCTTAAGGCGTTTGATCAGTTCTTTCATACCGCGGGATTCAAGCTGGAATACTGCGGTGGTTTCGGCGGCCTGCAATGACCGGAAACTCTTTTTGTCTTCTAACGGAATGGCGGCAATATCAACGTCTTTGCCCTGCCCTTCCTTAATCATGTCCAGTGCCCACTGGATGATGGTCAGGGTGCGTAACCCCAGGAAGTCGAACTTAACCAGACCGGCGGTTTCCACGTCGTTTTTATCGAACTGTGTAACCGGGTTTTTGCCCTCATCATCACAGTAGAGCGGTGAGAAATCGGTAATTTTAGTGGGCGCAATCACCACGCCACCGGCGTGTTTACCAGCGTTTCGGGTTACCCCTTCAAGGATGCGCGCCATATCGATAAGGTCGCGGACTTCTTCATCCTGATCGTAAAGCTCAGGTAAACGTGCTTCGGCTTCAAAAGCTTTTGATAACGTCATGCCCGGATCGGGCGGAATTAATTTTGAAATGCGATCGACAAACCCATAGGGATGGCCCAGTACCCGGCCCACATCTCGTACCACCGCTTTGGCTGCCATGGTACCAAAAGTAATAATCTGCGATACCGCATCACGGCCGTACAGCTCAGCAACGTGGTCGATAACCTCGTCACGCCGGTCCATACAGAAGTCAACGTCGAAGTCGGGCATCGAGACCCGCTCCGGGTTAAGGAACCGTTCGAATAGCAGGTCAAATTCCAGCGGATCAAGATCGGTGATCTTCAGGGCATAAGCCACCAGTGAGCCAGCACCAGAACCACGGCCTGGCCCTACCGGAATGTCGTTATCCTTACTCCACTGGATAAACTCCATAACGATAAGGAAGTAGCCGGGGAAGCCCATCTGATTGATTACGCCGAGTTCAATTTCCAGCCGTTCATCGTAGGCCGGGCGCTTTTCCTGGCGCTCTTTTTCATCCGGGAACAAAAATTCCAAACGCTCTTCCAGGCCTTCTTCTGACACCTTTACCAGGAAGTCTTCGGTGGTCATTCCGCCGGTTGGAAACTGCGGCAGAAAGTACTCGCCCAGACGCACGGTAACATTACAGCGCTTAGCAATTTCTACCGTATTTTCAATAGCCTCGGGAATGTCCTCGAACAGCGCTACCATCTCGTCACTGCTACGCAAATACTGCTGCTCACTGTACAGTTTCGGGCGACGTTTATCATCCAGGGTGTAGCCATCATGGATACACACCCGTATTTCATGGGCGTCAAATTTATCTCGATCGATAAAGCATACTTCGTTAGTGGCTACTACGGGCAAACCGCGTTCTTCCGCTAACGCAAAGGCGGCATGATTGTAGTCTTCTTCGCCCCGTCGACCGGTACGAACCAGTTCCAGATAGAAACGATCGGCAAAATGGGAAGTATAAAATGCCAGGTTGTCTTCCAGCATTTTAGGGTTGTTTTTAGTCAGTAACTGGCCAACATCGCCTTTGGTTCCACCAGAAAGCACAATCACGCCATCGGCATGTTCCGCCAGCCATTGTTTATCAATCATCGCCCGATGATGGACATGGCCTCGCAGGTACGCTTTCGAAATTAACAAGGTGATATTTTTATATCCCTCATTGTTCATGGCCAGTAACGTGAGGCGGAAAGGCTCGTCGACAAAGTCTTCACTTTGCACCCAGAAATCGGTGCCGATGATGGGTTTTATCCCACGGGAGTGCGCCTCTGAGTAATATTTTACCAGGCCACACATATTCATCTGGTCGGTAATAGCCACCGCCGGCATGCCCAGTTCTTCCACTTTGGCCAGAATAGGTTTGACCTTATTCAGACCATCCATCATGGAAAAGTCACTATGTACCCGTAAATGAACAAAGTTCGCTGACATTTTTTATTAACCTTTAGTTGTCACCGAGGATTCTGCAGCAGTAAGTAATGCCTGAACCGGTTTAAAACTTTTGCGATAACACGATAATACACCGTTGTCGGCCAGCGCTGCAAAATGCGCTTTGGTGGGATAGCCTTTATGTGCGGCAAATCCGTAGGCAGGATACTGCTTATCCAGTTCAAGCATATCGTTATCCCGCTCCACCTTGGCCAGAATCGATGCGGCAGAAATTTCAGCATGCAGGCTGTCGCCTTTTACCACCGCTTCTGCAGCATAAGACCAGGGCGGCAACCGGTTACCGTCCACCAGCACGTAGTCTGGCGTTAGTAACAGATTATCTACAGCGCGGGTCATGGCCAGCATGGTGGCGTGCAGAATATTAAGTTTGTCGATTTCGGCCGGCGTTGCACGGCCAATTGCCCATGCCAGTGCTTTTTGTTTGATTTCAGCCGATAACGCGTTGCGTTTTTTCTCACTGAGTTTTTTAGAATCAGTTAGCCCCTCTATGGGATTGTTCGGGTCGAGGATCACCGCAGCGGTGACGACATCGCCCACCAAAGGGCCCCGGCCAACTTCATCTACGCCGGCAATATAGTTACTCATTGATTACTTCCAGAACGGCTTCTGCCGCTCGTTCATCGGCGTTTTGTTTTAACGACTGGTGCAACTCAACAAATCGCTCCGTTAACGCCGTGGTATCGGCGTCAAACAAGTTAAGCAGTTCACGGCAAAGTCGCTCGGGATTCACATCTTCCTGCAACAACTCTGGCACCAGAGCTTCGTTAGCCAGAATATTCGGTAATGAAAAATACGCCGGTTTATATAACCACATCATCATTTTGTGCGTTAACCAGGACAGTAAGTAAGCCGATACCATAGGCCGCTTGCACAGCATGGCTTCCAATGTGGCAGTTCCCGATGCCAGCAGAATCACATCACTGGCTATCATGGCTTCACGGGACTGTCCCGCTAACACTGTCACGCGACTGTCTTTAAGCCAGTCCGGTTTGTTGGCCTGCAAGTATTGCTCTATTTGTTGCAAGCGTCTGTCATTAGCGGCCGGGATCACAATCTGGCAGTGAGGCTTTTGCTGCCATAGTTGCTCTACCGTATCGATAAATACCGGCAGTAATTTCGCTACTTCACCGCCCCGGCTGCCGGGCAACAGAGCCAGGCACTGGTTGTCGTTGCTCAGGCCTAACGTTGCTCTGGCCTCGGCTTGATCCGGACGTAGCGGAATAATATCCGCCATGGTGTGGCCGACAAAGCTATAAGGCACCTGATATTTATCGTAAACATCCTGCTCAAAAGGAAAAATCCCCAGAACCCGGTTTGTGGCCCTGGCAATTTTAAAAATGCGTTTCTCCCGCCATGCCCAGACGGTCGGGCTAACGTAGTGCACGGTTTTGATGCCATGCTGTTTTAAGGTGGTTTCTACGCGCAGGTTAAAATCGGGCGCATCCACGCCGATGTACACATCAGGTGGGTGTTTTAGGAAATGAGCGATGAGATCGTTTTTGATTTTAAGAATGGGGCGAATACTTGAGAGAACTTCTACCAACCCCATCACCGAAAGAGTTTCGATATCAAACAGACTGGTGCAACCCGCCGCCTGCATGTGCGGCCCGGCAATGCCTTCGAATATTGCATCCGGATGGCGCTTTTTCAGCGCTTTGATGAGTCCGGCGGCGAGCACGTCGCCGGACGCTTCACCGGCAACGACGGCAATGCGTAGCGGTTTGCCTGTCATCGCTTAACGTACGATGCCGCGTTCTGACTCCGCCAGAAACGTAATTAACATGCCAACTTCGGGATGGCCTTCTGCCATTTCGGTCAGTTTCTTAATTGCTTCTTCAACCGTGTTGTTATCGCGGTAAATTACTTTATAAGCGCGCTTAATGGCCATGATGGTTTCTTTGCCGAATCCGCGACGACGAAGACCTTCAGAATTGATCCCCTGAGGTACGTGCTTTGTACCGCTAATCATCACAAAAGGAGGGATGTCGCGCAGCACGATAGCACCTCCACCGGTAAAAGCATGCTTTCCAATTTTACAGAACTGGTGAACAGCCGTGGTGCCGCCAAGAATAGCGTAATCACCAATTTCCACATGACCGGCAACCGCCACATTATTGGCCAGGATGGTGCCATTACCAATCACACAGTCGTGTGCGATGTGAGCATTTACCATCACCAGATTATCGTTACCAATGCGGGTAACGCTCTGATCCTGAACCGTACCACGGTGAACCGTAACGCCTTCACGAAAGACGTTGTTATCACCAATAATTAACTCTGTGCGTTCACCGGCGTATTTTTTATCCTGGCAGTCTTCACCAATAGATGTGAACTGGTAAAAATGATTACCTCGTCCGATATGCGATGGCCCTTTAATCACCACATGCGACTCCACCCGGCAATCATCGCCAAGTACCACGTCGTCTCCAATCACTGAAAACGGGCCAACGGCTACGTTGTTACCGAGTTTGGCATTGGGGGAAATCACAGCAGTTTCATGAATCACGTTAATCTTTCTCTCTCATTGCACACATAAATTCTGCGCAGCAGGCTTCTTCACCGTCGACGCTTGCTACGCCTTTAAATTTCCAGATCCCGCGGCGTTCTTTAACAATACAAACGTCAAAGTCGAGTCTGTCGCCTGGTGTTACCGGGCGCTTGAAACGCGCGTTGTCTATTCCAGCGTATAAGTATAGCTTATCGTTTTTACCTATGGTCTTAAATCCCAGCACCCCGGCGGCCTGCGCCATTGCTTCCAGGATCAATACCCCCGGAAAAATAGGGTAATCAGGAAAATGTCCGGTAAAACAAGGTTCGTTCAGGGTAATGTTTTTATACGCTTTGATGCTAACACCCAGTTCATAATCCGTCACTCTGTCAATAAGCAGAAACGGATAACGATGAGGTAGCAAATCCATAATTTCACGGATTTCGATAGTATTAAGTGGGTTGGCCAAAAATTATCTCCTTCGACACGGTGCAAGCAGACAACTCCCTTGATGGTGACTTTGTCGCTATAACTTCATATGGGCGGCAACCTTACGCGTTAATCACTTAAAAACAAATCAGACCAACACACTGCGCTGGCCTGATTGATTAAGAGTAGATACTAGTTGTTGCTGTAAGTACCTGTTGACTCACAGAGCTGTTTTAAACGACAGCTCTGTATTTACCAGCCGCTGATTAGTTTAATTTGCTCAGCTGATCCAGGACTTTTTGTGACAGGTCGTTGCTTTCGTCTGCATAAACCACAGCCGGTGCATCAAGTACCAGATCATAGTCGTTGTCTGCTGCAACTGAATCAATCGCTTGCTTGATAAGCGCTAAGATTTTGTTGCGCTCTTCATTTTGACGACGCTGGATATTTTGCTGTAGTGGCTGAACTTTCTGAGAAAGTTGCTCACGAACAGTCAGAATTTTCTCTTCCAGCTCTTTCTTTTCGGTGGCGCTCATGGTTGCCGCGTCACGCTGTAGTTTCTCAGCATATAACTGGCCATCACGTTGTAACATGTTGACTTCGTCAACCTGCTCTTTGAATTCCATAGAAATGGCATTCTGGATCTCAGCCGCTTGCGGCAGCGCCTGAAAAATACCTTGCACGTTTACCACGCCGATTTTTTGTTCTGCCATTGCTGCAGAACTAAACATCGCACTACCTAACATTGCCGATGCAATTGCGTATTTTGCCAACTGTTTCAAAAGGTGCTCCTTTTATTTTCTGGTCTGTGCCAGCTACTATTA
>Ga0031671_1022571_pt1 | contig 10722 bp, 16 predicted proteins | sample DeeseametaMP1603_FD_61749 | JGI IMG/M metagenome (GOLD analysis project Ga0031671, IMG submission 61749) | Metatranscriptome of deep ocean microbial communities from Pacific Ocean - MP1603 (Metagenome Metatranscriptome) | ecosystem: Environmental > Aquatic > Marine > Oceanic | place: South...
CCCACGGTCGGTCACCCTTCCGCAGTTGCGCTTCACTTCGTTCGCTGTGGCCAGCTCACGGGAGGACTTGCACCTCCAGGAGTGCGCCCGTGCCGGGCGCACCAAAAAAACCCCGCCGTAGCGGGGTTCTGTCAATCGATTCAGCGTTTTGCGGGCGTTTATCCAGCCCTATGCATATAGGCAGAGGAAATCGGCATCCAAAATCGTTTGGATTTGTTTGGGATCCTCAACGCCGAGCAGGCCAATCAACTGGTCATGATCACCACTCAGCTCATCAAGATACTGGGTTTCGAGAATTGCCTCCTCCGGATTCTCGCTTCGTTGGCAAACATCGAAATTCGCCACGATGTTTTCAACCGTCTCCCGGCTGGCAACCTGGATATTCAGAGTTTTCGCTTCTTTGATGCTCAAGATGTTACTCATGTGCTGCTCCTCAGCGTCTTTAATCAGTGAATTGGCTGGTCAGGAGCTGGGCCCCGGACGATCGCTTCAATGTTATGAGTAGGTAGTTCAGAGAGAGTTTTCATTGTCTCTGGGCTGTCAGGATCATTTAGCAGTAATCTTTGTCCAAACATGTTGTATCCGGGTTCCCAGGGCATTCTCCGACCAGGATCAGGTAACACCAACTGCAGAGCGCGAATATCGTGTTGTTCAGTCGAAAGCGCATAAGCAAATACTAATTTCTCTCTAACCTGTTCTAATTCGGCTTCAATCATCAGAACAGGGAAGCTTTCCTCTAAGAGGCCCGTGTAAACACCCGGCTCGAGACTGCGGATTTGTTTCGCAGCCTTTGCAACATCGCTAAGAAATGCCTGACTCAACTTCGGTGGAACCCCCAGAAGGATGACCTCCCTACCAATAAACTTCTCCAGCCCAACGGTATAACTGAAAGGTTGCTCACCCGATTGGATGTCGCGCCCAACTGGAATGATCGCAAACCCGTTCTCGGCGACCCTCTTACGGATCTCCTCCATATACTCTTCCATTCAACACTCCTGAATGCTTATGGCGTCTGGAGGCACTTCGATCGCACCTCTCACGTATTCAATGGCAGCTTCCTCACTCATTCGGCCAACCATCTTGACCAGCCGGTCGCGTTGCCACTGCTCGTTAGTGTTACTTGCTACCATGCCGCCGGCGAACACACCAGGGCGAACCTCGGCATAGAGGTCCACGTAATACTCATCAGTCGGCTTTTTGCCAGTGATCATCGTCTGATAGCAGAGCTCGTTACCGCGATTCGGATTGATGAAGTAATCGCGGTGGGTAGCGATAATCTTGACGCCTTGCTCGGTGGTTTCCCGGGCAATCGCTGCCCTGGGTATCTTCGCCTTCCAGTTTCCGACTCGAGCATGATTGCGAATAATGGTGATATGACTCATCGATCCCCCTCAGCAGAACACGTCTGATTGCTCAAGGATGGTCTGAGCGTCCACAACCCCTTCACCCGCGAAGGCGACACCGGCGCTCTCGCGCAGCAGGCCCGCCATGGCACACAGATAGGTGGCATCGGGCCGGGACTCCGCAGAAACTCGCATGGCGTCATACTCGTTGCTCGCCTGTACGTGGTCCAGAAAGCTCTGGCCGGTTTCTTCGTAGAAGCCGAACACCGAGTAGTTCTCAAGAGGCTCCTCGGATTCAGGGGCGCTGGGGGTGTGCTCCGTGATCTCGTAGAAGGCCTCGGTTTCATCGTCATCGGAGTACTCGAAATACCAGTCGATGATGGCCTCACGCTGTTCAGCGTTTGCGGACTCCAGAATGGGGGTGATGTCACCGGTCTCGTCCTCAACCTCTAGGCCCAGCGACTCTGCTTCGTCAAAGAACGGATCGGCACAACAGGCGGGGATCCGCCCAGACACATAATTCCAGAGCGACTCCAGCGCTTCCGCCCGGGTCTGGAAGAGGTAAGGCCCGTTCATGGCCGCTTCAGCGTCTGAATCCCTGGAACGATCGAAAAAGACCAAAGTGAAAAGGGTGGATGCGTTGAAGCGCGGGCCGTTCGAGCTGATTGTCATGATGATCTCTCCTGCGTTGATGTCCTAACCTGGAAACCATTGTACCACTATTAATACACCGTTGAAGGTGTATTGCTGGCAAATTCCCCGGCGACAGCCGGTGCTACGCCACTGGCCTCAGTGCACATAAAAGGGCGCTTGCGCCCCGGGCTGGCGGAACGCCAGGCACAAAAAAAGCCCGCATGGCGGGCTGATCAAAGTAGGGTGGCCGGGCGGAAGGTAGGTAGGCGGCAGGAGTCCGCCCGGCCGAAACGGTGATTTAACTCTCTGGCATAGCTTGAGACCGAGGCGATGCCTTTGGTTTGGTTCGCTGCTTTTCCCGAATCTGCGGAATTTTGGTCCAGATGCGTGCAAGTTCTGCGTCCGCACATTCGTCTTGGTCGATGCCGGCGGCCAGGCAAAGGGCTGCCAGAGTCACTCTGACGCCGCCTACTTCTTGAGTCGGCTCGCCGAGCGGTCGAGAGAACACATAGTTGGACAGCATGTCCGCCCGCTCCCGGGTGTAGCCAACCGACTGCACCAGCTCAAGCGACTCCTCGAGATAGCGATCGCAACGCTCGACCATATCCGCTGAGATCTCGGGACCAAAGCACTCCTGCATCCAAGGCGCTACACGGTCCTGGAAGGATTCCCGCTCGGCTTGCTCAGCCGATTTCTGACTGTTGCAGGCTAGCCAGCCTTCCCATCGGCCGATGTACTGATCTGAAATCTGAGGCCCATCACTGTCGCGGTCCCACCAGAAATCGTCATCAGATTCGATGACATATCGCTGATCGGCCTCACTCCACGCCATGCCTTCCGGAAGCGGGAAGACCTGTTCAAATTTTTCGCGAAGCTCTTTCATGGCAATGCCTCCAGCCAATCAGGCTATACAGAAAATGGGTATGCGATCGGCTCATGGTGCTGATACCCAATAACTTTGAAGTCATCGGTCGTTACCCAGGTCTCCAGATCTTCCAGAGTTTTGATGTCCGGGTTGATCTCGAACTGCGGTGCCGAGAAGGGCTCACGCTTCAACTGAACGTCCCTCATCAGCTCGTACTGATCTTCGTAAATGTGCGCATTAACAATGTGGTGGGTGGCCACCGCCGGCTTAGTTCCGGTGATCTGTGCCATGATGGCCAGCAGGAAAAAGACTTGCATCTGATTGAAGTTGCCGCCAAGGGGGACGTCCATCGACCTCTGGTATGACGTCAGGAACAATTGATCACCCAGCAGGGAGAACTGGTGCGTATGCATGCACGGACGCAAACAGCCAAGATGGAATTCACCAGGGTTGTAGAACGTAATGATCTCGCCGCGGTCATCAATGCCATTCGATAGGTCATTTACAACCTTGCGTAGTTGATCAATGGAATTGCCTTCCGGCGTGCGCCAATCCCGAGCCTGAACTCCATAGACTCTGCCCATGTCATCCTCACCCTTTCGGGCAGGGTTGTTCAGCCAGCTTTCGTTAGCGTTGGCGTTGGCATCCCATGTCCGACAACCAAGCGCCCGAAACTGAGCCGCACTGTTGTACCCCCTGAGATAGCCAATAAACTCGGCAATAGCCTGCTTCCAATAGCTTTTTCGGGTGGTGTCCAAAGGGCATTCGCCGGCGCCTACGTCATAGGTCATCGTCGCGTTAATAACCGCCTTGCAGGGCTTGCCGGTGCGCTTGTTTTCAACCCATACACCTTCTTCAACAATACGCCGGCACAATTCCAGATACTGCGTCATTTAAGCCTCCAAAGCTTCGGGCCAATGCAGGCCGGTTGTTTTTCCTGTGGCACGCTCAACGGAGCGCACGAATGCTCGAAAATGGTCTCCAACACCTCCAGAGCGATCCGAGACCCAACCCTCGAAGTACTTCAGAGTCTCGTCAGGAATCTTGTTCCCGAGGGCCAGGGCAACCGTAAGCTCACCACACTGGCGCATGGCTGACCGGCGGAACAGGGCAAAGTCCTCATCCTCGGAGCGATAAAGCGTCAGCTTCATTCGGGCCTCTTCGGTGGCATTTGCTGCGGCAACCACCAAATCGTGCTCTTCTTCAGCGGATCTCATAGCTGTCTGCCTCGTTTCTGGCTGTCTGGATCGTGGCTAGTCGGACACTGGCCGCTGTATTGGCCCGATCCTTTTGCTCGTCGGACGTACGGCTCCAGTTCGCGATGCTGTCGATATCTCGACCGCATGAAACGCACTCGCGGTTCTCATTCAGCTTGCACTGTTTTTTGCAGGGCGACTGGATGTTCATTTGAATGCCTTTTGCTTGCCTTTGACCAATGTTTATTTTATCAATTTTCAAACATCACGGAAACTGTTTGCCTGAATTTATTAATTGATATATTTAATCATGGCCTGTGTTGATCTGATGCCTTTTCAGGTCATCCAACGTGATTCGCTTGGTAAAACGCTTGATTCTCATGCTTTCAGCCGGAAACGACTCACCCTCGATCATCTCTGGCTCCGGTTTGACGAAACGGTAGAGCTGCTCGGCATTCGCAAAGGTTTGACCGGTCTGGTACCCAAGAGCCGGAGACAGGCGAATACCTCGAAGCTCCACACGCTCCCGCGGGCTCATTGTCTCCAGCAGATCAATCAACGGGCTTCTGGGCCGGTAAGTCTGTGGCAGTCGCCCAGTGGCCTTGTACTGCATCATTGCTCGGGGATTTCGCGCCAGGAAGCGGGCCTGCTTGGAATTCATCACTGAGTCCTCGTGGGTAAGGGCAGGGCCTTTCGGCCCGCCAGTGGGTTTTACTGGATTTCCTCAGGTGGAATCCCGTCCCAGACCCAACCGTCACCGATCGCGTATACGTGCTTCACTTCACCTTCAAAGGTGATGTCGAAGCCTTTGTATTCCTCGTAGCGGCACTCATCATCAACTTCTTCGCCCATATCAACGACGAACGTGTCCCGCTCCTTGTCGTAAGTCATGTCAGGGCCTTGCTCGGCCAGCATCAGGGCGCCTTCTTCCTCGAACACCGGCATGGCAAAGCCATTCCACAAACGGCCGGTGGTGTAACCGGGAATCGGATCGTCATAGGCACCGTCGATGTTGAAATAAGCGGCGCGATACTGAACGTTGTTGATTTCGTTCTCGCTTACCTTTCGGAAGGTTTCTTCGAATTTCTCCTCCGGCATGCGATAAACCGGACCACCTCCCATCGGGGCGAACTTCACGTAACCAGCTTCCTGTTCTGTAAACCGGCAGATAGTGATTGCACCGTTGGGATAGGTGTTCTCTTTTGGAATGTAAGTGTCGGTACTCATGGATATTTCTCCTGCCTGAAGTCGTTTGCCTAACCTGAGAACCATTTTACCAGACATCGTACACCATGCAAGGTGCATATAGTTCTAAGTCTCACGGCGCCACCCGTGGCGTAGCCAACCGGCCTCAGTGCACACAAAAGGGCGCTCGCGCCCCGGGCTGGCCGAACGCAGGGCATCGAGTAGGAGGGGGAGTTACCTCCCCCGTCCTCTCACACCACCGGGCATACGGTTCCGTACCACGGCGGTTCCCACTTCCCAATACTGGGCGAGCTGCGTTCCGTTGATCTTCCGCCTGTCAGAGTGCATTGCGCTGCAACTGTGTCCGAGGTTCCGCCTCGTCCACGTATGTTGCGAGCCCTCGCTTGAGGCATCTGCAAGCTCTAATCAGAGATAAGATCCGACTATCCACTCATAGTGGGTTCAGCCCTTCAGTACGCGGTAACGCACCTACTACGGCCTCTGCTGAGTTCTGGCAGCCCATCCCCACCCCTCACGAGGTGAGTAGCACAACGGCAGACCACCAGAGTTCCCAGGGTAAGACGCGTGACCTTCACACTTATGCCCGCCGCATGTACGTCCACACCTTCCGTGCAAGTACTGGGCTTTGACGATATTGGCCGCCTTACCCGGTGTGACCGCCTGATGCGATTCCTGTTCGTCGGGCCAGTGCTTTGCCTGCGGCTTCCTTCAGATTCCACCTCGCGGTGAACACCCTTGCCGGGCCCACAGGGGACTTGCACCCCCAAGTCATCCGGCCAGCACCACCTGTACCGGAACAGCGCCCGTCAAGGCGCTACGCGCCATGCCTGGCGCACCAAAAAAACCCACCAGATGGTGGGTCTCAACGCTGGCCTGAAGCTATCGATACAGTTCTCTTACATCCATCTGAGCAACCGTTAGGCCGGTCTGGTGGCAGAAATCTTCAAGTTCTTCCGGAATGATGGAAAGCTCTTCACTTAGCGGCGTATCCGGACTGTTTTCCCGAACAATGAAGGCCACAAAAATCTCATTCTCTGATCGAGTCATAAACTCTGGGTCTTGGTGCTTGGATCTGGCCAGAAGAATGAAATTCTCATGCAAATCCGATCTTTTAGCTGGCGCTATGCGGAAATGACCGGTGGAGCCGATTTCGTCATAGAGAATGTCCTGGGCCTGATCGCAAAATTCGGTGGCTTCGATCCGGTTAGCAGAGGTGAATTTGAGGATGAAAATCAGGCCTTCATCCACAACTAGGCCCATGGCGGGATTAATGCGTTCCATGTGGTGTCCTCAATCATGTTTGATGTGTGAAGGCGTTGTTGTCCCCGCCATTGACGGGGACCGCTTCATCAGGCGACTCGCAGAAGGCGAGGGGGTACCCGGTAACCGCCACCATTGTCGGAATCAACGCTGATGCTCTTCCTGTTGATTCGAACAACTCGCCCCACCACCTGCTGCCCCTTGAAGTGAAACTTAACCTTGTCGCCAACAGCGAAGCCGGGGCCCTTTGGTGGTGGTGTTTCGATTAGCGTGGGTGTCGGAGCCCGATCTCTGGCAATAGCTCGGTCCTGCAGCGCTTTCAGGTACTCGCCTTCGTTGAGTTTGGTCGCCAAACTCGGGGAAACGCGGTACTTCATGGGTATGCCATTTTCAGTGCCATGCACTGTGAGGCTTTTGGGGTTGATACGGACAATTCGACCGAGCGCGATCGTACCGCTAATTTCAAAACGAACCGCATTGCCAATCTGGAAATCACGGCCATGGCTGGCAGGTTTGACCGCTGCCTGAGTAGTGGGTTTTTGAGTGCGTACGCTGTCTACGTCAATGCCCAATCGCTCCAACGTGCCACGGAGCGAAGTCCTTACGTCCTCGCCGTGCTTGGCGTGCAAATCCGTCAGAATCCGGTAGAACGCAGGATTATGGACGGATCCTCTGAGGCGTTCACCGCGAAGGGTCTGAATCGCATGGGCGAACTCGTGAAGGATCGTATGGGCCAAAAGCGAAGACACCGACTGATCACCGTTGTAGAACCGGTAGCGTTTAATTTCTCGGGCTGAAAGCCACGCTGCACCATTGCCGTTGGCCTTCTCTGCGACCATGCCGGGGCCGAAGGTGAGTTTGTGGTTTCCGTTCTGGGCCCTGTGGTAGGTGCTATTACCTTTACCTGCCCTGGCGGTGACGTAGGCGTTCTTTACCTTGAACTCATCACGGTATGCCGCCCCCAGGAGGCTGGTGGCAATCGTAGCCATTGCGTGAGCGACACGACTTGCATCATAGGGAGTAATCATCGTTTTCCTGCCTTCTTTGTTTGCCTAACCTGAGAACAATTTTACCAATAAACAGACACCTTTCAAAGTGTATATGATCCAAAATCCCGCGGCGCCAGCCGTGGCGTAGCCAATCGGCCTTAGTGCACACAAGAAGGGCCGTAGGCCCTGGGCTGGCGGAACGCCAGGCACAAAAAAGCCCGCATTTGCGGGCCAGCAGGAAGGAAGTAGGGCGCTTCTAGGAAGCGAGATCGCCCTCTACGATCGCCCACAAGTAGAATTTCCGCTCAATCTCTTCCAGCGGTCCCCGGAACTCCTCTTTGTAGTCCTGGAACCAAGCTTCACCAGTGTTGGGGTCATACCCGAGAAGGCTCGGGCCAGGGTAAGTGACACAGTAGTCCGTGACGTTGATGCCTTCCACCAGATGCTCGTATTCCGATGGCAAAGTGGAAACGTGGTCAAACTCACGACCCTGCTGAAATCTCAGGAATGAGATGACGTTGCTGGAGTCGAGTTCGTTCGTGCTTATAGTTGCCAGGGCCTCCGCACTGAAATCGGTATTAGCCTCATCTTCGCCAGCGGCTTTCAAATACTGCGAGTAGGCGCCCGATATCAGGTTGTGCCAATCTGTCGGCAAAAACCTTCCACCTTCCTGAGCTGATGCAGCTGCATCACTGAGGGATTCATTCGCGTAGTCCGCCAGCTCCGGCGTCACTGTCACGGAAGGTTCGCGGTCGGTAGTCAGGGCCTCATTCACGGCGTCGCGGATTTTCGCGGCCCAAACCGGCGTTTTCACCGTCTGTAGTGCTGGATCTCGATCCTCAAGCTCGTTCTGGTCGGCCAGCATTTCCAGCGCTTCGAAAATCATGGTGGTCGAAATTTTGTGGGTAGGGCGGTTCATGCACTTGTCCTTTAATTCTGCAGCCCGGGAAACCCCGGGCGAATGGTTACAGTGGGCGAAGAATTTCGCGATTCAGATTACGGGCAGCTTCTAGCGAAATCGAAGTGCGTGCATAATCTGATCTCCTCTCAGGCTGCTTTGCGATAGGGGTCGATCACGAAGCCGTCTGCATCGAGATCCTGTTGGTTATAGGCATCAAGAGCTGCTTCCATAACCTGAAGCTCATAACCTGAACCAAAGAAGTCATGGCCAACGAAGCCCCCAATGATGTTGTCCGTAATGTTGTCGAACCTTTTCCATTCACGGCCGGTCCAGTACTCGGAAATCATCACCCAAACACCGGTACGTCGGATTTTGCGGCGGAAATTTTCTGCTTCGCGCTTTAGTTGTTCGGCGGGGACGCTGGGGTTTGCATCCGGATTAAAGCAGTCACCGGCTAATTCTTCGAAGCCACCATGGGTGTCAGCCTGGCGTGTAAGACGAATCTTACCCAGTTGAATGGCTTCGATGACGCTTTGAACCGCCTCGCTCGACTTTTCATAGCCGGTGCTCAGGTGTTCTTTGAGGGACTTGATAACCCGCTGGTCCAGATCGGGAAGATTCTTAATGCTCATCGTATGATTACTCCTGCCATTGATGTCCTAACCTGGTAACCATTTTACCAGAATGCAGACACCTTGCAAGGTGTATCTCAGGGGAGGGGGGGGGTAACGGCGCAGCCGTGGCGTAGCCAACCGGCTTTAGTGCACATCAAAGGGCGCTTGCGCCCCGGGGAGATGCCCCCCGGGTTAGGTAAGCCCGCTCTGGCGGGCGCTGGTAAATGACTCGATTACGCGGCTTGAGCGTCTGGGCGACTGCCCGCCAAGGTCTCGAAGGTGCGTGCAGCAACGCGGGCGTCCCTCATGGTGCGGAAGCAACCAAAGCTGAAGGGCTCTGCGTCGGAAGGCTCTGCTGACAGGCTGAAGCCCTGCCTGTGCCGGATAGCGCTGAACCGGGTGCCCGGAGCTTTCAGCTGATCCACGTCCACATCCACACTGCTGAGCAGGGCCCACGCTGCGAGAAAGTGCCCCTCGGAGAGGCGGCGGTCGTAGCTGGCCACACCGAAATGACCGAACAACTGGAACAGCGCGTCGATGATCCCAGGAACAAACTCCATGTCGAAAGGCTCATCATAGAACTCCTCGACCCGGCCATAGAGATGGTTGATCTCAATCGCAAGGTTTGCAGCCCGCTCCCGGGTCTCCGAAACGCCCTGATCGTTCAGGGCGCCCTCGAGGTATTCGCCGTATGGGCCATTAATGTGGTCCGGGATGTTCAGAGTCTCCCAGACACACATCGCCGCAGTAGCCAGCTCGATATTACCTGCTGCGTATTTCATATCATCACTCCTCCTCAGTAGGGAATATCGTTGTCGAACACCGGGTCAAAGTCCGGGTTGGTCGCGTCATAAGCCAGCTTGTTCGCCAGAGCCTGATAATCCTGCTCCTGACGAATGAGAGCTTCCGCCTCTCCGATATCCGGGAAAGCTGCGCGTGCCTTGCCGTTTGCCCACTGGCGAGCGTTGCCATCGTCCAGACCAGCATGGCGAGCGCTGGAGTAGGCTTCGGAATAAATCTCGTCAAACTGATCGCTCAGAAGATATGCTTCTTCAAGAAGCGCCTCGGGTACGGATGCGATGTTCATGTTTCCTGCCTCTTGCCTGTTTGCCTAACCGAACTCCATTTTACCAGACAACGTACACCTCGCAAGGTGTATATAGGGTTAATTTCCCGCGGCGCAGCCGTGGCGTAGCCAACCGGCCTCAGTGCACAACAAAGGGCCGAAGGCCCCGGCTGGCGGAACGCCAGGCACAAAAAAACCCGCTAAGCAGGCGAGTGGGATAGGGTGGCCGGGCGGAAGGTAGGTAGGCGGCAGGAGTCCGCCCGGCCGTTGAACGTTGTGCCGGCGTTAGACCAGCTCGGCAGTGTCCACGATCTGCCGGTTAGAGATGATCAGCTCATAATGACCGGCCTGAACCACGCTTTCTACACGACGCGGGGTAAACAGGCCCCAGCAAGTGGCACCGGGATTGCGAACAGACCAGTACTGGATCCCTTCGGAATCGTTTTTCCGAAGCTTTGCACCGAGTGCCTGGGCGTCAGCATAGTCTTCCTTGTCATAGATCGGATCTGACAGCTCCAGAGCTGTGGCGTCCGCCAGCTCACCGGAGAACTGAACTGCCAGAGTGCGCAGAACGATTCGATCGAACTTCAGGTCTTCAACCCCGGCAACGTAGCGGCCCCAGTGATAAGAAACCTCAGACAGAGCAGTT
>Ga0031671_1034652_pt1 | contig 10653 bp, 8 predicted proteins | sample DeeseametaMP1603_FD_61749 | JGI IMG/M metagenome (GOLD analysis project Ga0031671, IMG submission 61749) | Metatranscriptome of deep ocean microbial communities from Pacific Ocean - MP1603 (Metagenome Metatranscriptome) | ecosystem: Environmental > Aquatic > Marine > Oceanic | place: South...
CCCATTTCCGCACTCAAGGTCGGCATGTACATAACCGACCTGAACAACGACTGGATTCCCCACAACACCCAGCGCAAGCGAGGTGTTATCAAAAAAGAGGAAACCATCGAGAAAATCCGCCGGATGGGGGTGGAGTTCGTTTATATCGACGCTTCAAAAGGCCTCGATTCCCAGGACTCGGAAACGGCCGCCGAAGTGGATCGTCGGAACGAGTCGGCCCTGCAAAAGGCGGGTGAACTGACGCCGGGCTTGCGGCCGCATGTTCCGCTTGCGGAAGAAATCGTGATTGCGCAGCAGATCCATAGTCAGGCCCAGGGGCTGGTGGGCGAGTTCATGAACCACGCCAAGGTGGGCAGCGCTATTGATGTGGCGCCCATCCACCAGTTGGCGGACGAACTGCAACACTCCGTGCTCAGGAATGCCAACGCACTAAGCTGCCTGGGGCGCATCCGGGAAAAGGACAATTATCTTCTGGAACACTCGGTCAACCTGAGTGTGCTGATGTCCCTGTTCGGAAACCATCGTGGCCTGTCGTCTGACGTTCTGCACCAGACTATCGTTGGCGCCCTGCTCCACGACCTGGGCAAGATCCTTACACCCGACGAGATACTGCACAAACCCGGCCGCCTGACTGCCGAAGAGTTCGAGGTGATGAAACTCCATGCCCGTCATTCACGGGACATTCTGGCTACCACAGAGGGCATTGGTGAGCTCACCGTCATCACGGCCGCTCAGCACCATGAGCGCCTCGATGGCACAGGCTATCCAGAGGGCCTGAAGGGTGATGAGATCTCGGAATACGGTCGCATGGTGGCGATCAGCGATGTATACGATGCCATCACCGCAGACCGGGTCTATCACAAGGGTATGACACCAACACAGGGTCTGAAGAAGCTTCTGGAGTGGAGCGGCACTCACCTCGATCCCAGTCTGGTCAAACAGTTTATCCGGTGCCTGGGCCTTTACCCGGTGGGTTCGCTGGTGCTTCTGGAAAGTGGTCGCCTTGGCGTCGTGGTTGAAGCCAATGAAAGTGACCAGAGGCTGCCGACTGTGCGCGTTATGTACCACACCAAATTCCGCATGCCGATCACAGTAGATACCCTCGATCTCGCGAAACCGGGCACACAGGACCGGATTCTGCGAGCCGTTGATCCGGAAACCTACAAGATTGATGTCAGGAAATTCCTCGCCTGAGAACGCTGACAGCCGCGGACAGCTCGGAATAGAGTGGTTCAACGGCTGCTATCAGGAAGATGGATCAGAGAATCGGACATAGCGATTGCGGCCCCGGTGCTTGGCCTGATACATGGCCTGGTCGGCCTGGCGCAGGAGCTGGTCGCCGTCCAGATCCTCTGCCTGCGGGAACAGCGTGTAGCCGATACTGGCTGAAACTTCGACGCTGTGATCGGCAACCCAGACAGGTTCTGCCACCCGCGCCAAAAGACGTACCAACAGGGTCTCAAGAGATGCGTCGTCCTGAACATTCATCACGATGGCCGCAAACTCATCACCACCGAGCCTCGCCAGAGTATCCTCTTGCCGGAGTTCCGAACGCATACGGGCGGCCACCTCGACAAGCAACTGGTCACCCGCCTCATGACCGAAGGCATCGTTTACCGGCTTGAACTCGTCCAGATCAATATAAACCACCGCCAGTTTGCCGCTCTGACGCCGGGTAAGAGCCATGCCTTGCTGCAATCGGTCGGCAAACAGAACCCGGTTAGGCATTCCGGTCAGGGCATCGTAATGGGCCATGATCCGGAGCTTTCTTTCCTGCTCTTTAAGCCGACTGATGTCACTGAAAATACCGACAAAATGCGAGACTTCGCCATGATCGCCACGAACACTGCTCAGTGTTACCGACAAGGTAATCGGCTCGCCATCATTGCGTCTGCTGGCAAACTCTCCGGACCAGAAGCCCTGAGACCGGGCACTGGCGAAAATACCACTGCCTTCCTCCACCGGTAGGGGTGGCAGTCTTCCTATTGCCCGATTGCGGGGCCGGCCGGTTATCGCCAGATACGCATCGTTGGCATCAATCACGATGCCGTGATTATCAGTAATGAAAATAGCCTCGCGGGCGTATTCGAAGACGCTCGCCGCCAGCCGCTGCCGCTGTTCCGCGTGTTTCCGGAGAGTGATTTCATACAGGGAGCAAAGAATCAGAGCTTCCGGTTCGTCCTCGGTGTGGACGGGCGCCATGGTAAGCTCCACCCAGATCTCCGTGCCGTCAGAGCGATTCAGAACCCATTCGCACTGTTCCACCTGACCCGCCGAAACCCGGGCCAGCATGGGCGCCATTTTCTGTCGGGAAATCTGCCCGTCTGGCTGGAATTCCGGCGAAAAGACCGCCAGATCCTTGCCGACCAGTGATTCACTGGAGGTGTACCTGAGCAGGTCAACAGAAGCCCGGTTGGTGTCGATGAAAAGTCCACCGCGGATCAGCAATGCAGCTTGTGGCCAACCCCGGATAAGCTGGCGCAGACGCCTCTGTTCCGCGGCCAGCTGCCGCTTGCTCTTGCCCAGCCAGAGCGACGATGCCACCAGCAACATGAGCAACACCAGAATGGTAAAGACCCAGAGCCGATACTGGTGCAACGCATCCACCCAGGTAAGTTGGGGCACCTGGTCGTAGGGCGGCACCCGCAGAGTGCGCGCCAGATACTCAACCGACTGGTAGTCTGCAGGCGGCGAAAAACCCGAAATGCCGACTGACCGCGCCACCTCGTCTTCCGGCTCAATGGCAAAAAGCGCCGACGCGATACGACGGACGGCCCGCTCGTTTACATGGGGCAGCGCCACCAGGGGCCATTCCGGGTATAGACGGGTTGAAACAACGTAGGGGAAACCCGCCAGCCGCTGACGGTTCAGAACCTTCACCTTGGTAAACAGATCAGGGTCTTCCTGCGCCATCTGCTCCAGAATGCTGGTTCGGATAAAGCCAACATCGGCATCTCCGGAGAGAACCGAACGAACCACTCGGTCGTGGGTGCCCATAAACCGGATCAGATTCACTCTGCGGATATCAATACCGGCATCCATCAGCTCGAGAACCTGGGTCTGGTAGCCCCCGAGGAAATGAACGCCGGGTGAGGCAATGGTCTTATCACGAATATCGGCGAGCTGCTCAATGTCGTCGCGCTCGGCCCTGGTAAAGATCACGCCACCAAGACTGCCGGTCGCAGACTGGCCGGAGCGCCTGACCAGAGTCGCCAGAACGCCGGTCAGACTGCGTTCGCTTCGGATCAGCAGAAAATGGCTGGGATTGGTAAGAAAAAAATCCAGCCGGTTGGCGGCGATCGCCCGACTCATATTCTCCTGGCTGAGAATCTCGAGCTCTATCTGGATGCCGGTTTCTAGGGTCAGGTAGTCGGTCAAAGGCTGGTAGCGTTCCCGGAGCACGTCATCCGGGCGGTAGGCGAATACGCCCAGAGTCAGTGTTTCATCAGCATTGGCTGATGTCATCGCCACAAATTCCGTGGCAAACAGAAAACAAAGACAGACAGCAAACCGGCGAATGTTCAAGAGACCCTCGCCGGCAAAAACGAAGAATCTGACAAGCGCTGGATGACCGGATTCTGATCAATCATCCCCTCTGCCAGCATCAGGCGAGACAGGGATCCGGCCCTGGTTTCGATGGGTCCGGCTGCCCTGAGGTAACGCTGGTTTGCGGCCAGATCCGGCAGCATAACGCTTCCCAGCGCCGTTCGGACCGCATCCGGACTGATCCCTTGACGGGTGGCAATCCGGTATACCGAGTCGTGCATGCTACGCACCAGATGCTGCAGGCCGGTAAAATGTCCGGTCACCAGGTCGCGAACCGCACTGGAGTTTTTCTCGACTGTTTTCCGGGTCACCACCAGCAAATCGAAAATGGTTTCCGGAACGTCGCTACTATCGAAGAGCCTGACGCCTCCGGCGCTCTCTATGAGTGACGCTGTTGGCTCATAACACACGGAAGCATCCACTTCACCGCGGGACCAGGCTTGTGCATGCTGGCTTACCGGCAAATCCACTTTTATCACGTCGCTGCGACCGAGCCCCGCGACTTCGAGGATTTTAAACAGCATAACGCCGGAGACACCGTCCAGCTCTACCGCAATCCGCTGCCCCTTGAAGGCTGTCAATTCGGTGATTGATGGCTTGACCATCAGAACATCGGCGCCGGCGGACACATCAGCGACAGCAACCACAACCAATTCCAGCCCTCTCGACCAGACGCGTATGGTTTCATCCAGAGTCAGCGCCGCCCCATCAAGCGCCCCTGAAAGAAGGCCTTCCATGGAGTCTTTGGCAGACGTGCCCGGCACCAGCGCAACCGTATCCGGCAACCAGTTGAAATCACGGGCAAGGTACAGTGGCTCGTAGCCGATCCAGGGGTGAATACCGAACCTCAGCGGGCCGGAATCGCTGCAACCCGGCAATCCCGCCGCGGACAGTCCGGCTGCTATCGATAAACCAAGGAATTCACGGCGTTGCATCAGGCTCCGGACCGGGTAAAGACATTAACATTTGTCAATAAACGATAGTTTACTGTTTCACATACTACCCGTAAAACCGCAACTTGCATTGCACCGCGTCAATTTATCCCAAAGACAGGAACACCCCCATCAACACCGGCGAGAGAAAAGACAGCAAGAAACCGGAGGCAATCGCCACCGGAACACAGGTCAGCCCGCCACTGCTTCGGATAACCGGCAGGGTGAAGTCCATGGCGGTAGCGCCACCATAACCAATGGCCATCGCCGGCCTGTTGGCAATCAGCAGGGGGATGATGGCCAACGCGACGATTTCCCGAAGCACATCGTTAAGGAAGGCCACGCCGCCCCAGGCTGGCCCCAGGGCTTCGCCTATGACAATGCCGGACAGCGAGTACCAGCCAAACCCGGACGCAACAGCCAGGGCGTCGTGCCAGGGCAGCCCAAGCCAGGGTATCAACAGGCCACCGGCCACCAGGGAACTGAGCGTCAGAGCCAGCGCGATACCGAGCCCCTGACGATTCATCAGAAGTTTGCGCAGCGAAAGCCCGGCATTACGCAACTGCAGGCCGATAAGAAACAGCAGCAACATCAGAGACCACGTCGCCAGCTGTTCCGCCATGGGCATGTCCGGCAACAGGTAATAACCGGCCAGCAGCCCGGCAATAACCGCCACCAGGGGTTTCAGGCCGGCCAGAAAAAGCCGGCGGTATCCGGGGCTGGCATTGCCCTCGACCCGCTCGACAGACATTGGCTGCCAGCGGTGGAACATCCAGAGCCCAAACATGTTGGCTACGAAAAGCACCAGCACCAGCGCCAGTACCTGAGTCGCCATGCCACCCAGTTGCGCCGCCAGGCCCTCCATCTGGCCAAGCCCCAGGCCCAGCAGCAACAGGATGAAGTAAACCAGTCCTTCCACCGTATAATGGATCACCGTCATGGCCCGGCGGTTTTCCAGGGCGATGGCAAAACCCAGAAACAGGGGAGCAAGAATGAGCAAGGCTCCAGTCAGCATGGCGTCCTCGAAACGAAAAGGGGGTTATCTGGTCAGGGGTTTGAACTGGTCGGGGTCGGCATCCGGGCCGGCCTGTTCACCCTGCGGAACTCCGATGGTGCGGGCAAGACGTTGGGCGGTAACGGACCAGACCGCATAATCTCCGGGCTTCGGCTCGTAGCCTTTGCCCATCATGCTGCCGGCGACGCTTCTGAGAACCGATTCAGCCCGGGCCTGGGTTGGCCAGGGCCCACGGCAGAACTGTCCATCCGGCCGCCCCTGATCAGGGCCAGAGAGGGCTACCAGGCCCCAATGGCCGCCGCCGGCTGGCCGGATGTGCAGCTCGATGCGTTGGCCGTCTTTCAGCATGACAAGATGCCGAAGCGGGCTACGACCGTGGAAATAGTGGAGCTTCATGATGCCGTGCTGTCAGTGCAGAACATGCCCTGACCTGTCCTGCACGAGAACCCAGGGTGCGATGACGACCGCCCAGAGTTCCGCATTGCGATCATACCAATCCTGCGCGGTGTCCGGCGCAACCTCACCAACGCGACCATCGTTCATCCACTGCTCGAAACGAGCTTTGCTATCCGCCGCCAACTCAGTCGCCACTTCAAGCAGATCCAGGTCCGGCGACACCCTGACGACCTGTCCCCTCGCAAAGTAGGTCTGCAGTTCATGCCAGCGGATGCGAGAAGTCTCAAGATTCAGCTTGGCTTTCAGTTCGTCCCGGGACTGGGAGGAAGACATGGATACCTCATTTAAAATTCAGAACTCAAGGCTCGCCAGACTACCGGAAATTACACTCACTCGCACCTTTCCACCGCCAGTGAAGAAACCCTGCTTTACCACTGCGCACCTTGCACGATCTCTGCAATCTGCTCAGACAAGGTCATTGGGTCAAATGGTTTTGGGATCACGCCCAGGGCGCCCAGTTCCTGGTATTCTCTGATTTCCGACTTCTGCAGCCGCGCGGTCATGAATATCACGGGAACATCGGCCATACCATCGAGCTCTCGCAAGGCTTTGAGCGTTGTCGGACCGTCCATACCGGGCATCATCACATCCAACAGGATAAGTTCAGGATCAAATCCCGGTGCGGTCTCGACAGCAACGGCGCCGGACTCGCACAACGCGATTTCGAAACCACCAACATCCTGAAGGGCGATTTCAGCGATCGCTCGGATGTCCGGGTCGTCCTCAACGTACATTACCCGAGAGATTGAGGGACTGTTGACTGCTGTCATGTCGTCAATCCTTCACTGGCGCTTCTGTATCAATTCCCAGACGCCGTAGAAGCCGCTGGCACTCTTCGGAGCGATCACTGCCAGCGGCCAACATAGCTGCGGCGCGCATGATAAGTCTATCCTCCTGGGTGGAGTCCGTTGGCAAAAAGTGGACGGCCCCGATCAACTCCCTCACTCGTAATGGCAAGCGCCACTGCACTTTGAGGCGGTTGCCATAGCCCTGGGCCCATTTGCGCACCAGCTGCTCCGCTTCAGGCATCTCGAGGGTGCCACCCAGCGCAATATAATCGTTGAGAACTTTAAGAACCGCCAACTCGCCGACACGGCTCAGCAAACCGGCTTTCTGCAGAGACACCGGCTGCTTTTTCAGTTTAATGGCCAGGCCCTGGGCCTTTTTAGCAACCTGAAGCGCGGCATCATAGTGCGTCTTGGACAACTCCTTCAGCACCTCGTGCTTAAGCTTGCCAGACACATCCAGAGAGAGTGCCAGAACCTGATTAAGCGTCAGGGCTACACCCATGGAGGAAATGGCATCTCTCAGGCTTTCTACCGGTTTGCCCGTGCGTCGAAAGGACGTGCTATTGGCTACATCCATCAACCTTGCGGTTATGCTCGCCTCTTCCCGCCAACGCTCAGCCAGTTGCGCCGGTGACAAATCCTCCTGACGGCTGATCAGTTCGAGAACATCTGCGGGATCGACATCGGATGGCAACTGAACAACCTCTTCCAGCGAGCTCTCAAGCAATTCGGAAACATCAGGAACGCTCGTCTGCGAAGGTTTTAGTACTTTCACCAGACGCTCGTGCAACTGCTTCACGTCGAACGGCTTGGTCATGTATCCGTCGATACCAAAATGAGCGGCCTGTAGCACAGAATCACGATCTGATCGCCCTGAGACCATGACGATGGGCACGTCGGTATCTGTTTTTCGAATCTGTTTTACAAGATCAAGCCCGGCCCCATCCGGCAAATTCCAATCGGTAATGAAGAGATCGAACGTGTTGGCCCTTACACATTCATAAGCTTCGTCCAGGGTTTCTGCGATTTTAACCAGAGCGCCCGGGTATATCCCGGCAACCACTGTCTCCAGCAGTTCGGATACCAGATCATCATCTTCCAGGATTAGCGCTTTCAAACGACTACCACCCAATATGTAGAAAACACCATCATTACTGCGCGTCGTGAATTGTAACCCCGGCGCGACCCCCACGCTTGCGGCGATAAAGCGCCTGATCTGCTGCTTCCAGGGCCGACTCTCCACTTTCGAAGTCATTGATGCCTGCGACCCCGGCACTGAGCGTGACATGAAAGCTTTTTTCACCAACCGGAAAGGTCAGCTCGGAAAAGCTCTCGCAGATGCCACTGACCAGTTTTGCCGCTGCCTGCACCGAACAATCCGGCAAAACCAGCATGAACTCCTCACCACCGTAGCGGCCAATCATATCCGTTTCTCTCAGGCGATTCCGTAACAGATTTGCAAGCGCCCGTATCACAATATCGCCGTAGCGATGGCCCCAGGTATCGTTGACTTGCTTAAAGTAGTCCAGATCAATCATCACGACACTGGACTGGTGTCCAAGACGGCGGCAACGGGCCAATTCCTTTTCCAATTCCTGCTTGATCAACGAGTGCTTGAGCAGCCCAGTGAGGCTGTCACGATTCATCAGATCCGATAGCTGACGGGCGCGGTAACACCGAATACGAACTGAGCGGACGAGGTAATCATCCGAGACTGGCTTCACGAGAAACTCGTCAGCCCCTTTGGACAGGGCTTCCAGCTGATCGTCCGGGTTGTCCTCCGAAGAGAGATAAATGATTGGCAGACTCAGCCAACGGGACTCGAAACGAATGAGGCGAGCAAGGGTGACCCCAGAGTAATCTCCAATCTGGACATCCATCAGGACGATGTCCGGCTGGAAGGCAGAGAGCTCCGGCATCAGGCGCTCGGGCTCGGTCAGAGATCGTGCCTCAATGCCGGCGGCCCGGAGAACCAGACAATAGTGCTCCGCTAACTCCTCGTCATCTTCCACGATAAGGACTCGGCCGTTCACGCCAGTACTGCGCTCCACAGCCAGGGACTCAATGCGTTCAGCCAGTTCCGGTACATCAATTGGGGCAGCGAAGTAAGCTGAGGCACCTGCTTTCGCAACCTGGTAACTGTTCGCAAAGGAGTCATCGTTACCGACAGCAACCACTGGCAGCCGGCGCCGTGAGCCTGTTCCTCCCCGGCTTTTCAAATGCGGTATGACGACAGGCAAAACGGAGTCATAACAAAGAACGGCAGCAGCGCTGCCACTTTCCCTGGCTGAACTGCGCAAAGCTTCTTCGTCGTGCACGTCTACAAACTGGCAAACAAACCCGTAGCGTGCCAGCTCAGACAACAACGAACCAACACCACCAGTCCTGTCGGAGTCCACCACAATGATCCGCACCTGCATGCCATGACTGCCATGGCTGCCATCAACACGATGTTGTTCGGTTGAAACCGTCTTATCAGGAGCGGAAACAGGCGACTTCCCGGAATTCGTTTCCACCAATCCCGCCAGGGAATCGATACCGTCGGCAAAGCCATCAGAAACCTGGATAGACTGCTGGTGAATACCGGAAGCCGCGCCCAACTCTTCTGCCTGGCTTTTCAGCTTCTTTTCGAGCAGACGGGCTTGCTGTCCCAGTTCAGGCAGACCGAAAGTCTCGGCCGATCCGGCAAGTCGATGCAAAGACTGATAGCACCGGATGAGCCCCTCTGCAGATAACTTGCCAGCACGAGCCTGATCAGCGTAGGCGCTCAGCTCCCGAAGATCATTGTTAGCTCTCTCGAGAAATTTGGCTCTCAAAGCTTCTAACTTCTCCGAGACACTATTATCGGACTGCGAAACCACTCACTTTCCCCCGGCAAAAACAGTTTGCCGCACTGATTAAATCCACTATTCTCGACTCTAATGAAATCACGTTCCGGGCCGCAAGGCTATTGCTCCAAGGAAGTACTTTGAAAAGTTTGTCCCTCGGTACCCGCATTGCCCTGATAACCGTTCTTACCAGCGCCGTTACAGTTTTGATTCTGCTGGGAACCGCCTACACCGAACTGCTTCGGGATTTCGAGCGGGTACTCACACAAAAACAGTTAATCGAAACACGAAGCCTGGCGGACGAGGTCAACCGCTCCCTGGAAACACGCATTTCAGCATTACAAGCCCTCGCAGCCACGCTCACCGACGGCGAAAAACTGATTTCCAAACGTCGAATGGACAACCTGTTGGGTCGCCAAACCTCTCTCAGCAACTACTTCGGTGAGGGACTTACCGTGATGGACGCAAATGCTGTCGCCATCGCGGAGAATATTTTCGTTCCAGGACGGATCGGCACCTCCTACGCCGACCGAAGTCACTTCAGACGAGCGATCGCCACCCGCAAACCGGTGATCAGCAGCCCGATCATCGGGCGTAGAACAGGTCTCCCACTACTTTCGTTTCTGGCACCAATCGAAAGCGACGAAGGGGACTTGTTGGGCTTTGCAGGCGGCATTATCAATCTTGAGCAATCCGACCTGATCCCTTCTTCCTCAAGCAATAACCGAAATGCATTGTTCAAGGTCATCGACACTGAACGCTTCATTCAGGTGGATTCGCTAGCCTCAAACACCCCCATGCCAGAGCTTCCGACACCGGGAGAGGATCTGATCATCGACGCAGCCCTTTCAGGCGTTACCTCGGGCGTGGTAACAGACAGAGATGGCCAGAAGTGGATCTATGCCACTGAACATCTCCAACGGGTGGGATGGATGTTTCTACGGGCCGTCCCCTATGAAACCGCCACCCAACCTGCCTGGGCATCTTTCCGGAAATTCCTGATGGCAAGTGTATTTGCCACGTTGCTGCTTGCGGCAGCAGCGCTGGCCCTCACGCGCGCCGCAACCCGCCCCCTTGAGCTTATGCCC
>Ga0031671_1026101_pt1 | contig 10623 bp, 10 predicted proteins | sample DeeseametaMP1603_FD_61749 | JGI IMG/M metagenome (GOLD analysis project Ga0031671, IMG submission 61749) | Metatranscriptome of deep ocean microbial communities from Pacific Ocean - MP1603 (Metagenome Metatranscriptome) | ecosystem: Environmental > Aquatic > Marine > Oceanic | place: South...
CGATATTGGTTATGGCGGTCTCGACCACGCCCTGGCCTCGGGTCAGAATGTGAAACTGTTGGTACTCGATACCGAAGTCTATTCCAACACCGGCGGGCAGCAGTCCAAGGCCACCCCCATGGGTGCGATTGCCAAGTTCGCCGCTGCCGGCAAGGCCACCCGGAAGAAGGATCTGGGCCTGCTGGCCATGAGTTATGGTCACGTCTACGTGGCCCAGATTGCCATGCAATCCCACAGCAACCACACCACCAAGGCCCTGCAGGAAGCCGAGAGCTTCGACGGCCCGGCACTGATCATCGCCCACAGCCCCTGCATTGCCCACGGTTACGACCTGGTGCACTCGCCCGCACAGCAGAAGCGGGCGGTAGACAGCTGGGCCTGGCCGCTGTACCGGTTTGATCCCCGGCGTATTCACGAGGGGCTGCCGCCCCTGCAATTGGACTCCCTGCGTCAGAAAGTCACCATGAAAGCCTACATGCAGGAAGAAGCCCGCTTCCGGATGCTGGAGCTGCGGGATCTCCAACGCTATGAACAGCTGGTGGCTGCGGCTTCGGAGGCGGCCACTGAACAGCGTGAGCTCTACAAGCAGCTGGCGGGGATTCACTTTGAGCCCCATGAAACTTCTGACGCTGACAATGAAAAGGGTGAACGTCATGACTGAATTGGCAACCCGTTGGCTGGGGTTGGAGCTTCGCTCCCCCCTTGTGGTCGGCGCCAGCCCCCTGACCGATGACCTGGACGCGCTGAAGGCCTGTGTTGACGCTGGCGCCGGTGCCGTGGTGATGCATTCCCTCTTCGAGGAGCAGTTGGTGGAGGAGCAAATGGCGGCTCACCGGTTTATTGATTCGCGGATCAACATGGACGCCGAAGCCCGATCGTTCTTTCCCGAATCCGAGTTGTTCGAGATGGGATCGGACAGCTACCTGCAGCGATTGGAGCTACTGCGACACTCACTGGGTGTGCCGGTGATTGCCTCGCTCAACGGTATCTCGACGGGTGGCTGGACCAGGCATGCACGCGAGCTGGAAGCGGCGGGCGCCCATGCCATCGAACTGAATCTCTATGACCTGGCCTCGGATCCGGAGGAAACAGCGGAGGCACTGGAACAGAGACAACTCTCGGTTGTGAGGTCAGTGGCTGAGCAGGTGAGCATTCCGGTCAGCGTCAAGCTATCGCCTTTCTACTCGGCCTTGCCTGCGTTCGTCGCCGGTATCGAAGAGTCGGGGGCCCGGGGCGTGGTGTTGTTCAACCGGTTCTATCAGCCGGATATGGATCTGGATGAGCTGGAGTTAAGCCGGGAGGTGGTGCTGTCGACCAGTGCCGAGCTGCCGTTGCGGTTACACGCAGCCGCCATGTTGTTTGGCCAGACAACACTGGAGATGGCGGTTTCGGGTGGCGTTCACAGTGGTGACGATGCGGCAAAAGCCATTCTTTCGGGCGCTTCCGCTGTGCAGGTGGTCTCGGCCGTGTTGTCGGAGGGTACTGGCGCCCTGTCGAGGATTACCCGGGAAATGACGGCTCGGCTCTCCGGAATGGGATACCGCTCGCTGGCGGAAGCCCGGGGCGTCCTGTCAATGGCGAACGCCCCCAATGCCCGAACCTGGGAGCGTCTTAACTACGCCCGCCTTCTGCACGGCTGGAAATAGAGCGGCTCAGGGTCAGAGAACCTGCTCCGGCACCTCGCGGATCCGACCGTGCTCATCAATGGCAACGTAGACGAACAGACCCTCGGTGACCTTACGTGGATTCTTGGCAGTGCGGTCAAGGGTCCACACTTCCACGCTGATTTTCATGGAACTGCGGCCGATATCGACGAGTTCGCAGTAACAACCTACCTGGGACCCTACTCGCAACGGTGACAGGAACTCCATCCGGTCCATGGCCACGGTGGCGTTACGGCCCTGGGAAATCCGTCCGGCCATGGTCGCCGCGGCGAGATCCATCTGTTTTACCAGCCAGCCGGCAAAGACATCGCCATTGGCATTGGTGTCTGAGGGGAGCGGGATAATCTGCAGGGTGAGTTCGCCACGGGGCGTGGGTTTGTCATCATCTAACGCTGTCATAGTACTGCCTTCTTGCGAGCCTGGAATTGTTTTAACACGCATGGTAGCGGGCTGAAGCAGCGCTGCAAGCAAATTTGAACATTCCTGACTATATTTCAGAAGCTGTAACAAAGTTGTCACAGAGTGCCATTAGTCTGCACCCATCGGTAAAGCACATCCGACAAAACGTCCAAACCAAAAAATGGAGACATGACGTGATGAAACTGAACAAAGCACTCGCGACTGTAGCACTGGCCGGCTCCGTAGCCGCCATGTCTGCACCAGCCATGGCCCGTGACACCATCAGCATCGTGGGTTCCTCAACTGTTTATCCGTTCGCCACAGTTGTTGCCGAGCGTTTCGGCACCAAGACCGACTTCAGCACACCCAAGCTGGAATCCACCGGTTCAGGCGGCGGTCTCAAGCTTTTCTGCCAGGGCATCGGCACCCAGCACCCGGACATCACCAACGCGTCACGTCGCATGAAGACGTCCGAGTTCGAACTCTGCCAGAGCAACGGCGTTACAGACATCACCGAATTCCGCATTGGTTCTGACGGCATCGTGATCGCCAGCTCTAAAGAAGCTGAGAACCTCGATATCACCCTCGAGCAGCTGTTCCTGGCCCTCGGTTCCAAAGTGCCTGTTAACGGCGAGTGGGTAGCCAACCCGAACAAAAACTGGAGCGATGTTGACTCCAGCCTGCCGAACAAGCCGATTCGTGTAATGGGTCCGCCCCCGACTTCCGGCACCCGTGATTCCTTCAACGAGTTGGCTCTCGCCGCTGGTTGCGACGAGCTGCCTGAAGCCGCCAGCCTGAGCAAGGACGAGCACGCCTCCATCTGCGAAAGCGTTCGTGAAGACGGCGCCTTTATCGAAGCGGGTGAAAACGACAACCTGATCGTGCAGAAGCTGATTGGCGACACCGGCATGTACGGTGTATTCGGTTACAGCTTCCTGGAAGAAAACGCAGACCGTCTGCAGGCTGCCACTCTGAACGGTATGATCCCGACTGCCGAAGCCATTGCTGCGGATGAGTATCCGGTGGCCCGTTCGCTGTTCTTCTACGTGAAGAAAGCTCATGTTGGTGTGGTTCCGGGCATTGCGGAGTATGTCAGTGAGTTCACCAGCAACGCTGCCATGGGCCAGAACGGCTACCTGAAAGATGTGGGCCTGATCGTGCCGCCGCGGGCTGCTTTGATGGACCTGATGGACAAGGCAGAAAGCATGCCGAACCTGACCCTGGACGAGCTCAAGTAAGACCGTCGTCCGGTCAAGAATGGAGGTGCGGGTCTCGTTGGAGGCCCGCACCTTTTGCACGTTTGGACGATCCGGTGCGAGTTCAGAGCTGAATCTGTAAACTGTGCGCCAATTCGAAGTCGAATACAGGAATTTTCATGCAACCGGCTAATCTTTTATTACTGACTCTGGTGCTGGCGATCGTGGCCTATTGGCTCGGTTACGCTCGCTCCCGGTCGTTGGCGATGCCGCTGGGTGGGATCCGTCACCTCAAGTCCCTGCCTTTTTATTACGGAGCCCGAGCGGCATTGTGGAGCGGTATCCCCGCTCTTATCGTGCTTGGTCTTTGGGCGGCATTCCAGGGCAAAGTCATCCAGATGATCGTTATTGGTGGTTTGCCTGAAGGTATAATCCCGGCGACCGACGGTGAGGCGAGCCTGCTGTTGAGCAAGATCAGCAATGTGGCCAGCGGAGCCTTGCCTCCTGGCTTCGTTGAAGCACCGATAGCTGAGGCCGCCGAGCGTTTACAGGCACTGCGCACGCAGAGTCGGTTCCTGATGTCTGGTCTTGTAATCTCGGTTGCCGTGCTTGCGGGTTTTCTCGGGTGGTTGAGAATTCGCCCCCGCCTGAATGCCCGTTCCCAGGTCGAGTCCATTCTCAAGTGGGTATTTTTCGCCTGTGCGGCCCTGGCTATATTGACCACCGTCGGAATCATTTTCTCGGTGGCGTTCGAGACTTTTCGTTTCTTTGGCAAGGTCCCGTTCACCGAATTTATCTTTGGTAGTCACTGGAGCCCCCAGACCGCTCTGAGGGCCGATCAGGTGGCTTCTCAGGGCGCCTTCGGGATGATTCCCCTGTTTACAGGTACCCTTCTGATTTCTGCCATTGCCATGGTTGTGGCTGTGCCGGTGGGCTTGCTGTCGGCCATTTACCTGTCGGAATACGCGGGTAGAAAGGTGCGCGGTGTGGTCAAGCCGTTGCTGGAAATGCTGGCGGGTATTCCCACCGTGGTTTACGGCTTCTTCGCCGCTCTTACGGTCGCTCCGTTTATCAGCGATCTGGCCGCATCCATGGGTATCGAGGCATCAAGCCAGAGTGCCCTGGCCGCTGGTGCCGTTATGGGCATCATGATCATTCCGTTTGTGTCTTCCCTGTCGGATGACGTGATCAATGCCGTGCCCCAGGCCATGCGTGATGGCTCTCTTGCGCTCGGAGCCACCCAGTCCGAGACCATGAAAAAGGTGATTTTCCCGGCTGCACTGCCCGGCATCATGGGCGGTATTCTGCTGGCGGTCTCCCGGGCCATCGGTGAAACCATGATCGTGGTCATGGCCGCTGGTCTGGCTGCTAACCTGACGGCCAACCCGCTGGAAACGGTTACCACCGTAACCGTGCAGATCGTGACCCTGCTCACCGGTGACCAGGAATTCGACAGCGCCAAGACGCTGGCTGCCTTCGCATTGGGCGCCATGCTCTTCCTGGCAACCCTGTTGCTCAACGTCATTGCACTGAAAATCGTACGCAAATATCGGGAACAGTATGACTGACCAACGTTCACAGGCGGAGATTGTCCGCCAGTCGCTCAAGCGTCGCTACCGTAAGGAACGCCGTTTCCGCGCCTACGGCATCATGGCAATCGCCATTGCCCTGGGGGCCCTGTTAATCCTGTTCACCGATATCATCGGCAAGGGTTATACCGGCTTCGTGAAGACCACCATCACCATGGATGTGCAGTTGGATGGTGAGATGATGTATCTGGATGATCCCACGGACGAGCGTCAGATCAAGATGGCCGATTTTGTCGAGCCTCTGGTTCAGGCACTGATCAAGGAGATCCCTGGAGCAACGGAGGATGACCGGAATCAGGTTCGCGAGCTGATCAACCCGTACGCCTCGGTGACGCTACGGGATGCCCTGAAGGCAAACCCCGATTGGTTGGGCACCACCCAGACCATGACCTTTCTCACGCACACGGATGTGGATGTCTACGTCAAGCATGCAGGGGATGATGCCTACTCGATCAAGCTGAACGACCAGCAAAAAACCTGGGTCGATGAGCTTCTGGAGCGGGACGTTATCGAGACATCGTTCAATGATGTGTTCTTCAGTGGCGGCGATTCCCGTGATCCGTCCAAGGCAGGTATTCTTGGCGCCATTGTCGGTTCGCTGCTGACCATGTTCGTTACCCTGATCCTCTCGTTCCCGATTGGTGTGGCCGCGGCGATCTACCTGGAAGAATTCGCGCCCCAGAACAAATTCACCGATTTTATCGAGGTGAATATCAACAACCTGGCGGCGGTTCCTTCCATCATCTTTGGTCTGCTTGGCCTCGCGGTGTTTATCAACCTGTTCGGGATGCCACGTTCGGTTCCGGTGGTTGGTGGTCTGGTGCTGACGTTGATGACTCTGCCGACCATCATCATTTCCAGCCGGGCCGCGATCAAAAGCGTACCACCCTCGATCCGGGAGGCCGCTGAAGGTATCGGTGCATCCAAGATGCAGGTAGTTCTGCACCATGTGCTGCCGCTGGCCATGCCGGGTATGCTCACCGGTTCCATCATCGGTATGGCCCAGGCACTGGGTGAAACCGCACCGCTGCTGCTGATCGGTATGGTGGCGTTCATTGTGGACGTACCCGACGGGTTCTTCGATTCGGCGACGGTGCTGCCTGTGCAGGTGTTCCTGTGGGCGGGCAGCCCGGAGCTGGCCTTTATTGAGCGAGCGTCGGCAGCCATCATGGTGCTGCTGGCCTTCCTGATCAGTATGAACGCATTGGCCATCTGGATGCGCAAACGTCTCGAGCGCCGGTGGTAAGGAGAATCAAGATGAATAGTGTGAATACAACCATTACCAGTGAAGTTACCCAACCGGACGAGGTTGCCGTGCCAGTTCAGGAATCGAAGCCCGCTGAAACCATCATCGAGGAAGGCAAGACCGTCGGTAAGCCTTACTCGGACGACCCCAAGTTCAAGCTTCGGGATGTCGAGGTATTCTACGGGGATGCCCCCGCGATCAAGAAGATCAGCCTTGATATTGGCCGTAACGAAGTCATTGCCTTCATCGGCCCATCCGGTTGCGGCAAATCCACCTTCCTGCGCTGCCTGAATCGCATGAACGACAGCATCGATATCTGTCGTGTGAAGGGTTCCCTGCAACTGGACGACCACGACATTTACGACCCCAAGCGGGATGTGGTCGAACTGCGGGCCAGGGTCGGTATGGTATTCCAGAAGCCGAACCCTTTTCCCAAGTCCATCTACGACAACGTGGCTTACGGCCCCCGGATTCACGGGCTGGCCAACCGCAAGTCGGATCTGGACGAGATAGTGGAAAACAGTCTGCGCAAGGCCGGCCTCTGGGAAGAGGTAAAGGATCGCCTGGACGCCAACGCAACCGGCATGTCCGGCGGCCAGCAACAGCGTCTGTGTATTGCCCGTGCCATTGCCGTGAGCCCGGAAGTGCTGCTGATGGATGAGCCCTGCTCGGCCCTGGACCCTATTGCGACCGCGAAAGTGGAAGAGCTGATTGCCGAACTGTCCGAAAGCTACACGATCGTTATCGTGACCCACTCGATGCAGCAGGCGGCCCGGGTATCTCACCGTACGGCCTACTTCCACCTGGGACACCTGGTTGAAGTGAACGAGACCAACAAGGTATTCACCTCGCCGGAACATGAACTGACCGAGTCCTACATCACCGGCCGTTTTGGCTGATTCCGGACCTGAGGAATTTTGGAGAAGAACAGTATGCCTACAAAGAAGGACGACGTTTACGGGGATCACATCTCCCACAAGTTCAATGACGAACTGATGGAGCTCAAGACCGAGTTCCTCAAAATGGGCGGCATGGTTGAGGCCCAGGTCGATAATGCCATCCTCGCCCTGGTGGATGGCGATGGTCATCTGGCCGACGAAATCCGTGCCAACGACAAGAAAGTTGACCGGATGGAAGTGGAAATCGACGAGGAGGCCACCCTGATCATTGCCCGTCGCCAGCCGACGGCCCGGGATCTGCGTCTGGTGATCTCAGTCATCAAGATGGTGGCCGACCTTGAACGGGTTGGCGACGAGGCCAAGAAAATCGCCAAGCTGGCCATCAAGCTGCAGGAAGAGGGCCAGGCCCCGCGGGGCTATGTGGAAGTACGCCACATTGGCACCCACGTGCTCAGCATGCTTCACGATGCCCTGGATGCCTTTGCCCGGCTGGATTCCGAGCAGGCGTTGCGGATCATGAAGGAAGACAAGCGCGTCGATGAGGAATATCAGGCAGCTGCTCGGACCCTGCTGACGTTCATGATGGAAGATACCCGTAACATTTCACGGTGCATGTCGGTGATGTGGGTGCTCCGTGCCCTGGAGCGGGTGGGTGACCACGCATGTAACATTGCTGAGAACGTGATTTTCATGGTCAAAGGCGAGGACGTTCGTCATACGCCGGTTGAAGAGGCTGAGAAAGTCGTCGGCCGCTGATTTTTTGGCCTGGGAGGAGGGCCGCCGCGTGGTGCGGCTTTCCGAGACACGCTCGAGCCGTCCATGGTCGCTTGGCTTTCGCCATCCATGGCGAAAGACAGTCCCGGAAAGCCGCACCACACGCCGTCCGATCAGAGCTGGGAGTCAGCCTGGTCCCTTAACAAAACAGATAATTGGGCGCCTACGAGCGATAGCTCCCAGGTTTGAGCAAGTGGGCCGGCAATGCTGTTTGGGACTATCTTTCGCCAGGGATGGCGAAAGCTAAGCGCGCATGGATGCCTTGAGCGTGTCCCAAACAGCATTACCGGACCGCTTGCCGGCACCCAAGCCTAAAGCAATCAGGCATGCTTCATTTTTTCGGTATACGGCGGCCAGCCCAGCGGCTTCCCGGCAAGAACATGCAGATGAATGTGGAACACCGTCTGCCCTGAATTTTCCCCGCAGTTCATGACGACTCGATAGCCGTCGTCGGCAAAGCCCTTCTCCTTGGCAATTTTCGCAGCCACCAGATACAGATGCCCCACCAGTTCCCGATCTTCCTCGGTGATGTCGTTAATGGTGGCGATGGCCTTTTTCGGGATGACCAGGAAATGAACCGGCGCCTGGGGGTTTATGTCGCTGAAAGCGAGGGCGATGTCGTCTTCGTAGAGGATGTCCGCGGGAATTTCCCGGTTGATGATCTTGGTGAAAATCGTCTCTGACATGGTGGCTCCTTTGCACTTGTCCTTGGGATTGTTGTTTGGCTCTAAAGCTGATTCAGGCCCGGAATCCGGGAGGCTATCTGCCGCACCACGGCCGGCAGTTTCTCGTCGATGCCCATGGCGTAGCGGGCAACCCGGTTGCGGGCGAAGGGTAGGGCGCGGGCGGCGCCGAGGCCGAGGTTGCGTAGCAGGTGGACGGGTGGAATCCGGTTGCTGAACAGATGGTAGAACAGATCCATGGTCAGCATCATTCTGCGGTTCGCCGGCCGGCGCTGTTGTTCGTAGAGGTTCAGCCACTTCGGATTTGCCAGATCATCGCCGGCGCGCTTGGCCTCTTTGAGGGCTGACTGGAGGGCTTGCGCATCCTGGAATCCCAGGTTCACCCCCTGGCCGGCCAGCGGGTTGATGGTATGGGCAGAATCACCGGCCAGGACAACTCGTCCAGAGTGATATTGTTTGGCGTGCTGGCGGGCGATGGGGAACGAGGCTTTGATGTCGATGTGGGTCAGCAAGGGCAAACTCGCGGGAAACGACGACTGGATTTCGCTCATCAGGGTGCTGTCGTCCAGGGCTTTCAGGCGTGCCAGTTCATCGGGCGAATCGTACCAGACCAGGGAGCCCCAGCTTTCACCCGGATGTTCCGGACCGGCACTGTGCAATGGCAGGAAGGCTCGGGGCCCCGAGGGGTGAAAGCCCTGCCAGGTAATGTCTTCAACCGGCCCCTGATAGCGTACCGAGATAACCATTGCCTGCTGGTCATACTGGTTACGGGTTACGCCGATGCCGGCCAGGTCCCTGATCCGGGATTGGGCGCCATCGCAACCGACTACAAGGCTTGCTAGCAGCTCGCGGTCGTCATCCAGGGTGACCGTGGCTGTATCACCGGACTGCGCCAGTGAGGCGACACCCTGACCGTGGAACAGGGATATCTGGGGGCAGGCCTCGGCGGTTTGCCAGAGCGCCTGTTGGGTTACTGAGTTTTCGACGATGTGTCCCAGGTGGTGGGCGCCCAGCTCGGTGGCGTCGAATTGGACCTCAGCCAGTTTTCGGGGCACCAGGTTCTGCAGTGGATAGCGGGTTTCATCCCACACGGCCAGTCGCCTATAGGGCGTCGAGCGCATCCCGAGGATGTGGTCCCAGGCGCCCAGGCTCTGGAGATAGCGCTCACTGCCGGCGCTCAGGGCAGAAACCCGGATGTCCGGGGCGCTTTCCGGGTCAAAGTCGGGGGGCGGAGCCCGGTCGACAAGGGCAACGCGGAAGCCATTCTGGCCGAGGCCAGTGGCGAGAGCAGCGCCGACCATGCCGGCACCAACTACGACAATATCAAAGACTTGAGTCATATCGGTTTCCTGTCTGATGCCCTCAGTTTACGCGATGACGGCAGCCAGACAAGAGACCGGGATCAAGCCGGAATGAAAACCCTCAATAGCCTGCCATACCTGACACCCGCGGCTCGGCAGCGTCGTCAGGCCTGCGACGGTTCTTGATCAGCCAGGCGGGCTTCTGTGCACCCGGTTTGTTGAATCCCTGGTTCAGGACCATGGGTTGCACGAGGGTCAGGAAATCCGAGGTTTTCATATGTGCCGATTCGCTGTGGCTGCCTGCGGCGAACGCCAGTTCGGGCTGCTCGGTCAGCGCTTCGGCGCAATAGACGGTCATTCCGAACAGGTTGCCAAAGGGGGGCATGGCGCCTACCTCGCAATCCGGGAAGCGGTCCTGGAATTCCTGTTCGTCAGCGAGGTCAAGAAAGTCGGTGTCGAGGATGCGGGATAACCTGTCCCAGCGGATTCGCCAGGTGGCCGGCATCACCAGCATTGCCATTTTACCATCCAGTTCGATGATCACCGTTTTGACGACACGGTCGCCGGCAATCTTGACGTGGTGGGCGAGTTCCTGGGCGGTAAATGCAGGAGGGTGGGAGAGGCACATGTATTCCACACCCGCCTCATCGAGGAATTCCTTCAACTGCTGTACCGGCATAGTGACAACCTCCTACCAGCAATGACAGCGTTCCGGAGCCTGTGTTGATCTAATTGCCTGGCCCCGATGGCCTGGCGGGGTTGGTCAACCCCGCCATTAATGGTCAGCTTAGTTGAGGTTACGCAGTTTGCGAGTAACCGGATGTATCAATGAGAAACCGATCGCGAATCTCAGTCGGTTTTAATCATATGAA
>Ga0031671_1012918_pt1 | contig 10591 bp, 10 predicted proteins | sample DeeseametaMP1603_FD_61749 | JGI IMG/M metagenome (GOLD analysis project Ga0031671, IMG submission 61749) | Metatranscriptome of deep ocean microbial communities from Pacific Ocean - MP1603 (Metagenome Metatranscriptome) | ecosystem: Environmental > Aquatic > Marine > Oceanic | place: South...
CTGCACATCGCCCTGCTTGATCGCCGACAACGCCAGCGTATGAAGCAGCTGCGCCCGCTCGATCTGGTCCATCGGCACCACCGGCAGGGTGTATTTGCGCTGGGCGCCGCGGGCCAGGATCAGGTTGTTCTTGGCGGTGAACAGCGACTGGTCCTGCCGGATCGCCTGGTCGAACAGCCGCTCGGCCTCGGTATAGTCGCCGCGGCTCAGCTTGGAATAGCCCCAGTTGTTGTAAACGCTGGCGGGCCGCGTGGTCAGCCCGGCGGCGATTTCATAGAAACTGTCGGATTTCTTCCATTCCTTGTTGGCGTCGGCCACCATCGCCTCCAGCCGGTAACGCTGGAAGGTCTCGTAGGTGGGCGGCACGCTGTCCAGCACCGTTTCGGCCTTGTCCCATTCGCTGTTGCGGATCAGGGCGTCGGCGTAATTGACCTTGTCCTCGCTGGTGGCGCCGGCCATCGCGTTGACCTTGGTCCAGGCCGGAACCGCCTCGGACAGGCGTTGGGCGCGCACCAGGGATTTTGCCAGGCCGCGCTGAAAGTCGATCCGGTCCGGCTCGGCCTTGAGCGCGCGGTTGAAATAATTCACCGCCTCGTTGGGGTCGGCCACGGTCAGCATCACGTCGTTGAGGTTGCTTTCATCGACGACATTGACGTCCTGGAAGGCCCGTTCGACGGTCTGTTCGCCATTCTGGGCACAGGCGGACAGGGTCACGCCACCCGCGATGACGGCTGGAATCAGGAATACACGGCGCATTTTTTGCGTCCCTTGCTGCTCTGCCTCAGTCCTGGTTCCGACGCAGAAGGAAGTCACCTTCGCCGCGCTGGACCAGTTTGTATTCGTTATTATCTGGGGCGACGTTAGCAGGATTTTTCGATTTTGCGAGCGCTAAGCGCAAATTGTCGCGGATTGCGTCACTTTCGCCATTGTCCAGCGCGTAGGCCCGGCGGAACACCTGTTCGGCTTCGGCGGTTTTGCCACGCTCCATCAGCACCACGCCCAGGTTGTTCCAGGCGGCCGGAAACTCCTCGTCGGCCTCGACCGCGCGGCGCATCAGGGTTTCGGCCTGGCCCAGCCGGCCCAGCTGCAGATTGGCGGTGCCCATGCCGCTGAGGATCTCGGCGGTCAGCCCCTGTTCCAGCGCGGCGCGGGTGAAGGCGCCGATCGCCAGTTCGTATTCCTGTGCCGCCATCAGCCGGTTGCCGACATCGACGCCGTTCACCGCCTCGCCACGAGGGTCGACGCCGGGCGCATAGGGGCCGTCCTGCGTTTGCGGGATGCGGTTGGACACGCAGGCGGCCATCGCCGTGGTTACGGCGATGGCCAGCAGCAGCGTCTTGGCCCTTGGGTGCGTCGGCACACCCGAATGTGTCATGGGTTTACTTGCTCATATTGCCCAAATTCGCGATTCCGTTCGCCGAAGGCCCGACCAGGATGATCAGCAGCGGCGGCACCGTCAGGCCCATTGTCGCAAGGGTCATTTTGGTTGGCAACTTGTTTGCGGCCTCTTCCGCGCGCATGACGCGTTTATCCCGCATCTCGGCGGCGAAGACCCGCAGCGCCTCGGAGATCGATGTGCCGAACGTGGCCGACTGGATCAGCACGGTCACGAAGGAGGACACGTCCTGCACGCCGCAGCGTTCGCCGAAATCGCGCAGCACCGACGATTTGTCCTTGCCGGCCTTCATCTCGTAGGCGACCAGGTCGAATTCATCGGCCAGGGCAGGGTAGGAGGCGCGCAGCTCGCGTGCCACGCGGACGATGGCCTGGTCCAGCGACTGGCCGGCCTCGACGCAGACCAGCATCATGTCCAGCGCGTCAGGAAAGCCGCGGGTGATGGCCTCTTTGCGTTCCTCGATCCGCTTGGTGATCCAGTATTTCGGCAGGTAGTAGCCCACGCCGCCGGGACCGACGACATACATCACCATTTGATTCGAGGTGAAATCCTGTCCCGCCTTGATCACGGTGACATAGACCACGCCAAGGATCAGGCCGATCACGCCCAGCACGAACTGGGCGAAATGGAAGAACCGCACCGCGTCTTTCGACTGATAGCCGGCCTGGCGCAGCTTGAGCTGCATCGCCGACAGTTCTTCCATGTCCTTGGGTTCCAGGAAGTTGGCGAATTTCTGCAACTGTTCGTTGCGTCCGCCCTGGCGCAGGCGTTCCTTTTGCGGCCGCGGGCGGCCGTCTTCGTTCATCGTGCGCTTGAGCTTTTTCAGCGGGTCTTCCGGCTGGTTCAGCAGCATCGGCAGGGTCAGCAGGATCATGAACAGACCCAGCGCGCCCACCACGATCAGCGGTCCGAACGGGCCCAGCTGGTCGGTGAGATAGGTGTTGATCGCTTTGAGAAATTCCATAGCCCAGATACCTCAGACCTTGATGTTCGTCAGATAGCGCATGACGACCAGATTGGCGGCCAGCAGAATGCCCACGATGAAACAGGCGGGGATGAAATAGGGGTGGTCCAGCACCTCGTCGTAATAGTTCGGGTCGTTGACCATGATCAGGATCAGGCAGATCACCGGGAAGGCTGACAGGAACTTGCCCGACCATTTTGCCTCGGCGGTGATGGCGTTGACCCGGCGGAACAGGCGGAACCGGGCACGGATCACCCGCGCCAGCCCGGCCAGAACCTCGGCCAGGTTGCCGCCCGATTGCTGCTGGATGGTCACCGCGACCGAGAGAAAGCGCATGTCCTGCATGTCCAGCCGCTCGGCCATTTCCTTCAGCGCCTCGCCGACATCGCGGCCATAGGCGGATTCATCGGCGATGATGCCGAACTCGGTGGCCAGCGGATCCTCGATTTCCTTCGACACGATCGAGATGGCCGAAGAGAACGGGTGGCCGACGCGCAGGCTGCGCACCATCAGCTCGACGGCGTCGGGGAGCTGTTCCTCGATCATCGCCATGCGCTTCTTGGCCTTGCTGTTGACCCAGAAATAAACGCCGCCGACGCCGCTGGCGATCGATCCGACGATGCGCAGCATCACATCGGTTTCGGTGGCGATAGTCAGGCCGACAAAGGCGGCAAAGGCCAGGCCGACCATGATCAAGATCAGTTGGCGCGGGGTGAAGGCGATGGCCGCCTTCTGGGCGCGGTCGGCCAGCAGCGAATAGAGCGGGATCGACCGCGATTTCATGTGCTGCTGCATCTCCTTGCGGAGCTGCTCCAGCACCTGTTCGCGCCCGGTGCCCTTTTCCAGCATTTCCAGCCGCCGGTTGACGCGGCTGTTCAGGCTGATCGATTTGCCGAAGGCGACAAGATAGATACCTTCGACCAGGACAATCACCCCGACGAAGATCAGACCATAAATGATCGGTTCTGCGGAAAGCTGCATTATTTCGGTCCCAGGACAGTGGGTTCATAGATGGAGGCCGGCAGGTCATAGCCCCACATCCGGAACCGTTCCGAAAAGTGGCTGCGCACCCCTGTCGCGGTGAAATGGCCGATGATCTTGTTGTCCGGCGTCAGGCCGACGCGCTGGAACTTGAAGATTTCCTGCATCGAGATCACGTCGCCCTCCATGCCGGTGATCTCGGTGATCGAGGTCATCCGGCGCGAGCCGTCCTGCAGGCGGCTGGCCTGCACGATCAGGTTGACGGCCGAGGAGATCTGCGAGCGCATCGCCTTCATTGGCATCTCGATCCCGGCCATGGCGATCATGTTCTCCAGGCGGCTGACGCCGTCGCGGGCGCTGTTGGCGTGGATCGTGGTCATCGAGCCGTCATGGCCGGTGTTCATCGCCTGCAGCATGTCGATCACCTCGGCGCCGCGCGTCTCGCCGACGATGATGCGGTCGGGGCGCATCCGCAGGGCGTTTTTCAGACAGTCGCGCGGGCTGACCTCGCCCTTGCCTTCCACGTTGGGCGGGCGGCTTTCCATCCGGCCGACATGGATCTGCTGCAGCTGAAGTTCGGCGGTATCCTCGATGGTGAGGATGCGCTCGGAATTGTCGATGAAGGAAGACAGCGCGTTCAGCGTGGTGGTTTTACCCGAACCGGTGCCGCCGGACACGATCACGTTCAATCGGGTGGCGACGGCGGCTTGCAAATATGCAGCCATCTCTTCGGTAAAAGCACCGAAATTTACCAGGTCGTCGATGCCCAACTTGTCTTTTTTGAACTTTCGGATCGAAACCAGCGATCCGTCCACTGCCACTGGCGGCACCATCGCGTTGAAACGCGAGCCATCGGCCAGACGGGCGTCGACATAAGGGTTGGATTCATCGACGCGGCGGCCGACGGCCGACACGATTTTGTCAATGATACGAAGCAGGTGGCGTTCGTCCTTAAAGGTGACGTCGCTCAGTTCCAGCTTGCCGCTGCGTTCGACGAAAACCTGGCGCGGGCCGTTGACCAGAATATCGCTGACGGTGTCGTCCTGCAGCAGCGTTTCCAGCGGGCCGAGGCCGGTCACCTCGTCATAGAGTTCCTTGTTCAGCGTCTGGCGGTCATCGCGGTTCAGCACGATGCCTTTTTCGTCGAGCAACTCGCCCGCGATCGAGGCGATCTCGGCGCGCAGCTCTTTTTCGGTGGCGTGTTCCAGCGCGGCGAGGTTCAGGTTGTCGAGCAGCGCACGGTGCATCTCGATCTTGATCTCGCCCATGCGCTCCTTGCGCTTGCGCTCTTTGTCGCTGGCGCTGACATCGGCGGGCTGGGTGCGGGTCACCGGTTTGCGCAGCGAGGCCGGGGTCACCTGCTGTGGCTGCGGCGTCGGCTTGACCTCGGCCACCTTGGCGGTGTTGGCCGGTTTTGCCGCCGGGGCGTTGGAAACAGGCTTCTTGTATTTCGAAAACATTTTCCGATACGTCCTGAAAGGTTACGCGGCCTCGGCGTCGCTTCGGCCCAGTTCATGCAGGGATTGCGCCAGCTTGGCGATTTCCTTGCGCAGCGGATTCTTGGCGGCCGAAACGGCCAGTGGCTGGCCGTGATCGGCCCCCTGGGTGATCTGTTTGCCACCATCGGGCAGCTGCAGGTCGATCGAAATGCCCAGGCTTTCGGCCATGCGCTTGACCCGGCTTTTGCCCGACAGGTCGGTAAAGCGGGGGGCGCGGTTCATGGCAAAGCGCAGCTTGTTGAACGGCAGGTCCTCGGATTGCAGCGCACGTTTCATCCGCAGCGCGTTCTGGGCCGAGCGCATGTCCAGCTCGATCAGCGCGAAATAGACATGCGCCGCCTGCAGCACGGTTTCCGACCAGTGCACCAGCGTCGAGGGCATGTCGATCACCACATAGTCGAAATGGGTTCGCGCCATGTCGATCACCCGCTGAATGTCCTCGGGGGCCAGCAGGTCCAGCGGCACGATATCGGCGGGTGCGGTCAGCACCTGCAACCGGTCCTCGTAGCTGACCAGTGCCTGCGAAAACACCTCGTCATCCAGATTGTCGGAATCCGACAGCATCTCGAACACCGCCTCGCGGCGCGGCAGGTCCAGATAGGTCGAGACCGAGCCATATTGCAGATCCAGATCCAGCAGGCAGACGCTGGGCGAATTGGTCTTGTCGATGGTGGCCAGTTCCCAGGCCAGGTTCACCGCCAGCGTCGTCGCGCCGCAGCCGCCGGCCAGGCCATGCACCACCAGCAAGGCGCCTTCCTTGGAATCCTTGCTTCGCAGCGACGGCCCGGCGCTGGGCGCGGCGGCGCGGGTCTCGGCCGCCGCTTTCAGGCGGTCGATGGCCGATTGCAGCTCCTGCTCGGGCAGCGGGTAGGGGACGAATTCGTCGGCCCCCTTGCGCAGCAACTGGTGCAGGGCCGCCGGCGTCACGTCTTCGGCGATCAGGATCACGCCGATATTGCGCGCCTTGGCCTGGGTGATGATTTCGGTCATCTGGGCGAGGTCGTTTTCATCTTCGCCATCGATGGCGAGGGCGATGAATTCGAGCGATTCCGCCTCGGGTTGGTTAAAAAAGGCCAGCGCCTCGGAGAACCCCAGATCGCCCCAGCTTTCGCCCAGGACAGATTCCATATCGTCGATCAGAAGATCGAAATTCTGCACGTCCCTGCTGACGGTGCAGGCGACAATCGGGTTGGTCTCCGGTTGCGGCATTCCGCTGCTCATTGCCATCTTCCTCTTCAAGGGCTTGGCAGAACGCGGAGCTTGGAAACATGCCCCTACCAGAGATCGCCCTGCTTAGCCGGCGCGCACGATGTGAGTCGTAGGGCGCCTATTGCGATCAATTTGCTGGTTAAGTTGGGCAATAATTGGGCCAAAAAAACCCAATTGTAGGGTGCGGGGCGACGATAAGACGCCCCGCGCCTTTATTGTTCTTGGGTAAACCCGCCCTGGCGACCGGTCAAAACGGTCTGTCCGGTGGCGCTTTCGACATATTCGCGATAGACCACTTCGGCATATTTCCCGTCCAGCAGGGTGGGGTGCCGGCGGACAAAACCCGCCACCTCGGTCACCGTACGGCGGTTGCGCCGCTCGCGGTCCAGGGTCTCGACGACGGGGCGAGTTTCTCCATAAGAAACAAGAGCTTCCAGCCGCGAGCGGCTGATTCCGCGGCGCGACAGATAGGCCACGACCGCATTCGCGCGGCGGCGTCCCAGCGCATAGTTATAGGCATCGGTGCCAACCTTGTCGGTATGGCCGTAGACGCGGAACCGCACCTCGGGGAACTGCCGGATCCAATCGGCCTGGCGGTCCAGGGTCTGCTGCGCCTGGGCATCCAGAACGGTGCTGTCGAAGGCGAAGTTCACCGTGGTGGGGACCTCTTCGGTGAAGCGATTGTTGAGGCTGATCGCGTAGTCCAGTTCGCCGCGCATCACCAGGTCGTTATTGTGAATCGCGTTGCCGAAACTGCGCAGGTCCAGCTCGTGCCCGGCTTCCTTTTCGCAGGCCGCCAGCGCCAGAACGGCGGTGGTGCCCAGGGCGGCCTTGGTCAGGAATTTCCTCATGTGCCGATCCTCCAGATCAGTCCAGGACATAGCCGTAGGAGCCGCTGAAATCCTGCTTGGCGACTTCGCCGACCGCGTCGTTCCGGCGGGTGGGCTGTGCGGTCTTGCCGGACAGGAACAGGTCGGTCTCGCTTGGCGGTTTCACCCGGTCGGTGGGCAGGGCGAAGGCCTCGCCACGGGTCGGGGTGACCAGATGCGCGGTGACAATGATCACCAGTTCGGTCTGCTGGCGCTGATAGGCCGAGCTGCGGAACAGGGTGCCCAGGATCGGCACGTCGCCGATCCACGGCAGCTGGCTGACATTGTCGAGGAAGTCATCCTGGATCAGGCCGGCAATCGCAAAGCTTTCGCCGTCGCGCATTTCCACGGTGGTCGAGGCTTCGCGCCGCTGGAAGGCGTCGATCTGGAAGCCATTGAACTCGACCCCGGTGGTCGGGTCCACGGCCGAGACCGCGGCCAGCAGCTCGAGGTTGATCACGTCGCGGTCGACGACGCGGGGGATGAAGTTCAGCTCGATGCCGAAGGGTTTGAACTCCACCGAGATCGCCCCGTCGGTCTGCGCCACCGGCACCGGGTATTCGCCGCCGGCCAGGAACTTGGCCTCCTGGCCCGACAGCGCGGTCAGGTTCGGTTCGGCCAGCGTGCGCACAGCACCTTTCTGCTCCAGCGCTTCCAGCAGCAGCCCCACCTGGACCGAACCGGCGTTGAAGCCGAACAGCATGGCGCCGGTGTTTTCGTTCACGTTGGGAATGTTGCCGCCGAGGCTGTTGGCCAGTTCGGGGGCGTTGTTCAGGCTGTTGACGCCGCCATTGACCCCGGTGTCGCCGCCGAAGATCGCCCCGTTCAGGCCCAGCGACGAGCTGAGCGATTTTGACACGGTGCGCTGCATCTCGGCAAAGCGGACCTTCAGCATCACCTGCTGTTCGCCGCCCACCGCCATCAGGTTCGACACGCGTTCCGGCGCATAGCGCTCGGCCAGTTCCAGCGCCCGTTGCAGCCGGGACGAGCTGGACACCACCCCGGACAGCACGATGCCGTCATTGGCGGTGCGCACCTCGATCCGTTCGCCGGGCAGGATCTGGCGCAGGCGTTCCTTGAATTCGCTGATATCGGCAGCAACCCGGACGTTCACGTTGGTGATCAGCTGGCCGGTCGCGTCCAGCAGCGTCAGGGTGGTCAGGCCGGGCGACTTGCCCAGCACGTAAATCGTGCGGTCCGACAGCGACGAGATATCGGCAATGCCCGGATTGGCGATGCTGAGTTCGGAAAACGGTACATCGCTTTCGACGACCACGGCCCGGTTCATCGGTACGTCCAGGGTTGAAATGGCGCCCGATTGCACAACCCTAAGGGTCTCTGCGGTTGCCAGCCCGGCAAGCGGAGAGAACGCCAATGCAACCCCTAACAGGGCTGCCTTTGTGGAAAACCAAAATTTCATGTGACCTGCCTCTCCGATCACGCCTCAAATATCGGGTCTTTGTCCGCCCGTTGAGCCGCACTGTGGGACAGTTCAGTTTTTATTGCAACAATCAGTACTTTGCTGTCCGGGGCTTATGTGGAGAACCGGCAACAGAACGGCGCGGGCCTGTTGGGGCAGGTCCCGCGCCGCTCGGCAGTTCAATCATCCGGATCAATTGGTGCAGGGGATCGGGATCTCGACCACCTCGGCGCCGCGGCGGGTGCGGATGGTGCAGACTTTTTCCTCGGCCTGCTGCGGCGCGGCCTCGATTTCGCCCAGGCCCAGCAGCGACCGCTGGTCCACTTCCACCGCCGCGGCGATGGTGTCGTCCTCGGCACCCACCAGCGACAGCGACAGGCTGCCGGTGGTCTGCGCCTGGGCCAGGCGGGCCACCTGTTCGGGGCTGGCCGACACGGTGACGGTCTGGGCGATGGTGGTGGCCTCGATGTCGTTGCTGGCGGTCTGGTCGATGGCGATCAGCTTGATATTTGCCTGGATCAGGCGGGTGACTTCGCCATTGGCGCCCTCGATGGCGCCGCGCAGGCTGCCGGTCCAATAGACATCGACGCGATCGCCGGGCCGCAGGAAGCCGGACACGCCCGAGGCGACATCGACCTTGATGGCAAAGGCGCGCTGGCCGCGCTCCAGCCGCGAGGTGATGCCGGCATCTTCGCCCGGTTCGGTGACCTTGACCGCCAGGATCGCCTCGTCCTTCTCCATCGCCCGCAACACCACGCGACGGTCGGTCAATTCAGGCGGAAACAGCAGATCCTTGTCGGTAAAGGCGCCTTCGGGCACCGCATCCTTGGGCCACAGCACCTTGCGCACCGCATCGGGCTGCAGGGTTTCGCCATAACGCAGGCCGCGATCGGCGACCATGACCTCGACGGTGGGCACCACCGCCGCGCGCGCCGCGCGTTCATTGGCCAGTTCGCTCTTGTAATTGTCGATAAAATCCTTGGCCATCATGACGGCGCCGCCAGCGAGGCCGACCCCCACGATCAGAACAAGTCCAAACACCGCTCGCATGATAGTTACCTTTCCGATTTCAACGCGCGGTGGCTGCCGCGCCATCTGTCTGAAGCGGACGCTACCCTGCCAATGTGGCCAAATCAGGGAAGCGGAATGACCCGCGAAAGACAATCCACAGGTAAAAACCCGGTATTGTTGACGCTCAGTCGCTGACTTCCATGTTGGTCAGACCGTCGCCAACACCGGTGCCGACGCCGCCAGACGCCGTCTGGATCGACAGGAAGGCCACGCCGGCCAATCCCACAACCGCCGCCGTCAGCACGACCCAGTCGACCGATACGGCTCCGCTCTCCCCACGGATAAACCGTTTCATCATGTTACGCATGATATCCTCGCGGATTAAAAATGGACCTGTACTTACAAGAAGGGCCACGCCAGAGTCTCTCGGCATGGCCCCCCAGAAAAACGTAAATGCGGGATCCGAAGATCAGTTCGGGTCCTTGCCTTCAATGAACGAACCGGTGTCCGAAGACAGGTTCGAAGCGCCGGTTTCAATCGCCGTATAGGCGGCGCCGGCCAGGGCCACGACAGCTGCGGTCAGCACGACCCAGTCAACCGTCACGGCACCGTCTTCGTCCTTGCGGAACTTCTTGAACAGTTTCAGCATTTCATGTCCCTTCCAGTGGATGAGTGCTTTTTCATCACCCTGCGGCCGGCCTGGTCCGGTCTCTCACTCCGGGGCGTAAACCACAGGGCATGACCCTATTAGGCGTTCGGATTGGGGCAGTATTTTGGCATCAAGATAGTTATTTTGCGTTATTCGATGCCCGGTTGCGCAGCAGGTCGATCGGTGCCGACCGCGGGGCGTGTCACGGCTTGGCACGGCGCGGATAAACCGCCGCCAGCTCTGCCGGGAACCGCCTCGTTCGCCCGGAAAGGCAAAAGCCGCGCCCGGCAACCGGACGCGGCTTTTAGAAGTCGTTAACCCGGACTTAGTTCGGGTCTTTGCCTTCGATGAAGGAACCGGTGTCCGAGGACAGGTTCGAGGCGCCGGTTTCGATGGCGGTGTAGGCAGCACCCGCCAGGGCGACGACGGCTGCGGTCAGCACGACCCAGTCAACAGTCACGGCACCGTCTTCGTCTTTGCGGAATTTTTTAATGAAGTTCAGCATGTTTATCCCTCCAGAGGATTAAAGATTGATCACTTATTACACGTCGTCCAGGTGGGGGCCGGTACTCTCTCTCGTGGACCCTTGTCCG
>Ga0031671_1016598_pt1 | contig 10389 bp, 12 predicted proteins | sample DeeseametaMP1603_FD_61749 | JGI IMG/M metagenome (GOLD analysis project Ga0031671, IMG submission 61749) | Metatranscriptome of deep ocean microbial communities from Pacific Ocean - MP1603 (Metagenome Metatranscriptome) | ecosystem: Environmental > Aquatic > Marine > Oceanic | place: South...
GAGCGGTGAACATGTCTGATCTTTTCTGGCTGACGGATGCGCAGATGGCGCGCCTTGAGCCCTTCTTTCCGAAGTCACACGGTAAACCACGGGTCGATGACCGGCGTGTCTTGAGTGGGATTATCTTCATCAATCGCAATGGCTTACGATGGCGTGACGCGCCTGCAGCCTATGGCCCACACAAAACGCTCTACAATCGCTGGAAGCGGTGGAGCGATAAGGGCATCTTCGCACAGATGATGGCGGGCCTGGCTGCCGAGCACGGCGAACAGACGACCGTCATGATCGACGCGACCTATCTCAAGGCCCACCGAACGGCGACCAGCATGGGCGTCAAAAAGGGGGGCATGGACGCCTGATTGGCCGGACCAAAGGCGGGATGAACACGAAGCTGCACGCCATCTGCGATAGTCCAGGCCGACCGCTGAACTTGTTCGTGACCGCCGGGCAAGTCAGTGACTACACCGGCGCACGGGCGTTGTTGAGCAGTCTGCCGAAGGTCGATTGGTTACTTGGCGACAGGGGCTATGATGCTGATTGGTTCAGAGAAGCGTTGAAAGACAAAGGGATACGGGCGTGTATCCCTGGCCGCAAACAACGGAAGAAACCGGTGAAGTACGACAAGCGTCGCTACAAACGCCGCAACCGGATCGAAATCATGTTCGGCAGGCTGAAGGATTGGAGGCGCGTTGCAACCCGGTACGACAGATGCCCGAAGGTCTTCCTGTCCGCCATCGCACTCGCAGCCGCCGTCATCTTCTGGCTATGAGTCCTGACCCTCGGCGGTATTCAGATTTCGTATCGTCGGGCCACAAACAGCTACGATTAAAAAAACTGACATGGCAAATTCCGTCCAAGCCAAGGTTATAGCGACATTGAAAATGTCGCCGTTTGACTGCAATACCCACCAGAGAGAGCTAATTTTGAATATAGTTTTAAAGATCGCCGCGGTAAGAACGGTCCGTTGTCGGCCGTGCAATAGTAGTACCTGTGCCAGAAGTAATGCTAATACAAGCGGACCGAGGCTGAGAGCGTGCAGGCGAAAAACCCCTGAGGTGAGTTCCGTCGCAGCGTTGTCGAAGGCACCGCGCTGAAACACCAACCGAGTGATAGGTTCGGCTACAAACGCGAGTACGCCGCCGATGGCTGTGGCCGCTACCACTATAAGAATGATGTGAACCACGTGGCTGCCTGCTAGCGCGCCAGTGTCTCGAATCGCCCGGCCCATGCGGGGAGCAAGCGTAAGATTGGCAGAGGTCGCAAGGATGGCTGCGACAGCCATGGTAAGCGAATAGCTGTATTCCAAGCCAGCTAGCATGCCCTCGCCCATTCCGGATGCTACCGCACGGTCCAAAAGTCTACCCGCTGAGAGAAATAGTTGGGAGACTAGTACCAACCCGATTGCGCTCAGTATCGGAACAAGGTCTCTAAAACGTGGTAGCGAGGAGAGGCTCACCGCGAATCGCTTACGGTCCCTAGTCCCAAGTGCAATTATATGAACACCTAGCACCGTCGCTCCTCCCATCGCAGCTGCGTAGGCTGGGGCCATGATATCACGCCAATGGAACACAAACACCAAGGCGATAGCTGCCATAATAAAGCCCCCCGAACGCATCAATTGCGAGGCAGCACCCGGCCAAACTCGGCCGCGAGCACTCATCAGCGCTCGTATCGGCAATGAAAGAACCACAAACAAGAAGGTGAGCCAACAGACCTGTCCAGCGACCACGAGCCGTGCTTGATCGTCGAGAGTCATGCCGGGAGCGAGAATCATTGCTTGCCACGGCATGGTGATGACGCCGAGCAGAAATACAAAACAGGCAAAGGCTAGCGTGGCCCAGGCCGCATTACGCAGCGCCCGTGCTGGGCGTAGCTGCTCACCGACGAGAAGGATGCGGATTAATATTGCGACGAAGGAAACGGCTAGGCTGTCGCTAAATACGCTTGGCAGGCCGAAGGCAACGCGGAAAATCTCCACCTCTCGCGTGGTGCCGAAGAGGTAGGCTAACACAATTTCTCGCCCGAACCCAGCGAACAATCCCGCAGCTACTAGCGCAGGTATAAGGAATTTGTTGAAAAGCATATTAGCTGATGGCCCAGTGGTCACGGGAATGAATGCGGTCTATTGCTGGAGCATTTCTCATAATGAGGCAAAGTCGCGCGTGGATCATCTATTAATAGGGCCGTGTTTCGCCGCTGCCGGTACTCTATCCACGGAAGTGAGAATATAATCCGTAAATATGGGGTAAAAATCGAGAGGTTAGTCAAACTGAAGAAAAGTAATGCGAACCACACATCTAAGCTGCTTTTCGAACGCATCGCGTACCAAACAATGAAGAGCAGCGATATAAAGCCGAGCCCGAACCCGAGAAAGGAGCCCCAATTACCAATCCGATTGAGCTCAGTGTCAGGTGTAGAAGCAATCCCAGCAATGTTGATATCGATGTCAGCTTTCAAATCGTGCGACATAAATCCGTCTTGGTAAACTGTTATCATGGGGCCGGAGGTTCGGATCAAACGGTTTGCGACGCTCCGATCCATGAGGATGAGTTGAGGGAATTGTAGCGATAGCCTCACTAAGCCTCCAAGTCTTGTATCAGTTGTCGAAACATACTGGATGCCCAGCACAAGCGCTACCATCAATAGGGGCAGTAGTAGCAATTTCCAACCTTTTACAAAAACTAGAAAGATATAGATCAAAAAGGGTAGCATCGCTGTTGCTAAACCGCTCGCGATAACGCCTAAGCCGCTCAGAATGAGCCAATTCCAACTTAGTCCTATTCGCCCCTTGATTGTTTGCACGCGGCCCCATTGAAGGCACTCTAAGTTCCGAACAGAGTGTATGTTCGCCATAAAGCTCACGTCTCGAGCCCATCGATGAGGGCAGCCCAAGTCCTCTCGCATGAGGGGGTGTTAATTGTGTTTGGCTGGGCGGCAAGAAGGGCTTTGAGAGCTGCCCCGATTGCTTCTGGGTTGTCTGCGCGCGGCACAGCTCCGGTACCGCTTCGCTCTAGATCTTGAGCCATCTGGCTTTCAGGCTCTACCAAGGCAAGAATTCGCAAGCCCAAATCGAGATAGGTGGATATCTTCGACGGATAGGCGACGCGGTACATATTCCGGTTCAACGACACCAACCCGATATCAGCCCCAGCAATAACTTCTTTGGCTTCAGCAAAGGGCAGGAATGGTGCGAAGCGCACCTGCGGATGGTCGAGCCAACGTCGCTTTAGTTCTTCCAAAGCAACGCCGTCGCCGAGAAACAAGAGTTCGAGTTCGGGGTGAGCATCAAAACATTCAGCTATGCCTTCTGCCATTAGTGATAGATTTTGATAACGCCCAAGGTTACCCGCAAAAATTACACGGATCTTCCCGCCTGGCTTCACCAGTTCCGGTGGCGGGGCTATGGCTTCGGAGTCTGTTTTAATTGCGGGGTTGTTGATTACAGTAATCGGTAGAGGCCCTACCATACGCGCTCGGAGCGTTTCAGCCATATCCTCAGACAAAGTTACGATAGTATCCGCCCGCCGTAAGGTTTGGTTGTCGAGTGCAGTAAGTATTCGGGTAGGCAAACGACGCCCCAATAGTCCGCCTGAATAGACAGAGACTTCGGGGTGAATGTCTTGGACATGGTAGATGAACTTCGCTCTGGTAATTCGCGCGGCCAGACTTGCGGTCCAAGCTGCAAATACTGGTGGAAAGGTACCTGCAGTCACCACATCTGCTCGTGCCCTAAGTGTATGAAAGAAAAGCGCCACGCAATAGATCACAACGTTTACAATACGTGCTATCGGATTGCGATTAGCCTCCGATAGTACCCAGACCCGGCGTACAGCTAATTTTCCCAAGTGATCGCGACGCGGGGCTTTGGCAAAATTACGCCCGTAAGAGGGGCGGGAGGTAAAGATATCGACTTCGTGGCCCGCTTCAGATAAATCCGTTCCAATCCGCCATAGGATAATGCCATAGGGCGAGCTATCGGGGAGGAAATAACGGTGAGTTAGCAGCACTTTCATTCTGGCTCCCCAAATCTGACCTGCGACCAGCGCTCCGCAGCTATGAGATCGCGAGAGTCAGGTTTGACTTTGAGGCCTATCGGATTACCGAAAATTGCCATCGCAGTGAGTATGACTACTTTCAAATCGCTGACAAAAGAAGCGCGTTCCAAATAGGCGCGCTCTACCGCTAACTTGGCAGGCAGTAAGCGTTCAACATAGGAACGTTCAGGGTCAGAAGGATCGACTAGACCCTCTCCGTGTAGATAGTAATACACTGCGCCAGGACTTGTGATACCTGGGCGCACGCAGAGAGTCTCCATCATCCAGGTATTGTAATGTTCGTTGACGATCTTGGGATCTTCGGGGCGCGGCCCAACCACGGAAATATCGCCTTTAAGTACGTTATAAAACTGAGGCAACTCATCGAGTTTGACCTTGCGTAAAAAGGAACCGAGAGGAAAAATTCGATTGTCGCCATGAGAAGTGATGACTGGCCCGCCCGCATTCACATGCATAGTTCTAAACTTGAACATCTCAAAGTTTTTGCCTCCCCTTCCGACACGCTCTGCACGGTAAAAGATCGGTCCCGAAGAGCACAACCGGACCCCGAGGGCGGTTAGCAGAAGCACAGGGCTCAGCAGCATGAGCAGCACTAAGGCGAATACTATGTCGGCGGCGCGCTTCATCCACCTAGCACCTCGCGTACCACCTCTACAACACGAACACGTTCGCTTTTTGTCATCGTCATGTACATTGGTAACGAGACACAGTGGTCAAAATACATATCAGCTGCAGGAAAAGCGCGACCCTGAGCTAAAGGCTTCCAGTAAGTCATTTGATGGAGTGGACGGTAATGCACCGATGTAGCGATGCCAGCTTCTTGCAGCTTTATGATGAAATCGTCACGTGTTACACGGGCGTCAGATTCTAGCTGTACGATGTAGAGGTGCCAAGAGTGTGTGTCGCCCGGCGCAGGCTGTGGCGGCAGTACTAATGGCATATCGCGAAATGCTTCATTATAGTCTGCCGCAATGGTAGCACGTGCGGCATAAAACTCTTCTATCTGGCCTAACTGAACCCGACCGATGGCAGCGGCCAGATCGGTCATGTTGTACTTATATCCGGCTTCGACCACGTCATAAGCCCAACTGGCCTTGATGTTAGTGAACCGATCGAAGACGTCCCGGTCGATGCCGTGAAGGCGCATCTTACGGGCTCGTGCGGCTATCTCATCGTTGCTCGTAACCAGCATACCACCCTCGCCAGTGGTCATAGTCTTGTTCGCATAGAAGCTAAAGGCTGTGACATCTGACCCGCTGTGCATTGAGCCGATCAACTTACCTGCGTGGCGAGTGGGTAAAGCATGGGCGGCATCATCTAGGATAGCAAATCCATGCACGTCGGCCAACGCCCGCAGTGCTGTCATGTCTACTGATCGCCCAGCAAAATGTACCGGCATAAGCACTTTGGTCAAGGGCGTGATAGCCGCCGCAACAGTCTCAACACTAATACAGAGCGTCGCTGGATCCATGTCTACAAAGACAGGAATTGCGCCGAGATATCGGATCACCTCTGCGGTGGCGGTAAAGGTCATAGTGGGTACAATCACCTCGTCACCCGGTCCCACGCCGAGTGCCTCCAGTCCTAGATGTAGAGCAGCAGTTGCAGAGTTGACAGCTATAGCATGTACGTCGTCTCCCATTATGGATCGAAAATCCGCTTCGAAAGCGCTTGTCTGTGGTCCAGTAGTCAGCCATCCACTACGTAGACTTTCGACCACGGCGGAAATTTCGGCTTCACCAATAGACGGGCGAAAGAATGGAACATTTATAGTCATTTTGTATACCCGAGTTCACAAAGAGTCTTGCTCAAGGTTGAATTAATTACCTCGATGTCATTTAAAGATAACTTTCGCCATATTTTAGGTTCGCTTGGGCGTAGCTTTTTACGATAAGTGGCAAGAATCTTTTCCTTGTCTGGCATTTCCAGCTGTTCTAGCAACTTAGAGAGCGCCATTTCATCCTGGACTAGATCTTCGTAGCGAATTGTGAACACTCGAGCGGATGCATTTGGAATCTCCTGTAGATTTACGCTAGCCCTCGTGTAGGATTCCAGCCATTGTTGGGCACAGACGCGCGAAAGCGGACCTTTTTCTGCAATGAAGTCAATTTGGGGAAATCTCGGTCCCCAAACTTTCCCACCCTTACGACCTGATAAAAGCCCTTTTGCAAAGTTCCACCCAAACCAAGCTACATATCCAAGATTTTCAACTGGGATCTCTCGAACCTTATGCAACAATGCCGACCAGTTTGGCGGAGCTTGCCATTGCCTCATTGAACTTTCCGTGACTTCCCGTCCGTCTCTAATAAGGTGAACATACCGAGCAGAAGGAAACACGGCATCGACAAATGGGACGCGTAACGTATTTGCGACAGTCTTTTCGATAAGAATATCGTCGCTGTTTGCCTTAGCTAAAGAATGCAAACTCTTACGAATGAAATGGATGCGTGAGTTAGTGATGCCCGCCGGATCGAGAACATCATTGGGAGCTTTTTCGGCACCGTATCGCCAAACGTAGTTTACATCATAGGGTACGGCAGCAGTTCCAGAGCCTGAAGCAAGGATGTCTCTCAAGAACTTTGTGCCTGAACGGGCGGCCCCAATCAGGATGATAGGTGAAGATTCAGCCAATGTTTCGTATCCCGTCCCATGAATTGGAAAGTCGCGCTGTTCCCAAAATGAGGTTGACGACTCTTTCGGACGTGTTGGGCACACAATAGTCTGCGGGCACAAGATGGTCAGAATTGGCGTTCTCGCGATCCTGGAAGCCCCTTGTAATCGCTGCAATCCCGTCAAGAATATTGTCAGGTTCTAGTCCTGTCATGATCAGGCAGCCAACATCCAAACTTTCGGGGCGTTCAATTGCGTCACGTGGCGTAATAGCGGGAAACCCTAGTATCGAGCTTTCCTCGGCAATCGTGCCGCTGTCAGAAATCGCGCAGAAAGCACGCATTTGAAGCTTATTGTAGTCGTGAAAGCCGAAGGGCTTCATCCACTGGATACGCTCATCTAAAGTGACGTCTTGCAGCGCATCCAGACGTTTACGTGTACGTGGGTGGGTAGAAACGATGACTGGCATATCATACTGCTGCGCAATTCGGTTTAGAGCTTCAATCAGCTGTGACAGACGAGAAGCGCTATCGACGTTCTCTTCTCGGTGCAACGAGACAATAAAATAACCGCGGTCATTTAATCCAATTCGATGCAGTACGTCCGATCCATTAATGTCTTCACGATAGTTATCCAGCACCTCGCGCATCGGCGAACCCGTTAGGTAAATCCGGCGATGGTGAACCCCTTCTGAAAGCAAGTGCCGACGTGCGTGCTCAGTATAGACCAAGTTAAAGTCTGAGATATGATCAACCAATTTACGGTTGGTTTCTTCTGGAACGTTCCGGTCAAATGATCGGTTACCTGCTTCCATATGATAAACTGGAACCTTCATTCGCCGTGCCATGATGGCGGAAATCGCTGAATTTGTATCGCCGAGAACAACAACCGCGTCGGGCATTTCTTTAGCCAGCACCTTTTCGCTTTCGATTAAGATTTTCCCAAGAGTCTCGCCAAGGGTACCGCCTCCTGTACCAAGAAAATGATCAGGTTTGCGAACGCCAAGATCTTCGAAAAAAAACCTCGTTGAGCTCGTAATCCCAATTTTGACCGGTGTGAACCACTATATGATCTGTGTAGGTATCAAGGCGGGCCATTACGCACGAAAGGCGTATAATCTCGGGCCGGGTACCGAGGATGGTCATAACTTTAAGGCGTTTCATTGTAGAACCTTGTCAGCAAAAGTGTCGGGGTTGTCTGGATCGAATAAGTCATGGGTCCAAAACAGTGTTACTAGCTCAGTGTTGCCAACGTTTTCAATCGAATGAGTGTGAAGCGTTGGCATGTCCACAGGTGCCGGATCTTTACCAGAAACCCGATACTCCCAAACGGCGTCACTCAAAACCTTGCGGATACGAATAATCGCTTCGCCTTGAACTACGAGAAAACGTTCGACTTTATCTAAATGAAAGTGATCACCCCGAGTTATAGCCGGCACAGTCGTTGATAAAAACGTTTGTCCGCCACCCCCGCCTTTTACTGCTTCAAACAAAATCCCACGCGCATCTATATTTAACTTCAGCGGCCGTGGAAACCCCTGCGGGTACAAAGCTGCGCGATACGTGTTGAAAAGAGAAACGGTGAACGGATCCCGAAGGTCGGGATAGATATTAGCTTGATAGTCGATGTGGAAGCGTTGAAGGGTCTTGAACAGATCAACGACCGCAATATCACGAGCTGTCGGATGTAGAGAACCTGTTCGACCGCTTCGAACAGCCTCTATCGCTGCCTGCGCTGCGGCCCCCGCATGCAAGAGAGATACACGCCCCTTAGGATTGATCACCGGAGTCTCTTCTTTGATGACCGCCTCTATGAACGTCGCAGTTACATTATTATAGTTGGGCCGCGCACATTCACCAAAGATATGTGGCAGGACCATGTCGGTGTATTTGCCACCAGCTTGGGATAGCACCTCGCCGGCAATGCGTTTAGATCTTCCGTATGAGGTATCATTCACAGCGTGTGTTGAGTTCGCATAGACGATATGGGGTGCGGCTTCGACAGCTTTGCAAGCCTCAGCTAATCGCACAGCAATTGCGGGGTTTGCAGTTTCCACCTCATTATCGGGAGCACGATTTACCCCTGCAAAGTGAAGCACGGCTTGGGCTCCGTCGAGCGCTGAACGCAGGGTCGCATCGTTATCGAAAGCAGCATGATCTAGGGCCACGATGTCAAATGGCTGTGGCTCATTATTGAACTCAGCCGCACAGTTAGCAGCATGCAATCGAGCATGCGCATGCCAGCCGATTAAACCATGGGCCCCAGTGACAACAATACGCATCAACGTGCTCCGTTCCAGCTGTCCAATTCGGCCTGTACTTCGGGAAGGGTGAGAAGAAGTTCTTTTACCCCATCGACATCAAGCTGTTGTGTATTGTGCGAATGGTAGTCTTCCAGTTGCTTTGTCTCAGCTTCGCCTTCTGAAAAATACGGCTTGTAGTTAAGATCACGCGTATCGAGAATGATCCGGTAGTAATCACCCATGTCCTCCGAACTGCCGAGCTCCTGTGCACTCGCAAGTGTTTCATAAAGCTTTTCAGCATGACGCCAGCCGATGACCTCAACCGGATGATCTGGGGCATCAAACAACTCCGTCAAAGCGGTTACGAGGTCAGCGATGGTGGATGCCGGGGCTTTTTTGATGAACAGATCACCTTGATTAGCATGCTGAAAGGCATGATGAACCAACGCGACACTGTGCCGTAGCGGCATCAAGAACCTCGTCATAGTTGGCTCTGTTACCGTGATAGGCTTTCCTGCCTTTATCTGTCTTACAAAAAGCGGAATGGCTGAGCCGCGCGAATACATAACGTTGCCATACCGTACGCAGGAAATGATCGTATCCCCTTCTGGCCCCAACGTACGAGCGGCCGCTTGTGCAGTTTTTTCCATCAATGCTTTTGTCATACCCATAGCATTCACAGGTAGCACGGCTTTATCAGTTGAAAGGCAAACCAGACTTTGAACTTTGGCTTCGACTGCCGATCGGACAACGTTTTCCGAACCAATAACGTTGGTTAAGACCGCTTCGTGGGGAAAGAACTCGCAGCTTGGAACTTGCTTCAATGCGGCAGCATGAAAAATAGCATCAACACCCTGCACGGCGCGATTAACCGCTCCGCGATCTCTGATGTCGCCGATATAGTACCGAACTCGTTCGTCGCGTAAGTCGTTCCTAAGTGCGTCCTGCTTTTCCTCATCACGGCTTAGAATTCGTACTTCTTCGATTCCATCTGCCAATAGATCGCGCAGCATAGTTTTGCCGAAGGAACCCGTCCCTCCAGTAATTAATATACGGTTGGGCTTGTGTCGTAGTGGAGCTTTCATAATTGGTACCTTTGGAACGATTTGGCGATAGGTTCGCTGTATAGGGGGTCACTAGTTCACTTAGCAATCGGACTCGATAAACTAACTTTCTCTTATCTTTTGTTTCTAGTTCTACCGCTTGAATCTCCATCTTCAGCGCTTCGTACTCCGCCACCCTCCGAGCCAAGAAGGGGTTAGTCATAGCGGACTTGCGCGCGATCCCTTGCGGGGTCAAAATATAAACATGTCTTTTCTTGCTTTCTGCAGCTGCAAAGCTCCCTAGTTTTGCCATACCTTTGTCGATCAGATCGGTTCGGACATAATTCATCCGGCCTATGCCGAAAGCTACCTCCTTTGCAAGCTCGCGTTATGACAATTCAGGGTTTGCCTGAAATAGAGGCAGCATCCCAAAATGTAT
>Ga0031671_1024216_pt1 | contig 10360 bp, 10 predicted proteins | sample DeeseametaMP1603_FD_61749 | JGI IMG/M metagenome (GOLD analysis project Ga0031671, IMG submission 61749) | Metatranscriptome of deep ocean microbial communities from Pacific Ocean - MP1603 (Metagenome Metatranscriptome) | ecosystem: Environmental > Aquatic > Marine > Oceanic | place: South...
TGCGCCGCGCCGCCCGGTGCGTGACGAAGGCGGCAACCAGCGTGGCCGTGAACAGCACCATGACCAGCATCAGATCCGCCATGGCGACGAAGGGCGCGGCGGCGGCGATGAATTTCGCGTCCCCCGCTCCCATCACCCGCAGCGCGGTCATCACCATGCCGGCGACCAGCATGACGACCAGATGCACCAGCCGCCCGCCGTAGACATCCAGCGGCAGGACCAGCGGGCCGAGAACCACGTAGACCAGGGCCAGCAGAACGACGCTGCCGTTCGGGATCCGCATGCCGCGCAGATCGCTCCACGCCACATACAGGCCGATCAATGCGGCGAAGGGCAGGAAGACAAGCGCCGCGACCGGATCCAGCGCAACCGGGGGCAGGGGAAACCCGGCCAGGGCCTGCACCACGGGGCTGTCAGCTTTCGAGCGCGCGCAGGGACCGCACGGCTTCTTCGAAGTGCTGGGGGTGGGTGTCGACGGCTTCGCGCAGCAGCGCCTTGCCGGTCTCCACATCGCCCTGCTTCACCGCGCTCAGCCCGAGGGTCTGGAGCAGCTGCGCCCGTTCGACCTGGCTCATCGGGATGACCGGCAGGGTGTAGTTGCGCTGCGCCCCGCGGGCGAGCACGAGGTTGTTCTTCGCGGTGAACAGCCCCGGATCGTGCTGGATGGACTGGGCGAACAGCTTCTCAGCCTCGGAGAAATCGCCGCGCGTCAGCTTGGAGTAGCCCCAGTTGTTCAGCACGCCGCCCGGCTTGGTCGTCAGGCCCACGGCGGTTTCATAGAAGCTGTCGGACTTGGTCCATTCCTTGTTGCTGTCGGCGATCATTGCCTCCAGCCGGTAGCGCTTGTAGGTCTCATGCGTCGGCGGAATGGTGTCGAGCACCTTGTCCGCCTTGTCCCACTGTCCGTCGCGGATCAGCGCATCGGCATAGTCGACCTTGTCCTCGAGGTTCGACTCCTTGTTGGCGACGACCTTGCTCCACGCGGCCACACCTTCGGTCGGGCGCTTGGCGCGGATCAGGCTGGTGGCAAGGTTGCGCTGCACGTCGATGCGGCCCGGATTGTCGGCGGCGGTGCGCTGGAAATAGGCCACCGCCTCGTTCGGGTCGCCGACCGTCAGCATGATGTCATTGAGGTTGCTTTCGTCCACAACGTTCACGTCCCGGAAGGCCCGGTTGACCTCGGACGTCGACGTCTTGGCGCAGGCGGACAGTGCCAGCGCCCCCGCCAGACAGGATATCGCGATACCAGGGTGGCGCATGTGCCTGCGTCCTTTACTGCTCGTCGTCTCGATCACGGGAACTGGGTGGTCAGCCGGTAGCGGCCCTTCTCACTCTGAACCAGGTCGAGGTCTTGTTGTAGTTCGGGATCATAGCCTGTTTCGCCCTGCATGGCGAGTGCCATGCGAAGATTGTCCCGGATTTCGTCATTTTGGCCGTTCGACAGGGCAAAGGCGCGGCGCAGCGTCTCGACGCCTTCGGGGACCTCGCCCTTGTCGATCAGCAGCATGCCGAGGTTGTTCCAAGTCTCCGGCGCGGCGTTTTCGTCGGCAACGGCCTTGCGCAGCTGGCTTTCCGCCTGACCGAGCCGGCCGAGCCCGAGGTTCGCCGCGCCCAGTCCCGCCAGGATTTCCGGCGTCACGCCCTGTTCGGCGGCGGCGCGGGTATAGGCGTCGAGCGCGAGCTCGTATTGCTTGGCGGCGAGCAGGCGGTTGCCCACCACGGTGCCGTCGACGGCCTCTTTCCGGCGGTCGACACCGGGGGCGAAGGGGCTGGACTCGTCGATGTTCGGCGCACCGGGCGCGGCGCACCCGGCCATCAGCAGACAGACGAGGGCGGCGCGCGCCGCCCGGCTCACTCCGTGCTCTCCTCGCCGGAGGGCAGGGCGGCCATGTCGCCCATCTTGGTGATGCCGAGGATCGACGGCCCGATCAGGATGATGAGCAGCGGCGGAACCGTCAGCATCATGGTGGCCAGCGTCATCTTGGTCGGCAGCTTGTTGGCCTTTTCCTCGGCCCGCATCACCCGCTTGTCGCGCATTTCCGACGCATAGACCCGGAGCGCGTCGGCAATGGACGTCCCGAAGGTCGCCGACTGCACCAGCACGGTCACGAAGGAGGAGATGTCGGACACGCCGCAGCGTTCGGCCATGTCGCCCAGGACAGAGGCCTTGTCCTTGCCCGCCTTCACCTCGTGGCTGACCAGTTCGAATTCATCCGCCAGCGACCCGTAGGAGGCGCGGATCTCGTGGCTCACCCGCAGGATGGCCTGGTCGATGGACTGCCCGGCCTCCACGCAGACGAGAAGCATGTCGAGCGCGTCGGGGAAGCCGTTGGTGATTTCCTCCTGACGCTGCGCCTGACGCTTGTTGATCCAGTATTTCGGCAGCAGATACCCGACGCCGCCGGGGCCGAGAATGTAGATCAGCGTGGTCTGGGTGTCGGGGTTGTCCCCGGCCTTGGCCGCGAGGAAATACAGAACCCCCGCCAGCAGGCCGAAGATACCGAGCGCGAACTGCGCGAAATGGAAATAGCGCACCGCGTCCTTGGAGCGGTATCCGGCCTGCAGCAGCTTGATCCGCATCGCCGAGTATTCTTTTTCGTTCTGCGGTTCGAGGAAGCTGGAATACCGCTCCAGCTTCTTGTTGGTCTTCGCGGTCCGCAGCTTGTCCCTGTGCGCCGGGGCATCCGCCTGCGCGGACTTCTTCAGCTTGTCGAGCGGATCGACCTCCTTGCGCAGCAGGAAGGGCAGGGTGCCGAGGATCAGCAGGACCCCAAGGCCCCCGACAACGATCAGCGGGCCCATGGGGCCCAGCATGTCGGTCAGCAGTTTCGTGACGGCTTCCATGGCGTTCCCCCTTACACCTTGATGTTGACCAGCTTCTTCATGACGAAGAGGTTCACACCAAGGAACCCCGCGACCGCGAAGCAGGCCGGGATGAAGAAGGGGTGATCCATGACCTCGTCATAGTAGTTCGGGTCCATGACGTTGATCGCGATCAGCGCGGCGATCGGGAAGCCGGACAGGAACATGCCGGACCACTGTGCTTCTGCGGTGATCGCCTTGACGCGCCGGAACAGCCGGAAGCGGGACCGGATCACACCCGCCAGACCGGCGAGGATTTCGGCCAGGTTGCCGCCCGACTGCTGCTGGATCGTCACGGCCACGGCGAGGAACCGGAGATCCTGCAGCCCGATCCGTTCGGCCAGTTCCTTGAGACTTTCGCCCATGTCGCGCCCGTAGGCGGTCTCGTCCGCGATGATCCCGAATTCGGAGCCGAGCGGGTCGGCGACCTCCCGGCTGACGATCTGCACGGCGGAGGAGAACGGATGCCCGACTTTCAGCGACCGCACCATCAGTTCGACGGCGTCGGGAAGCTGTTCCTCGATCATGCTCATCCGCTTCTTGGCCTTCTTGTTGACCCAGAAGTAGATCGCGCCGATGCCGGTCGCGACGGACAGCACCGCCCGCAGGGGCAGGGAGGTCTGCGTGAAGATCGTCATCACGAAGAAGGCCACGACGCTGAGCCCCGCCATGAGAAGCATAAGCTGCTTGGGCGAAAATGCGATGGCCGCCTTCTGCGCCTTGTCGGCGAGCAGGGAATAGAGCGGCACGCGCTGCGCGGTCATGTGCTGCTGCATTTCCTTGCGCAGCTTTTCCAGCACTTCCTCGCGGTTGCCGGTCTTGTCGAGCATTTCGAGCCGGCGGTTCACCCGCTTGTTCATGCTGATCGACTTGCCGAAAGCCATCAGGTAGATGCCTTCGACCAGCGCGAGAACGCCGATGAAGATCGCGATGTAGATGATCGGTTCCGGGCTGACGGTCATCGGATCACTCCATCCGGGCGGGTTCGAAGATATGCGCGGGCAGGTCGTAGCCCCACATCTTGAACCGCTCCGAGAAGTTGGACCGCACGCCGGTCGCGGTGAAATGACCGACGATCTTGTTTTCCGGCGTCAGGCCGGTGCGCTGGAAGCGGAAGATTTCCTGCATGGAGATGACGTCGCCCTCCATGCCCGTGATCTCGGTGATCGAGGTCATGCGCCGCGTTCCGTCCTGCAGGCGGGAGGCCTGCACGATCAGATGCACGGCCGAGGCGATCTGCGACCGCATCGCCTTGAGCGGCATCTCGATCCCCGACATGGCGATCATGTTCTCAAGCCGGCTCACCCCGTCGCGGGCGGAGTTCGCGTGGATCGTCGTCATCGACCCGTCGTGGCCGGTGTTCATCGCCTGAAGCATGTCGATGACCTCCTCGCCGCGGGTTTCCCCGACGATGATCCGGTCCGGCCGCATCCGCAGGGCGTTCTTCAGACAGTCGCGCGGCGTCACCGCGCCCTTGCCTTCCACGTTTGGCGGACGGCTTTCCATCCGGCCCACATGGGTCTGCTGCAATTGAAGTTCCGCCGTGTCCTCGATCGTCAGGATGCGTTCGGAGTCGTCGATGAAGGAGGACAGCGCGTTGAGCGTCGTCGTCTTGCCCGAACCCGTACCGCCCGACACGATCACGTTCAAACGGGTGGCGACGGCGGCCTGCAGATAGGCGGCCATTTCCTCGGTAAACGCGCCGAACTGGACCAGGTCGTCGATCCCCAGCTTGTCCTTCTTGAATTTCCGGATGGACACCAGCGACCCGTCCACCGCGATCGGCGGAACCATGGCGTTGAAACGCGACCCGTCCTGCAGACGGGCGTCGACATAGGGGTTCATCTCGTCGACGCGGCGGCCGACGGCGGAGACGATCTTGTCGATGATCCGCAGCAGGTGCTTTTCGTCCTTGAAGGTGACGTCCGACAGCTGGAGCTTGCCGTTGCGTTCCACGAAGATCTGCTGCGGTCCGTTCACGAGAATATCGGAGACGGTGTCGTCCTTGAGCAGGCTCTCAAGCGGGCCGAGGCCCTTCACCTCGTCATAGAGCTCCTGGTTCAGGGTCGTGCGTTCCTCCCGGTTCAGCACGATGCCCTTTTCCTGCAGCACCTCCGTCGCGATGGAGTTGATCTCCGACCGCAGCTCCTGCTCCGTCGCGTTGTCGAGCGCGGCGAGGTTCAGGTTGTCGAGAAGGGCGCGGTGCAGTTCCAGCTTGATCTCGCCAAGCCGTTCCTTGCGCTTTCGGTTCTTGTCGGCGGCCAGCGGCACGGCGGCCGACTTCGGCATCGGCTTTCGCATCGATCCTGCGCCCGGGGGCAAGGGCGCGGCCTGCGGCGCGGCGGCACCGACGGGTTTCATGTTCGACGGTTCGCGTACCGGCTGCCCGGCCGACATGGCCGACGCGGGGCGGGGCGCCATGGCGGGCTTGGGGCGTGGCGCGGCGCCTGCGGGAACGGACCCCGAGCTGTCCTTCTTGTAACGTGAAAACATCTGTCTACCCCCGTGCCCCCTTATGCCGCCTCTTCGTCAACATTCTGTTCGCCCAGTTCGAAGATCGACCGGGCCAGCCTGGCAATTTCCTTGCGCAGCGGGTTCTTGCCCGCCGTCATGGCCAGCGGCTGACCGTGATCGCAGCTGTGCAGCACCTGGCGGCCGCCGTCCGGCAGCAGCACCTCGATGCGGATGTCGAGACTTTCCGCCAGTCGCTTGACCCGGCTCTTGCCGTTCAGGTCCAGAGACTTGGGCGCCCGGTTCAGGACATAGCGCAGCTTTTCGACCGGCAGGTCCTCTGCCTGGAGAGCGCGTTTCAGCCGCTGCGTGTTCTGGGCCGACCGCATGTCCAGCTCCATCAAGGCGAAATAGACATGCGCGGTGTTGAGGATGCTTTCCGACCACGCCACCAGGGTGGAGGGCATGTCGATCACGACAAAGTCGAAATGCGACCGCGCCATGGCGATCAGCCGCTGCACGTCTTCCGAGGTGATGATGTCCAGCGGCAGCATTTCCGCCGGAGAGGTCAGCACCTGCAGCTTGCCCTCGAAATCCAGCAGCGCCTGCTTGAAGGCGTCGTCGTCCATCGACTCCGTGTCCGACAGAAGCTCGTAGATCGCCTCGCGCCGCGGCAGGTCGAGATAGGTGCCGATCGCGCCGAACTGCAGATCCAGGTCGATCAGGCAGACCTTCGGCTCGGCTTCGCCCTTCTTGGGCAGGGCGGAATTGGCCAGTTCCCAGGCGAAGTTCACCGCAAAGGTGCTGGAGCCGGTGCCGCCGGCAAGGCCGTGGCAGACGATGACCGCGCCTTCCTTGGTTCCGGCGGCCGACTTGCGGGCCGGCGCGGATGCGACCGCTTCGGGGGCCGGGGTCTGGATGCGTTCGATGGCCGCCGCGAGTTCCCCTTCGGGAAGCGGGTAGGGCACGAATTCGTCCGCGCCCTTGCGCAGAAGCTGGTGCAGGGCAGCGGGGCTGACCTCTTCCGCGATCAGGATGACCTTGATCGCATGGTGGCGGGCCTGGCTGATGACCTCGCCCAGCATGGCGATGTTGTCTTCGTCCTGGTCGTCGATGGCCATGGCCACGAATTCCAGGTGCTGCGCATCGGGCTGGTTGAAGAACATGAGAGCCTCGGCAAACCCGAGGTCGCCCCACTTGTCGCCAAGCACGCTTTCCATGTCTTCGATAAGAAGTTCGAATCCGTCCGGGTCCCGCCGGATGGTGCAGGCCACGATCGGATCGTCATCAGCATAGTCTGAATCTGTCGTCGTCATTGCCTCAAGTCCCAACTCTTTGACGTCCGGCCATTATTCGCCTGTAGTGCCCGGATTTTTCCGGAGCCGTCACGCCTGTCCGACTCAACCGGACACTTTGATCTCGCCATCAACCTGCACTGCAATCTGGGCAATAGTGGGGCCGAAAACATATAATTGTGCGGTGACGGTGAACACTCGCCACGGCAGGGTGGCATTATCCACCGCTGCTGCCCGAAGCCGTCAGGTCGGTCCCGCTGAGACCGGTCGCCGGGATCGCACTGTCGACATAATTGCGGTAGACGACCTGCGCGTATTTCCCGTCGAGGATCAGCCTGCTGTTGGCGACGAAGCCCGTCACTTCGGTCACCGTGCGGCGGTTCTGTCGCTCACGTCCCTGGGTGACGATCAGCGGCTGCGTCTCGCCTTTCGACACCACGGCCTCGAGCCGCGTGCGGCTGATCCCGTGGGAGACGAGGAAATGCACCACCGCCTGTGCCCGCCGCAGGCCAAGCCGCTGGTTGTAGGCGTTCGACCCGACCAGGTCGGTATGGCCGTAGACCCGGAAGCGCACCTCGGGGAACTGACGGATCCAGTTGGCCTGCCGCAGCAGCACCGCCTGCGCCTCGCCGTCCAGCGTGGCGGAGTTGAAGGCGAAGTTCACGGTGGAGTCGACCTCGGCCGCGAAGCGGTTCGCCAAGTCGAGCACGTAGCCCCCCTGACCGGTCATCACCAGCGTGTTGTTCATCGTCGAATTGCCGAAGCCGCTGTCGATGCTGGCGCCGGCCTCGCCGTGGAATTCGGTGGCGGATTCGGTCGTGCAGCTGGCCACAAGGGAAATCCCGGCGGCGGCGGCAAGGATCAGTCTGGAAACATGCGCCATGGCGATCACTCCATCACGTAGCCGTAGGACCCGGTGAAGTCCTGTGTTGCCACTTCCTTCGCCGCGCCGCGCAGCCTGGTGCCGTCCTTGGCGACCTTGCCGAAGAGGAACAGGTCTTTCTCCGACGGCGGCTTGATCCGGTCGGTCGGCAGCGCCAGCGCCTCGCCCCGAGTCGGGGACACGAGATGCGCGGTGATGATGATGACCAGTTCGGACTGGTTGCGCTGGTATTCGGCACTGCGGAACAGCGCGCCCAGCACCGGGATGTCGCCCAGCCACGGCACCTGGCTGTTGTTGTCGCGGAATTCGTCCTGCAGCAGGCCGGCAATGGCAAAGCTGTCGCCGTCGCGCATTTCCACGGTGGTGGAGGTCTCGCGCCGGGTGAAGGCGTCGATCTTGAACGCGTCCAGCTGGAAGCCGTTGTTGGGGTCCAGCGCGGAGACGGCGGCCTTGAGTTCCAGGTTGATGATGTTGTCGTCAACCACGCGCGGGATGAAGTTCAGTTCAACCCCGAACGGTTTGAATTCAACCGTCACCGATCCGCCGTCCTGCGCCACCGGAACCGGGTATTCGCCCCCGGCGAGGAATTTCGCCTCCTGTCCCGACAGGGCGGTCAGGTTGGGTTCGGCCAGTGTCCGCACGACGCCCTTGGATTCCAGCGCCTCGAGCAGCACGCCGACCTGCAGCGCACCGGCGTTGAAGCCAAGCAGCGTTGCGCCCGCGTTGGTGTTGGTGCCGGGCAGGGCGCCCGTCAGACCCGACGCCTGGCTGGCGGAGTTCGCATACCGGCCCGCGCCGGAGGACACGCCGAGGTTGTTGCCGAAGGCCGACCCGTCCACGGCGAGCGAGGCCGAGAGGTTCTTGGCCACCGACCGCTGCATTTCGGCAAACCGGACCTTGAGCATGACCTGCTGCACACCGCCGACACTCATCAGGTTGGACACCCGTTCCGGCGCGTACCGCTCGGCCAGGTCCAGCGCGCGTTGCAACCGCTGAGAGGAGGAGACGACACCCGACAGCACGATGCCGTCGTTGGCCGTGCGCACCTCGATCTTCTCGTTCGGGAGGATCTGGCGCAACCGTTCCTTGAACTCCGAGATATCGGCCGAAACCACGACGTCCACGTTGGAAATAAGCCGCCCCTCGCCGTCCAGCAGGGTCAGCGTCGTGATGCCCGGCTGCTTGCCCAGCACATAGATCGACCGGTCGGAAAGCGAGGAGATGTCGGCAATCTGCGGGTTGGCGATCGAAAGCTCGGCAAAGGCGACGTCGCTTTCCACCACCACGGCGCGGTTGATCGCGACCTTCAGCGAGGATTCGGAGTTGCGGTTGATTACGGTCAGCCGCTCTGCCTGTGCCGGCACGCCGTAGCTGCCAAGTGTCAGGGTCAGCCCGAGCAGGGCGGCCCCAAGGAATCTGCAATGTGTCATGTGACCTGCCTCTCGGATCACGCCTCTGTCCGGGTCTTTTCGCCCGTGAATTGCGGGCATACTGCGCCAGTTTACATTTTCATGCAAGATTCAATGCCTTTCGGCCTGTTCCTGATGCAGCAAAGCCGCAGGACGATGCCCGCGGCCTTGCAAATCATGACTCTGCGTCAGCTCAGTTGCAGGCGATCGGCGTCTCCACCACCTCTGCCCCGCGGCGGGTGCGGATGGTGCAGACTTCCTGCTGCGGCTTCTCGCGCACCTCCTGTATCTTGGGCGCTTCCGACAGGCCGAGGAGCGACCGCTGGTCGACCTCGATCGCCTCGGCAATCGTGTCGTCCAGGTTGCCGACCAGCGACAGGGAAAGCCGCCCGGTGGACTGCGCCTGCGCCAGCGACGCGACCTGCTGCGGATTGATCGCGACGGTGACTGTGCGGGCGATGGTCGCCTCGGCGGCATCGCCGTTGGACATCTGGTCGACCGCGATCAGCTGGATTCCGGTCTCGATCAGTTTGGTGACGTCGCCCGCCGCGCCGCGGTCGAAATCCTCGACCCGACCCGTCCAGTAGACGTCCACCCGGTCGCCGGGACGCAGGAAGCCCGACACGCCCGAGGCCACGTCGACCTTGATCGCGAAGGCGCGCATGCCCTTCTCGAGCCGCGAGGTCAGGCCGGCGTCTTCGCCCGGCTTGGTGATCTTGACCTCCATGACAGCCTCGTTCGGGTCCATCATGCGAAGGATGTAGCGCGGGCGGGGGTCGTTTTCGGGGAACAGGGCGGCCTCTTCGAAGAACACGCCCGCAGGCAACGCGGCTTCCGGCCATTCGACCTGGCGCACGTCGGCGCGGGTCAGTTCCTCACCGAATTTCAGCTGGCGGTTGGCCACGTAGACCATCTTGGTCGGTACGGTCACCGGCTTGGCGGCGGAGGCTTCGGCCATCTGCGCCTGTTGCGCCAGAAAATCCTTGACCATGATGACGGCGAAACCGGCAAGTGCCAGCCCGACGACGAGTACGATTCCGAATACTGCTCGCATTGTTCTTGTCCTTTGTTCCGGGCCGGATGGCTCCGCCCTGTCATGGGCCCGCGGTCATGCCGCAGGGGTCTTTTCACAGGAATGACAGCGGATTGTGGCGAAATGAGGGACCGGGGAGGGTCCTTCCTTGACGCGGCGCCCGGAGAGGGCGCCGGCCGTGTCACGGCATCTTCTGCGACGACATGTAGCCCTGGACCCCGCCGGACAGGCTGATGGCGTCGTCCTTCACGGCGACGAAGATCAGGAAGATCGCGGTGGTCACTCCGGCGGTCAGCACCACCCAGTCCACGGTCACGGCACCGGCGTCGTCCTTGCGGAAACGGGTCAGGAAACGGGTCAGGAATTGGGTCATCCGGGGTGTCTCCTAAATGGGCCGGGTGGGACGGAAGGTGTGGAAAAGGCCGCG
>Ga0031671_1019152_pt1 | contig 10273 bp, 10 predicted proteins | sample DeeseametaMP1603_FD_61749 | JGI IMG/M metagenome (GOLD analysis project Ga0031671, IMG submission 61749) | Metatranscriptome of deep ocean microbial communities from Pacific Ocean - MP1603 (Metagenome Metatranscriptome) | ecosystem: Environmental > Aquatic > Marine > Oceanic | place: South...
TTTTTTCAGAAAATGCCGGGCGAGGCCTGGATCAAGGCCCATTGATCTACGGGAACTTTATGGGGGTTGATGAAGTTGCCCTCCTTACAACCCTCCTCGGATACAGCGGGATACTCGCCGCCGCTTTCGGCCTAATCATTTCAAGCTATACCTTCATCATGCAAATGGTTAAGAACGCATGGTCAGGGTCCTTTGCAGCCGATGGCATTAATTCCGTTTTTTGGCCAGCCAGAACCGTAGCTGCTTTGGCGCTTATCATTCCGATAGTGACTGTTGGTACTGGAGACCGGCAAACACAAATAGCTACCTCCCAACTGATGATGATGGAAGTAGCAAAAGCTGGCTCTGGATTCGCTGACAACGTGACAGCCGCCTACGTGACCAATGCGTTCGCCTACCCTTTGAACAATACTCGGCCTCCTGATACACCAGATGCCGTTATAGCAATGTTTGAAAATGCTTCTTGCGCGGTGATTCTGGCGGCTAAAGAAGGTCAGAATGAGCCCAAGTTCGCTACAATTGCCACAGCACACAGAAATGATGGAACTGCTGTAAGTTTTGTTCCGTCCAACTATGTAAACAACGCGGACGTAACAGCCTGGCGCCAAAGCCTTAGTAATACTCCTGGATCCGGGACCAGAAGAAGAATCCAGACTGTTGGCTCCATTCAGCAAGCAGTAGAAAGTGCATTTAATGAGGCGGAAACCAGCCGCATAAGCTTTGGCTCAGATGGGAAATGCGGCCAAATCACATTCTCTTCTGAAAGAGATAGCCGATCTAATGCTGGAGGCAGTTCATCAACCGTTGCCAGCTATTTGCAGGCGGCGCAGGATGCTGTAGTGGCAACATATAAGCCCTCCTACAGATCATTAACGACCAACATGTTTCAGTTTGTGGAATCAAGAGTTGTTAATGGGAGCTATGAAGAACTCATTGCTACCTCTTCCCGTATCGATCCCGCACAGAGCCAGGAAGCAGCAGTTCTTTATCAGACGATAATCGAGTTCAACACCTTAGTTTTCACAAATGTCAGTAATAGCCTTGCAAACTTAAGCAACCAGCTCAGCGGTAACCTATTTCAGCCCATCATTTCAGGTGGATGGGCCGCCCTAGGTGCGATCTACAATGTAATCCCAAGAATATCGAGTCTGGCTATTTCAAATACAACTGATGCCCATAGTTTAGTTTCTTCCTCGATTGCAGATATTCCATGCGCTGAGGAGGCGTCATTCTTTGGCTGGAATGATGATGAAGATTGCGAAGCTAAAGATGACATCCTCAGCTACTCATCCTTGGTGGTTGATTTGACACGGCAATATCGGGCTAGCTTCAATGATTCCCAGAGGCCAGATATCGGAGTGCTCGATTACTGCACGATATCGCAATGCAACCTCAGAGCAGCGCAAGCAAGTACGGCCACAACAATTTCACAAGCATTACTGGGCACCATGGCTGGGGCAGGGAACTGGCTTAATAGAGCTGACTGGGATAATGAAAACGCCTCGGAGAATGTGGGGGTCAATGGAAACGGTGATCCTGGCCGTCTTGGTGAAAGAGATTGGAGGGCAACGCGGGATCCGCACCCGTTGAACACACTCGCAGGTCTCGGAACCTCGATGCAGGCGCTAGGTTGGGGTTATCAGGCTGCAAAAACAAAGGTTGTGGTTCTTGAAAAGACAATCGATAAGGCGTCGACCTCGGCAATACCACTTATCGGCGGCCTCGGTGGAGCAGCAACCGCACTGCTTGGCCTTCTTGCTGGATTCCTGGAAACCTTGTCATTAGCAATGATTACGACAGGTTTTTACCTGACGTTCGTTTTGCCGATGATTCCCTTCCTGATCTTTGCAATGCAGGTTGTTGGGTGGTTGGCTACAACGATTGAGGGGATGTTTGCCGTTACATTTGCAGTATCTTTGCTGACAAACAGTGATGGTGACGGTGCCATTAATACTGGGTTCTTAAAAGCGCTCAGCTTGACTGCTGCAATATTTTTGAAGCCCTTTTTTATAGTCATAGGTGTCGCCGTGGCCAATGCGGTTGCAGGTCCCGTATTCGCATTTTTTAATACTCAATTTTGGCGAGCCTGGGATGTCGACAACGCATTGAGTGGTTCTGGGTCCAGTATTATTTTCGAGATCTCGGCACAACTGCTCGTCTACGTTATTGCAGTAACTATCCTTGTACGGTTCATTTACTCAATTCAGTACATAATCCCTGACTCAATGAACAATTGGATTTCTGGAGGCATTGTTAATCCGTTTGGAGTGCCTGATGCCGCAAACGAAGTCCAAGGTAGTGTGAAGGGACAGGTTTCAGCAGTCACCGGTGCAGCGATCCCGGCTGCAGCGAAAGCTAGCCAGGCCGCATCAGAAAGAAAGGGCGCTAGATCATGAGTGATTCTGTAGAAAAGAAAAGGAAAAAACGCGGTCCTGTTTGGAGGTTTCTGGCTGTCACGCTCGGTCCAAAAGCCTTCGTTTCAAAATCATTTGGCTCAGATGTTGGAAGTACGGTTACCGAGCAGTATCGTGAATTAAAGAAAGTGAATGATATAGACATACGTGAGGCTATAGCTCAAAGGAAAGCTTTCGACTTCGAGCGAAGATGCCGGGTTAACAATAAATCTGAGCAAGATGTTGTTGGTGCGTACAAGAATGTGGCTATAACCCAAGGATTCATTTGGATTGCACTTTCTGTAACCGTCGCCCTTGCTGTTGCAGGAATGGGTTCTTTGATTACAGTTGCTTTCAATTCTCTTGCCTTGATAGCCCTTCCTATAATGCTATTGGCAGCCACACACCATCAAATATGCATTAAAGAAAAGGTGTTCTTGTCGCCGCTAGAACTTCTTAAGCATTTGGTAGCAAAGCCTGGGACGTTGATCCCGGGCCCCCTACCGAGCGATTGGAAGCTCTACACAAGTGCTGAAGTTCTAAAGGGTGAGGAAAAGGTGATAAATAGGCGGAAAATTCAGATAAGAAAAAAGGGCGGTTAAACCGCCCTTTTTTACGACCTGTATGAGGCTGCAAGGAGTGAAGTCGCCACTCCAGGAAAGAAAAGATATTTCAACGCAAAGAAAAACCACTCAAGCGGGACAATAACAACTAGGTATAGAAGTTTGCTGTCTGAGGAATGCCTAAGGTCAAGCACCCACTCATAGAACCACATCAAGACACCATCCCACCATGAAAATGGGGGAAGCTCGATCAGCCAAATTGAATAAACCGAACCGAACACCAAGAGTCCGGTAAGAAAAAAAGATCCTGGGGATGCTGTTGAGTGCATAACATAGCCTCTTAACAATCCCTCTACACGCACCCAAATGATAAGTTAAGTGCAGTGGGATGTCAAGCAGATTGAGAGAACGCTTCAGCTATTTTGCCCCATCTGGCGACAGGATAGCCAGAATAGACTTCGGAGACGTCTTTTATATGGTCTTCAAAGCTATCGCGATGGTAAAGGATCTTGATGTCACGCAAGATCCCGATGCGCCTCTTGTACTGCTTCTCGTTGAGTCTAAGCAGGTAATCACCAAGAAGCTTAGGGTCACTATACCCCAGAAGCGCTTCCGCTCCTCTGGCTGTCAGAGCAAGGGATCGTAGCAGACTTGCACACTGGTCTTTGACGGTGAGCAACTTGGAGTCTTCACCAATCCAAAGTGTACGCAGTAAATGGTTCAGCTCTGCTTGCTGAATGCCTGGCAAACGAACCAATAGACCTGCATTTTTAACGCCCACAAAACCAATGTGATGCGCTAAATGGCAAAGCCTACAGGCAGTTATCAGGTTGTTCGGGGAATTGTCGCCATGCTCACCACTAACATGATGAACCTCAAGCTTTCCTTCTAAACGGAGGTCGCAAAACTGGCAGGTGTGATTATCACGTTCAAGTATCTTTGGTCGGATCTGCTGATACGCCCGGTCCTTTTCATGGGACCGGGCGTCGTCCATCCGAAACTTGCTGCGCTTAACGGAAAGTACGATGGACTTCATATCAGATTACTGCTGGAACTGCTGAAGCTGAGAATCAACGGCACCGGATGCATCGCCGTCACCACCAAGTGTCATTGTCATGATAGCAATGAACAGGGGAACGATTGTCAAAGCCGAACCACCAACAATGAACTTGAGTGCCTTTCCACCAGCGTCCGGCTCCTGGGGGTTATCGGATTTTTTAACGTAGTACCAGATGCCCCAGCTGACACAGCCAACGCCAGCCAGAAACGCAGCAGCAAGAACCAGCATGCCGACCGCACCGAGTTGGTCCAGCCACCCGCCTTCATCGGTGATTCGCGATGCGAGATCTTCCTGCGCATTCGCAGTACTTGTCACTGCAAATGCGGCAACAGCAACATAAGCTTTTAGCGTAAGGTCTTTCATGAGTGTTCTCCTGATTACAGATTGCTGAGGGGGATATAAAACTGGCCAGCCAGTACACGGTCTTGTTTGACCGAATGCACTTCGCCCAAGCCAGCGATTTGGGATCCAGGAGTAATGGTTATGGAATTACCCTCTGGATCTACAATGACAGCCCGGCGTGGCGGGATGAGGGCGGTAGCCTCCCACCCCTGAGGTGCACGCTGAATTGTCGGGAATCGGTTATCGGCATTGGTATTGGAGCGTGAAGACGCGGCTACCATGGCCGGGTTCAGGGACTTTGAAATCGCGGCCGTTCTGGGTACAGAAGGGGCGCCTTGATTTGCACCTTCAGAGTTTGAGCCCGTGTCAGAATTCTCGGTAAGGCGTTTCTCGCGAAGAGATTCCGGAGCCCTTACATGATCAATAAACCATCCATTGCTGAAGATTACCGCATCTCCGTTGCCAACAATTTCCTCAACAGTCAGGTTGCTTCCAGCAGCAAGGATGTTCCGCTCGCCCTCTTCGAGGGTAATGACCTTGTTGGTAGGGGAGAGGGCCACTACGCGATTGTTAACCCCTGCATTGGCAAGGATTGAGAACTCGCCCAGTCGTGTAAGGCCTTGAACCTTCTTCTTGACAGTCTCTGAGTGTTTCTCTTCTTCGCTCTGCTCCTGAGCGATCTTCTTTTCAAGGTCATCAATGCGTTTGAGTTGTGCTTCCATCCGACCCAATGTTTCGCGAAGGTCACCAAAACGATCGCCAATTTTTTCCGACATGGATGCTTCGATCTTCTGGATCTGGGCGTTAATTTCATCCCTCATGTCGGCAAGTTGCGAATCATCAACAATGTCAGATGGCGAAGGCATAGAAGCGTGCTGCTGGCGGGGTGAGGGCTGAACCTGACGGCTTGTTGGCACCGCGCTTTGTTGTGCTTCCGAACCGCGGGTAGTCTGTTCGGCACCCATCTGAGCAACGGTGAACCCCTTGCTCTGGCTCCCACTCACTGTTCCCTGTTCAGCTGTATTTGATGAACCTGCCTGGTTATTTGTAACAGCAGCCTGCTGAGGCGCCTCATCCTTAACGGGAGGCTTGGGCGTTGATTTCAAGACAGGAGTTACTGTCTTTTGTTGTGCCACGGGGCTTGATGTTTGGGTGAATGCGGAATAAAAAACGAAACCACCAACGCCAACCATCGTTATAAGTCCGGCAAGTGATGCACCAATCACAAGACCCTTTTTGCTTTTGGGAGCTTTGTTTGGTGAATCTTTTTTGCTCTCTTGCTCAGATGGCTCCTCGGGAACATCTCCATAGTCAAAGCTTGAAGGAGTGTCGTTGCCGGCGCTAACAGCGTCATCAACGGTAGGTGCATCTGCGTCGAGGACATCAGGCTCATCCTCTTCTGTTTGCTCCATAGCCTGCTCGAGAACCAAAATGTAACGCTCGAAATCAGGCCCGACATACTGCTCATACTGATGAACAACTTCATCACTGGTTGCTCCATTCTCCAGGAGTGTGACGATATCGTTCAGAACCTCAACGTCATACATGAAGGTATGGCCGCTCTCATCATCCTCGACTTCCCACGCGGCATTCATTTGAATGGCGCGGTTAAGAATATCGATCCAGTTCTCAGCACTCATCGCTTAACCTCAACTTCACTTAGGATCCAGATTCCGACCTGCTCTCCGTTGTAAACCTCAACAGTAACCGGTCGATTGATTTGTTCCTGGAGTACCGGGACCATGCGTCCGAGCCCAGTACCAAGAGTAAATTTGACCTGATCTGCGGCATCAGGGATGTCCGATGTCTCATTTACAGTTGCGCCCTCAGGGCTTGTAGTGGTGGTGCTATTTCTTAAGGTTTCAGCATAAGCACCACCAAATGTTCCCAAGAGATAGGGAACCCAACGGCTCAGATAGTGGTTGTCATAATCACTAGCGATGCCGGGCTGGAAAGTTGCTGCGTTAACGATCAAAGCCCTTACATCGTATGTCTCGCCCCGATAAATCATTTGAGTGATTTGTGGAACAACGGCTTCCCCCCGAACGGGAACTTCCTCAGCCAGAAACACTGCTCCATCTAAAGGCGGTGTAACTGATTCAAATGACATCGGACCACCTATGTCCGAGTTATGCGCGACAGTGGCAACACCAAAGAGTCGAGTGTCGGCTGGAATCTTGAAGGTGTTTGGGCTCTCGCCTGATGGATTCTGTGCAAAGGCCAGTTCCTCACCATAGCCACCGGTGACGAAAGGAATGTCATCAGGATTGGAAGAGTTCGAGCTTGTACCTGATGCTTCTCCAGAATCCCGTGAAACAGCGCTATAGCTGGCAAACGCCCCATAATTCGATTGGGACTCTGCAACCTTTCGCAGGTCGTCTTTTGTTTGCTCACTTAGGCTTTTGGCTTCATCAATTTCGTCCTTCAGGGTCCAACCTTCCGGCTGATTCTGGCTTGCACGACGATTCTGGTTTGTCTGACCGGGCGGCGTGACGGGAGTCGGATTTCCTGTAGAAACACGTTGAGATTGACGTTGCAGTGTATCCAGTGCCAGATCACCAGTATCTCGCCTGGTGTCAACAGATTCATCAGCAGCTGCTTCTTCAGCACGCTCCTGGTTCTGAAGAGTCACTTGCTCGATATAGGTACGACCCTGATTACGGGCGTCTTCCGCCTGTTGTTCCTGAGCTTGGCGTTGTTGCTGGGCAATAGGACTATCATCAGACAGTTCTGTTTCTCGCACATCGCCCTGGCTGGTCCGGTTAACCACGCTGCCTGACCCACCAGTGTTGTCAGTACTTTCGTCAGGGCTTGTCATAATCATGTAGGTGAAGAGACCAGCAGCAACAACCCCAATCACCAAAAAGCCGCGACCACCCTTTTTGAAGGCATTTTTAAGGGCTGCCTTACGTCTTGCACGGTCTTCGCGATCCTGCTCTTCGCCAAAGGAATCCCAGAACGTGTCACTGTTCTGTTCTGGATTCTCATGGATGTTTTGTTCGTCGGCCATATTTAAGAACCAATAGTTACCCTTACAGACTCACCATTCGGCGTCCTGAGATAAGCGGTCGCCTGCGATGGATCCTCGATCCGATAAACATAAATGCCACTCACATCCTGAATTTGGGCTCGGGGAGGACTCTCCATCCAGAATTTACTGCGCACATAGAGGCGGCCGTTGATGATCCAGGCGCGTCCAGCGTCCTGAAGTCCAGTGAGTTCCACTTCTTCAGCGCCATTTGGGATGTCGTTGACAGCAAGGCGGAACATAATTTCGTCTTCACCGCCGCCATAACCTGCGTCTGAAAGCATGGTCGGATTGGTGTTTGCGTTTGGTCCCGGCATGTTCAGCCGAACATTGAGAACGCATACATTGTCTTCTTCATCGCCGACAAGGCGCACAACGATAGGTTGCGGGTAACCCTGCAAAAGAAGATTATTTGTTGCCATTGCGTACGGTTTTTGAACGGCAACCTCATAAATGTGCGGCTGCTGTTCAAGAATCTCGCTTGAGAATGCTTCAGAATCCCCCTGGGTGTGGCCGTCAAGTGGCCATACTTGTCCAGTTGAGTCCTGGAAAATGAGGTGAGCCGGGGAGCGAGATGCAATCGGCAGCCTGATAGCTTCTGGGTTGCTGTTGCTGTAAGAGATTGTCTTGATTTGGCAAGCCGCCTCGCGAAGAGGAGTATTACGAGCCCGAATCTGTTCTTCCTGAACAACTCGCTGATCAATGATGATTTTCGGAGGAATACCCATTCTCTGTTCGCGCTCTCGACGATACGTTTTTTCACGCTCTAGCTCGCGAAGTTCGGCACGAATAGGCTCAAGGTTCTTTTCTTGCCAAATGTACCGACTCATCGCCTCCTGCCGCTGCTCCATAACAACCTTGTCGGATTCACTGGGGGTAAACATCAAAACACCATCACCCGAATTGTTGTCGTCCTGTGCAACAGAAAAGCTAGCCACCGAAGACAGGGTGAGGCCCAGAAGGAAAGTGTTCATGCTCTTTCTCATGCCCGCTCCTCCATGTAAAAAGAGGTGAAGCGGAACCCAGAGAAAAACAGGGAGTCCGGTGTATCAAAAGTCATGGTTGCATCTATTAACCAGCGTTTGGTGGCTGTTCTCCCGGAAAAGAAGCGGGTTGTCATAATTTCAGTCTGGTAGCGCCATATCGGCAGCCCCTTGGATGAGCCCTCATAAATCATGAAGGGCCCTTTTGTGTTAACCGCCTGCACCACTGCACCGCTCTGGGGGTTGTCTTGTATGTACCGACCAAAAGAGGTCCGTGAGATGACCTTTGGAAAAACCCCCTGCGAATTAATATCGAAATAGAAGAGGGCGCAATTGTTCACGGTCTCTTCCATATCGGTAGTGTTAAAGGAAAAGCACTCACGAAGCATTTCCTTAATCCAGTAGTCTCTGGCGATCGGACCTACGTTAGGAATTGGAAGCAAAGGAGCACGAACCACAGGAGCATTGGAAGGCCGAATATCAATTCGTGGGTGGAAGTCAAACAACAGTCTTCCTGCCACGATAACCATCAGCAACGCAGAGAGAATATAAAGCGGCTTGATGCTCTTGTTTGCGAAGCTCTGAAAGGTCATCGAGCGCTCCTGTAAACAACAGCATCAATGGCCATGCCAGAGCTATTTCTAAGCTGGCTCTCGCGTACAACGAAGATAGTTACCTGGATATCAGCATATCGTGGCCGATTCTGAGCAATGTCAAACCATTGCCAGCGAACAGGAACTGTATAAACCCACGTAAAGCGATTGTTGGTAAGGCGGTATTCCTCAATGACCGGTACCGACTGGATTTTGGCTAGGGTAGAGAATCGGCCAGAGACCAATGGCTCAAGATCACCTGCACTTTCGAGTGCATTCAGGAAATCCTTTCTGCCGGCAGCAGTAAAGTAGTTATCGAAAGCTTCATTCATTGATGCTTTCGGGTCCATATTGGAATGAGATAAGACATCCTCGATTGCAGCGGCAGCGAAGTCCCGTGCAGCAGCATCTGTTATATTCCCTTGCTCGCTCAAAGGCTTGAGGTTGATTAAGCGGTAGTCATCCGTAGCTGGAATGTTGTAGTGGTCGGGCGTCCAGAAGAAAACCATCAAAAACAAAGTCAACGTACTGAAAAACAGGCCGAGAGCCCAATAAAAATTAGACAGATTGCTGTCTACAAACGACAGCCTGGATTCATTTTCTTTGAAGGTTTTCGGACCCTGAACGGGTGCCGGAACGCTCGCAGTAGAATTTGCTGGGCCCGCCAGCTTTTTGCGAACCACACGATTCGGCGCGGCCTTAGCTGCAGAAGCAGAAGTACCTGTTGTTTTCCGGATCGGAGTTTTAGCGTTCGTCATTAATGAAAAGCTCTACTGATTGAACCAAACCATCCTGGGTGGAAAGCCTCAGGATGTGGTGGGTCTTACTGATCCACAGGAGCGTCGAGAGAACCATAAGCACAACTGACAGGGAGACAAGCCTGCGAGTCCAGCGCTTCATCCTGATACTTGCGAGTCCAACTGAAGCCGGCGGTAAAGTCTCCGAGGAAAAGCGAATGGCACTGCCTTCTTCGGCTTTCTCGGACCACAGCTCTTCTTCAAGGGACTTAGGATCAAATTCTTCTGACAAAATAAAACCTCTCAACAGCCTAATGAGAAGATAAATTAAATCAGAGATTCAGTCAAGAATATTCCCGATGCCAGAGTACCTATCTAACGCTTCATTGAAGAAATAGATATTCTTCCCGTAACGCTTGATAAGTCGGGCCTTTAGCTCTGGAGAGAAGGGTTGTTTTACACGCTGAAAAACGTGGGGAGGGTCGGTTGCAAAACGAAACAATGTATCTGTTTCGCATTCCTTGGCAAGCCACTCGATATTGCAGAAGCATGCAATCATGCTACCCACAAAAAG
>Ga0031671_1015871_pt1 | contig 10218 bp, 10 predicted proteins | sample DeeseametaMP1603_FD_61749 | JGI IMG/M metagenome (GOLD analysis project Ga0031671, IMG submission 61749) | Metatranscriptome of deep ocean microbial communities from Pacific Ocean - MP1603 (Metagenome Metatranscriptome) | ecosystem: Environmental > Aquatic > Marine > Oceanic | place: South...
GAAAAACGCTTTTTTAGGAGCAATGAAGAATGTCGATGGCTGATCGCGATGGCGTTATCTGGATGGATGGTGAAATGGTTCCCTGGCGGGATGCCAAGACCCACGTCCTGACTCACACCCTGCATTACGGCCTGGGCTGTTTTGAAGGTGTGCGGGCCTACAACACCGCGAACGGTCCGGCTATTTTCCGCCTGAAAGAACATACCGACCGCCTGTTCCGCTCCGCTCACATCCTGAACATGAAGATGCCGTTCAGCAAAGATGAGTTGAACGCAGCCCAGTGCGCGGCAGTACGTGAAAACAATCTGGATGAAGCCTATATGCGCCCGATGGCGTTTCTCGGTTCCGAGGGTATGGGGCTGCGCGCTGATAACCTCAAGGTGCACGTGATGGTTGCGGCCTGGAGCTGGCCTTCCTACATGTCTCCGGAAGCGAGAGAAATGGGGATCAAGGTGCGCACATCTTCCTACACCCGCCACCATGTCAACATCACCATGTGCAAGGCCAAGGCCAACGGCAACTACATCAACTCAATGCTGGCGCTGAACGAAGCCATCTCCGGTGGTGCCGAGGAAGCCCTGCTGCTGGACAACGAAGGGTATGTTGCCGAAGGCTCTGGTGAGAATATCTTCATCCTGCGTGATGGTGTGCTGCACACGCCGGAGCTCACCTCCTGCCTTGAGGGTATCACCCGTGCGACAATCCTCGATTTTGCCCGGGACCTGAATATTCCGGTTAAAGAGCGCCGGATTACCCGTGATGAGGTTTATATCGCCGATGAGGCCTTCTTTACCGGCACCGCTGCTGAAGTGCTTCCGATCCGTGAGCTGGACGGCCGGATCATTGGCGCCGGCAAGCGTGGTCCGGTAACCGAAAAACTCCAGTCGATGTACTTTGATGCGGTGAAAGGTAAGCTGGCCGAGCACAGCGGTTGGCTGACGCCCGTGAGATAAGCTCCGGATGGGGAACTCCTTTATCCGGCATGTCAGGCCGTCTGGCGGTTATCTGGTGGCCCGTTCGTTAAAGCGCCAGTTCGATGAGGACTGGTTCGATCCCGCCTTCTGGGGGCGCCGGGCTGTGCCGGTGACCGCAGGCGGGCGGGGTTCCGCCTGGTTTCTGCGGCGGGAGTCCGGAGACCTTGTGCTCCGGCACTTCTGTCGGGGCGGATTCCCGGGGCGGTTCGTCCGGCGGGAATACGTCTACACCTACCCGGATGCCGTGCGGTCGTTTGCGGAATTTCGCCTGCTTGACACGCTGCGGCAGATGGCACTTCCCGTGCCGGAACCGATTGCGGCCGGTTACAACCGTCGGGGCAGGATCTTTTACCACGCCTATCTGATTGTTCGCCGCATTTCCGGTGCGCAACCCCTGTCTGAGTTTGCCAGCGATGCCAACGCCGCCACCTGGCGGGCGGCTGGTGCCTGTGTGCGCCGTTTCCACGATGCCCAGGTGTTTCACGCCGATCTCAACCTGATGAATATTATGGTGAGTGACCAGGTATACCTGATTGACTTTGACCGCGGAAAACTCATGTCAACAGGAAACCGCGGGGACTGGAAGGCGGCCAATATCCGGCGGCTTGAGCGTTCTTTGAATAAATGTCTGGCGAATCTGGATGCCGGCCTGCGGGCGCGGCTATGGGCAGCGTTTCTGGAGGGTTACCAGGCCTCTGATCAGTAGACGGGTTTCTCGCCCGGCGCCGTGCGGCGGAAGCGCTTGTATTCCCACTGATACTGTGTCGGAGCCTCGGCAATGCATTTCTCGACGGATTGATTCAGGGCGGTAAGGGATTCAATCATGTCCCGGGATTCCATGCCAGGCTCCACTTCCCGGATTACCATCTTGAAACCCTGGGCATCGGGAAGCCGCTGTGCGTAGGTGATGAGAGGCTTTGCGCCGGTCTTTTGAATAAGCTTGGAGGCCAGGGACATAGTGAGGGCGGGAATACCGAAAAACGGCGCAAATTCGCCGCCCTCCTGACGGGGTGTCTGGTCCGGCAAAATGCCAACCACACCGCCTTCCCTGAGGATGCTGAAAAGCCGCATGATTCCTCGCCGGTCGGTGGCCACCAGCTCGGAGCCACTGCGGCCGCGGACCTTTTTCATATAGTCTTCAAAGCCCGGCTGGTTCGGTGGGCTGTAGAGCGCCGCCATCTTGTACCGTGAGGCGAAGAACAGCCCGGCCAGCTCCCAGTTACCCAGGTGGGGAGCCAGCAGGAGCAACCCACGGCTGCCCGCCTTGTAGTCATCCAGAAGTTCTTCGCCTTCTATTTCGCGAATCAGTCCAAGGCACCGTTCAATGGGCCATTCCCACATCAGCGGAATCTCGAGCGCTGTTGCCGCCGTCTCCCGCATGCTTTCACGACCGAGAATCTCGATATCATGGTCATTCATGTCCGGGTAGCACGCCTTTAGATTTTTTCGAGTCGTTTCCACGGAGCGCCCATTCAGCCGCCACGCCACGCTGCCCAACAATCGGCCGAGCCGTTGAGCACTGGCCAGGCTCAGGAGCGATAACAGACGAAAAACCAGCTTTATGAGATGACCGGTCACAAGAGGATCCATTCAGGAATTAACAGGGCGAAAAAAGTACCATTGTCGGTCTGGCCGTACAAGATGAACGGAAGTCCACAACGGGCCCCTCCGACTGTTTTTGCCCTCGCTCCATGGTAGAATTCCGCAGCTTTTCATCAGGCGCAATTCCGGAATAGGTAAACGCGCCGTATCACTCGGCAGTCTGGGCAAGGGTATATGTGGGATCAGATAAAACTGGCATTCCTTCGGTTCGCAGCGGGAGGCTGGGTTCCTGCCCGGTGGTTCGAGCCGGGCCTGCCCGCTGAAACCGAACGGGCGGCGCGTACCGGGCACCTGCAGCTGGAAGTGGTCAGTCACTGCTGGAACTACTCTCATTTCCTTGCATACCAGCTCAGTTCCCTGATTCTGTTCCCGCCCAAAAAGCTGGATGTCACCATGACGGTCTTCTTTAGCCCGGAAGATGAAAAAACGGAGGAGCTTCTGGCCTGGTTTGGTCGCCAGACGGTTCCGGGCGTAACCTGGAATTGGCAGCCGGTCAGAAGGCAGGAGCTGTTCCGCCGGGGCATCGGTCGAAACCGCGCGGCTCTGGCAACGAAAGCCGACTGGGTCTGGTTTACCGATTGCGATCTGATGTTCCGGGACAGCTGCCTCGACACCCTGGCAGAGGCCCTTCAGGGCCGGCAGGACGCGCTGCTGTTCCCTGAACAGGAACGAACGACCGACCTGCTGGCGGAGAATAACCCGATGCTTCGCGCCGGTTTCAGGGAGCCTCAGGTTCTGGATATCGACACCAGTTCTTTCACCACCCGAAAGATCGCCAAGGCGACCGGCCCACTGCAAATCGCCCACGGCGATGTCTGTCGCGCGGTGGGTTACTGCCGGAATATAGACCTTTATCAGAAGCCGGTGGAGAGCTTTGCCAAGTGCCACGAGGATCGCGCGTTCCGCTGGTTGTTACGGAGCCAGGGTGAGCCCATTGATGTGCCTGGTGTGTACCGCATACGGCATATTGCCAAGGGGCGGTACAGCGGCAGTGAAACCCGCAGTAAGTTCCGCACATGGCTGCGGGTCTGGCAATCGCGGTGGCGGGACCGGCGTCAGGGCAAGTCGTCATGAGTGCTCAGCCCAGTATCGCTTTCATCACGGCTACCTGGGCCGGTGACCTGGATCACTTCCGGGTAATGAGACACTCTTTCGAGCGGTCACAGCTTGCTGGCTTTGATCACTATGCCATTGTTCAGGACGAAGACCTGCCGCTGTTTCAGGAGTTTCGAGGGCGGCCCGGACTCACCTTGCTTTCGACCAAAGACGTGTTGCCGGAGCTCGTGGAACGCAGGCGGGTCAGGGCCCGTAGGCTCTCGGACCGTTTCGGCAGGGATTTCACCCGGATTTGCGGCAGTCTCAAGCGTAAGCTTTCCTGGCCTTTGTGGCCGTCCTACACGGGCTGGCACACTCAGCAACTCTGCAAGCTCAAGCTCGCCAGTGAGCTGGATTGTGATGCCGCCATCATTCTGGATTCCGATGTATTGGTGACTCCTTCTGCTGTGGCCGGGGACTTCCTGAGTGACTCGGGAGCTGTATGTTTTGCGGAGTGGCGCAGTAGAGCACAGCTTGAGGGAAAGGTGAAAAACTGGGTGGTCGAGTCGGAACGCCTGGTGGGCGCAGATTATAGTGCTGACCCCGTCAATGTGTATTTCGACACACCCTTTGTGCTTGATCGTGGGCTTCTGGTCTCGGCTCTAACCGATCTTGAGAGGAATGCCGGCAAATCCTGGTGGTTTGCTTTGCTGGACCGGCCACCTCGCCGGTGGTCGGAGTTCGGCTTTTACAAAGCTTACCTGAAATACCGGGTTCCAGAGGGTGCCGTTGAATGGCGTGAACCGTTATTCTTCCGCTATGTGTATGACACCAGCAATCCTCAGCGAGTGATTGAGACGGTCGGTAAAATAATCGGCGATCCCTCAGTTCACTACGTGACCATTCACTCCCAGGCCAGTGGTCGGGAAAACTGGAATTCGCAGGCTTATCTGAAGCCCCTTTTATCATTGTTAAACCGTGGCAACTGAACTGTGCAGACATCGATTGAACGCTCCGAAACGAATTTTTCAACCCTGAGGGGGCTGGGTGCGGAAAGGTGGTTACAGATTCTGTTCGCCGGCTGGTTTCTTCTTTCGGTCACTACGCCGGAGGAAGTCTACCGCACCTTTTTTCATGCGCTGATATACCCTCTGACGGCCTTTCTTCTGATTCGCAGAGACTCCAGCGCTCTGTGGAAAGACTCGTTCGTCCGATTATTTCTGGCGTTTTGTGGATACATGGCGGTTACGACCTGGTTCTTAGGTGATGGTCCTGTCGAGGATGACTTTCAGGCCAGCCGCTGGGGCATGGAGGCTGCGTTGGGTATGACGGCCTTTGTCCTGTGGACGCGTTCTGCAGTGTCGCGAGAACGGCTGTGGGGGAAGTGGTTTCTCTCATTAGCGTTTGTGGGGGCTTTGGGGGGACTTCTGTCGTCTGTGCCGGGGATAGTGGCCGGGGCCAGAATTGAGGGCCTCGGGGCCATGGGACATCCCATTCAGGGGGCGTCGATAGCAATTGTTTTTCTTGCGGTTGGCCTTTTCTTGACCTTCGGGAGTCAGCGGTGTTCGAGCCGTGCGGACCTGCTTCTTGCGTTTTTTTCAGTTATTGTGGTCTGCACGTTTGTCACGCTCACCCAAAGTCGTGGTCCGCTGATTTCGCTCATTTTGTATCTCCTCTTTTTCGTGATTCTCTTATGCTTTCAGCACCGCCGGCCTGCAACGATTTCCCTGTTTCTTTTGGTCGCCGCGTCCGTTACAGGAATGGTTCACTGGTTGATGGGGCTGGATGTATTTCTTGACCATCTACTGGCCCGAGGAGCCTCTTATCGGCTTGATATCTGGACGGCTTATCTGACATACCTTCCGGAATCCTTTCTTTTTGGAAATGGAGCAGGTCTGGATTTCGAACTTACAGAGGCTTCAAGGCTTTACCTTGAGCCAATGGGGCTCGATATTTCCCATCCTCACAATATCTGGCTGGGTGCTTTCGTTGAAACCGGTCTGGTAGGCGTTTTGATGCAGGCCGGGCTTGTCTCTCTGCCTGTATTAGCGGTCCTCCGCAGCTGTTTTCCGGTTACTAGCAAACTGCATTTGCTAGCAATTCTTGGGCTGTTTCTGTTGCTTACATTCTCGGATGAATACACCCTGTTAACGTCGCTTCACCCCATTTGGCTCTTCGGTTGGCTGCCTCTTGTATTCGTCTGGACCTGGTCCATTTATCACCAACCTCGAAAAAGTGCGGAAGAGGTGACCGAAAACAACGGGAAAATAAGCGAGCTATGACAATTCTGACGGTCTGTATCTTCTCATTCAATCGTGGCCAATATCTCCGCAATTGTGTGGAGTCCATTCGCGCCTGTATTCCTGAGGCGGACATCGTCATTTTTGATGACAACAGCGATGACCCAGAGACTCTGGCCTACCTTGAGAAAGCCGGGGATTTTTGCCGGATCGTGGAGCCCCGAGAGGTCGGGACCATCAAGCATGGGGGCCTCTATCACAATATGAATGCCGCGCTGGACCTGCTCAGGGACAGCCCCATGCTCTGCTTTCTGCAGGACGATACCCAGATGGTGCGGCCCGTCTCTTCCTCGGAACTGAAAGAGATTGGCGAGCTGTTCGAGAAAAATCCAGGGCTCGGTTTCGTGCACCCGTGTTTTATTCGGGGCATCGACCTCAAAAAACGTCAGGTTACACCTCTCGCCGGCCCCGCCCCGGGATTTTTTTATCGCCAGGATACGGGGCAAAGTGCAGGTATTCACTATTCGGATCTGGTGGTGTTCAAGCCTGGCCGGCTTGTTGATGCCGGTTGGTGTTTTCGTCAGTCGGAACCCGCAAACGATACTCAGGCAAGAGAGCTGTTCGGCATGATGGCTTACATGTGGCTTCCGTTTGCAATGTGGTTGCCCGAGGTGCCAGCTTATCGAGGCAAGAAAAAAACGCTCGGGTTGCGTCTGGCGGAAAAGAAGAAGTGCGTTGGCTTTTATCCGTTCAAGCTCCTTTCTGATGATGAGGTTGAACAGGCCAGAGAACACGAACCGCCACGATTGCCGGTTGCTGAAGATTTTCTTGAATGTACTCCTTTCTCCCCACCCGTGCCCTGGACCTACAACCCGCTAACGGGGTTAAGGCTGCTGAAAAACGTGAATAACCTCGAGGTCGCTTTCCGACGATGGTTCAAATCCTGAATTGCCAAGGCAAAGTAGCCGGGTTGCTCCCGCAGAAAGTGTCCGGGAAATTTTTCGAAGTGGATATATAGCATGATGGAATCACCGGAAATTGTAGTTATCAGTCTGCAGAGAGCGACCGAAAGGCGGGCATCTGTGGAGAGACAGTTTTCCGAGCTGAATTTGCCCTTCAGCTTTTTCGACGCGGTTGATGGAAAGCAGGGGCATGAGCTTTTTGTTCGCTACGACGCAGAAAAGGCGCGGCGGATTGGCGAAATTCCCCTTACGCCAGGCCACCTCGGTTGCTACGCGAGCCACTTCCTTGTCTGGCAGCGTTGCGCCGATTCGGGCCAGCCGATGATTGTCCTGGAAGACGATGCAATGCTCTTCAAGGAACCGTTTTTGAGATTTGCGCGGCTTGCTCCGGACCTTCCGTCAGAGATTGAGTGCGTCAGGCTTTTCGAGAGCAAATCCCGCAATACAGAAAGCCGGCCAGTATTCGAGAAAGAAGGACTTTCGATCGCAAAGTTTCTCCGTGGGCACAAGAGTGCGACCGGCTATTACCTCACGCCCTCCGCTGCACGAAAATTTCTCAGATACGGCGAGCGATGGGCGGAGCCCGTGGATATAGAAATGGACCAGTTCTGGGCAAATGGCGTTGAATGTTATGGTGTTTTAGAGCCCTGCCTCACACATAACCCGGACTTTCAGTCGGCCATAGATATGGGAGTTGATACCTCCAAGGCGAGACGAGGATTCATGCGTTTTCGCTGGCGCTGGTATCTTATGAAAGGCAAGATCGCCCGGGAAATCCATAATTTCAGGTTTAAGACCAGAATAAAAACGCATGTATAAATTCTGAGGTTTTGGTTGTTTGTGGCTTCAGATTACGGATTTCGGGGAGTCGATGTTTGAATAAAATTCCGAAAGTGTTTCATTTTATCTGGGTAGGTGATGATAGAAAGCGCCCGGACGCCTGCTTCGAAACCTGGCGCAGACTGAATCCAGGCTTTGAGTTGAAAGTCTGGGGCAACAGGGAATACGAGAACCTCGCATGGCGAACCAAGCGCCACATGGACGCAATGTGGAAGACGGGGCAACTGTTTGGTGTCGCGGACCTGATGCGTTGGGAGATCCTTTTGCAGGAGGGTGGTTTCGCGTTGGATGCTGACTCCATTGCAATTGAGCCGCTTCCCGATTGGTTATTCGATTGCACAGCTTTTGCGTGTTGGGAAAGTGAGCTCAATTCTCCAGGAGTGATCGCAAATGGATATTTCGGATGTCGGCCCGGAGATCGTCTTGTCAGCCACCTGGTTACCAGCCTTGAAGCCCAAAAGCATCTCGCTACGAAGTTTGTTTGGCACAAACTTCGTAGAAAAACAGTAGCTGCGTGGAAGACAGTTGGTCCGAGACCACTGACTGCAGCTTTTCACGAGCTGGGTTATAGTGAGTTGACGCTACTGCCCAGCCACTTTTTCTGTCCCCGGCACCTCACAGGAAAAACCTACTCAGGGTCTGGCCCGGTCTTCTGCGATCAGTTATTTGCTAGTAGCCGACCCAACGGTTACGGCGAATTGAGTTTGCATGAAAGTAGCGCCGACTCTCTCACGCGACTAGCTCGAGAGCGATTGAGCCGTTAACACTCCGCATTGACCAATTTGTTTGCCGACAATCAGTGAGATTTCTTTTTGGTGCGGAAGCGATTCAGGAACGCCTCAAGTTTTGCCAATTTCCGCAGAATCCGATAACGCCTGAGCGGGTCATAAATCCACGGCGACCTGAGACCTTTGACTGTTACATCAAGATAATCTTCCGCAATTGGAACCTTGCTGGGGGGGCGTGCTCGCAGGGATTCGACGGACTCTTTGTTCATGATTGCGAATGGATAGAGTCCTGCTCTGTTGACTATTTCCGCCAGCATGAAGGTGAAACTTTTCTTTTTATTGCGATAGGCGGGTGGATTTGGCAGCCACATGGCAAAGGGCGCGTACAAATAGCCCATCTCGAGGAAGTTCTCTTTCGCCTGTTGTTCATTCTCGAATTCGCCGGGGACAAATTTCCAGTTCACGGCTTTAAGGCGATCACTCCGGATCACCGAAATGTCGGAGTAGTAGACTCCAGCTACTTGTTTGCGGCTTCGGTGTTCGCAAACGTAGACCCCACGGTCTTCGTAATAGACAAAGCGGTCCAGGGTTCGTTGCCGGGTAATGCGTTTCTGGAAAACAGGGGCGAGAAAACCGCCATTAGGAAATTTTTCGAAGTAATCCTCCATGAACTGGAGATCCTGCTCGTCAATCTTTCTGACCAGTTGGGTGTCGTCCTGCAGAAAGCAGATCAGGCAGTCGTCCTCGATGGACTCAATAGCTCTTTGCATGTTGGTGTAGAGGGCGCCATGCTGGTCCCCGGCCCCCTTGTCATCGCGTATTCTCACCTCGTGCCGTGTTTCAATGTCCCGGAGAATCTGTTGGGTTTCCGGGTCGTCGCTGGCATCGTCATAGACAATCACCCGGTGACCGGCGGCACAGGTTTCGATGGACTCAATGCAGTTCTTCAGATGCGGACCACGATTGTAGGAAAATACGAAGAAAATCAATTGCGGGCTCCTGTGGTCTGGTCTTGAAGATGCTGCTCAATGCCGTGCTCGGTACGGATAATACCGTCCTTGTCGACTTTTATTCGATGCTGCCTGTTCGATTCGACAATGTGAGGTTCAACATACCCGCGAGCATGGTCAAGATGAATCACAATAGCATTATATCGAACATGTTTCGGTTTGATGCCCAGATTGATAAGCCGCACGCCAAATTCCCGGTCCTCGCCGCCATAAGCCATGGTCTCATCAAAACCGTTGACGGCCAGAACATCGTTTTTCCAGGCCGACCCATTCGATCCCTTGAACCGGCAGCGCGTGGGAGTCAACCCATTGAACAGGCGGGCCTGCCATTGGTTTGCCGTCAGTTTGCTGTTCTTGTAGGTGGACTTCAGGCCATGGGCTTTCAGCCAGGGTAATTCAAAACAGCGGCCGGAGGTAATGTCGTCTCGGGTTATGGCCTTGCTGGTGATCATGGGGAGCTTGTGGTAGCCGCCGGAAAGGTAACGCCCGGGCTCTGCCTCGGAGGCATGCACCTCAAGAAAGTCACGTCTTGGAATGCAGTCGCCGTCGGTGAAAACCAGATACTCCGATTCAGATTCAAGAACCGCCAAATTGAGAATGCGGCATTTTCGGAAACCGTCGTCTTCCTGCCATACATGTTTGATAGGAAGGCCGGTTGCCTCGCGCATGCGATCAATACACTGCCGTGTTTCGTCAGATGACCCGTCATCGGCGATGATCAGTTCGAAATCCCTGTGGGTCTGCACGCTGTAACCCCAGAGTACCTTCTCGAGCCACTCCGGAGAATTGTAAGTGCTGATGATAACGGAAAGCTTCATGGTTTCAGG
>Ga0031671_1035443_pt1 | contig 9945 bp, 7 predicted proteins | sample DeeseametaMP1603_FD_61749 | JGI IMG/M metagenome (GOLD analysis project Ga0031671, IMG submission 61749) | Metatranscriptome of deep ocean microbial communities from Pacific Ocean - MP1603 (Metagenome Metatranscriptome) | ecosystem: Environmental > Aquatic > Marine > Oceanic | place: South Pacific...
ACGGCCAGCCCCGAACTCTCGACCAGATCGGAAAGCTGTTCGGTCTCTCACGCGAGCGCGTGCGTCAGATCGAACGCGAGGTGATGGTCAAGCTTCGCCAGGGCGATCGGGCCGAGAAGCTGCGTTCTTACGCCAGCTGACCCCCAGAACAGGTGAGACAGTAGTGAACAATTCCTGCGGTCTCGCCCCCACGCGGCGGCCGACCCGGTTTTCCTCCCCCCTCTGGGAATCCGGGTTCGGCCGCTGCGTGCATTTGTAGGAGTCGCGTTCATCGGCCCGACCCTGTGGGGATGAGGGTCGACATGTCGGCGCGCCGGAACGTCATCGAACCGTGATGTCCGGTTTGGTAATACGGCCGCGGTGCACGTCGATAAAGCCGAGACAGAGCGATATCAGTAGTCGACGACCGTGGAGGCCGCGCCAACCCAGGCGATGACACGAAATAGTCCACCGTCCCGACTCGGCTCACGACGAGAAGGGAAAAGGCTTTGCGCAACCTCGGACTTCGAATTGCAACCATCGCGGCAATGTTCGCAGCTGTGTTCGTGGGAGGTGGACTCGCACAGGCCGCCCCTGCCCCCGTACCTGTCTATCAGATCCCGGCGACGGCCTTCGCGGTCAGCGGACTCGTCGTTCCCGGGCCTGTCTTCGCGACAGTGACCGCGCGGTCACTTGCTCCGACGACGACAGAATTCGCCGCTCCCGCCAGCCCCTCGGCGTGTGCGACGACAGCCGGACGTGCTCTCGTCAGAATTTCCTACCTCAACGTCAATACCGGCGCCAGTGGATCGGTCACTGTCAAGCCCTGTGAGTATTTCATCGACCCGACGCCGACCAGCTTTGTTGCGAACACCGGATCGGGCCGAATCGTGTTGACAACGCAGGTAATCGGATCACCGTTCGCGCCTGCAGCAGGCCAGCCGTCGATCCCAGGTATCGGAACCTTCCACGCGCCGTAACGATCCGATGGCTCCTCTGCTCGTTTTAAAGCAGGAGCTGTAGACGTCATCCCGCTCAACGCCGCGCACTCGCTGTACGACGAGTTCGCCGAGCTGCACTACGCGCCACGGCGATCCGTGGGCGCGGTCCTCACGTCGGCGGCACGGCGATGTCCACCGGATGTGCCACGATGGCGAGCACCGCAGCCCGCAGGTCGTCACGGGGCCCCCGCGCGCCGAGCTCCTGAAGGCTCACGTCGGCAGCCATCGCGACCGCGAGGGTCGCGATGGGTGCGGCCGGCGACCAGCCGATCACCTCGAGATCCGCGCGCACGAGAGCGGCGAACATCGCATTGCGCTCGGCAACCTGCTCGCCCAAATCGGTTTCCGATCGTGCCTGCGCGAGAAACGCTTTCGTTCCAGGCGTAGCCAGGCAGGCATCGAGGAAGGCAACGAACCCGGTGCGTAGCCGTTCGATCCCCGGGGTCAGCCCGTCGATCGCCGACGTCATCAGGGATTCCAGCTGGTCGTGGTATCTGCGATGAAGCTCGACGATGTAGCTATGCCGATCCGGAAAATGCTGGTAAAAGCTACCTTTGGCCATCCCGGCGGTGGTGGTCACGGCGCTGATCGACAGTGCACCGACACCCTTCCCCTCCGCAAGCGACATTCCCGCATCGAGCAGCGCTCGACGTCCGGGTCCAGCGGGACGCGCCACAGAGACCACCTTCCCTCGTCCGGGTCGTGAGTGTACCGTTCCCGTTAATGACCGACCGGTCAGTCAATCGAGGAGGGGTCATGGGAATCCGATTCGTGCACGCACTCGCCACCGCCGTCGCGGCTGCCACCGTCGCAGCCGTCATGGCAGCAACGGCCGCGCCGGCCATCGCACAGCAGGCACCGGAACCGGCGGACTACCCCTTCAGCTACCTGGCCGGGATCCGGGCACAGGCCGCTGACCCGGGCAGCGCTCCGCCGGGCACCAATGACCCCACCTGCCGGTCGGAGCGAAACCCCGTCGTCCTTCTGCATGGGTTCGTCTCGAATTCCACACTGACCTGGCAGGCACTGGCCCCACTGCTCCGCGATCGCGGTTACTGCGTGTTCACCTTCGACTACGGCAGGGCGGATTTCTCCAGCACACTCGGTGGCATCACGCCCGTCGAGCCGAGCGCCACCGAGTTCGCCCGGTTCGTCGACGAGGTCCTCGCCGACAGCGGCGCCGACGCGATCGACCTGATCGGGCACTCCGAGGGAGGGACGATGCCGTTCCACTTCCTGACCCGGCTCGGCGGTGCCGACAAGGTCGACCGATACATCGGCATCGCGCCCCTGTACCGGGGGACGTCCCAGTGGGGGCTCGCCGGTCTGATCGGCGAGCTGTATTCCTCGCCGGCCGGGCAGGTGCTGACGGACGTGTGCGGTGCGTGCCGCGACATGGTGTCCGGCTCGGCATTCCTCGCCGAGCTCGACCCGCACGGCGATGCGGCGCCCGGCGTGCAGTTCACCAACATCATGACGCGCTACGACCAGAACGCCACCCCGTACACGACCGGAATGCTCGAAGGACGAAACGTGAGCAACGTCGTCGTCCAGGACCTGTGCAGCCAGGACTACTCGGACCACTATCAGCTCACCTACTCGCCGACGACGGCACACATCGTGCTCGGTGCTCTCGACGCGAATTACACGGCGACGCCGACGTGCTCACCGTCGCTGCCCGTCCTGGGGGTTCCCGGGTCGTGACGACGCCAAATATTCTTGGGGTTCTGAGCGAATAGGCGCGGCACCCCCTAGAACGCGGCGGCTATCGGCGCGTCTGAGACGTCAGCTATTCGGAAACCACCTCGACCGAGGGGCCTGGTCGTCTGGGCCGAACGTTGGTGGCGAAAAATTGGTAGCCGTCGCGTTCGTTTGAAGTGGAACCAGCATCCCGATGGAGTTTCTGCCGAAACGATTACACCCCATCCTTCTTCGGCATTCCACCGGTCGACTTTCCCCTCAGTCACAAGCACCCTTCCCTACCTACGATTGTTGATCGAGTCGAATGGCTGAGCATGCTTGCCGAGAATCACCGAGCCGATTCGTACTACTGGTGGTCCGCGTTCGAAGTTGGTGGGCGATTCGCTTTCTTGGATATTTGCTCTGCGGTCTTGGTCCAGACGAACGGTTGTTGAACCAAAACGGTACCGCCCAACAACTTCAGGCGCGCCGCCCTAGCGCAGCCGGCGCGGCCCAAGATCGTTGCGAGTCGGCTCGGGTCCCAGTCTTACCCGGGCGTCGGTGATCTCTGCGGCGCTTGCCGACGCCAGCACCGGTTCGCACGCCAACTCTCTGATCTCCGGAATGTCGTCTGCCATGGCAGACACGCGCTGAACCAGATCCACCAGTGCTTTCTTGTTGACAGGCACCGCGTTTTGGTAACCGGACAGCAGCGGCGCAGCCTTCGGCGCGTCGATGAGCTCGACCGATTCGTCCTCGGTCAGCGGGAGCACGCGGTATGCGCGGTCGCCGAGCAGGTCCGAGATGACGCCGGCCAACCCGAACGACACGAGCGAGCCGAACGAGGGATCGTCCTGCACGCGCACGACACATCCAATTCCCTTGTGTGCCATCTTCTGTACGTGCAGCAGAGGTTCGCCCGACTCCGCTGCCAGGGCTCGATAGGCGAAGCGCACCGCATCGGCACCGGCGAGATCGAGCCGAACACCCCCGAGGTCCGGGCGATGTCGCCACTGCTCGCCCGTCGCTTTGAGAGCGACCGGATAGCGCAGCTCTTCCGCAGCGGCGACTGCCTCGTCCTCGTCGGTGACAGTCTTGAACTCCACGACGTCGATCCCGTAGCAGGACAGCAACTCGGCGGCCTCGAAATCGGAGAGCCATCGGTCGGTGTCGTTCGACGCCCACTGACGTACCAACGCTGTGGCGCGCTCGGAATCTATGCCGTTGGGGCGTACCGGTTGCGATACCGGTCGGCTCCGCCAGGCCGAGTAACGCCAGGCCTTGGCGAGTGCGGATACTGCTCGTTCGGGACTGGAATACGACGGCACCGACCCCCGTACCGGTTGTCCCTGTTCTCCGCGCACAGCCAAGGCGTCAGGGATGCCTTCGGTGGCGAGAAACGTGGTGAGAACTGGCTTGTCTGCGCCGTGCACTGCCTCACCGAGTGCAGCGGCGAACGGTTCGACGGTCACCGCCACCGGCGGGACGAACACGACGATCACAGAATCGACGTCGTCGGCCTCGAGCGCGCCCGATACCGCCGCCGCGAACTCGGTGGGGCCGGCTTGGGGGCCGACATCGATCGGTGCCCCAGCGTGCAGACCTTCCGCCCGCGCAGCGTCCACTGCCAGCACGCCGAGGGCGGTGGAGTTGCCGACCACCGCAACCCGCGGCCCCGTAGGCAGCGGTTGGTAGCCGAAGAGAATCGCACAGTCGAAGAGCTGGGCGATCGTGTCGACTTGGATCACCCCTGCCTGCTCGAACAGCGCACGCACGATGGAATCGTCGATATCCGGTCCGGTGGCGAGCGCCGGAGGTACCGCACCTCGGCCGCTCTTGACCGCCACGATCGGTTTGGTGCGCGCCACTCGCCGGGCGATACGGGTGAACTTGCGCGGGTTGCCGAAGCTTTCGAGGTACAGGAGAACCACCTCGGTGGCCGGGTCCGAGTCCCAGTACTGCAGTAGATCGTTGCCGGAGACGTCCGCGCGGTTTCCGGCCGAAACGAAGGTCGAGAGCCCGAGGCTGCGCTTGGCCGCTTGATCGAGGATGGCGATGCCCAGAGCGCCGGACTGACAGAAGAACCCGACGTGCCCTGGCATCGGCAGGTGCGGTGCAAGAGTGGCGTTCAGCGCGAATGCGGGGTCGGTGTTGGCCACTCCCAGCGCGTTGGGGCCGACGAGCCGCATGCCGTGCGCACGGGCGGCGTGGACGAGCCTTCGCTCCTTCTCCTGGCCCTCGGCGCCGGTCTCCGCGAAGCCGCCCGACACCACCACCAGCGCCTTGACACCCTTGTCCAAGCAGTCGTCGAGCACACCATCGATCGAGTCGGCCGGTACCGCGGCGATCGCCAGATCGACCGGGTCCGGTATGTCACTGACGGTGCGATAGGCGCGAACCCCGCGAACTGACCGGTTGTCGGCGTTGACCGGATACACCGGTCCGGTGAAACCTGCCGCGAGCAGGTTCGCCAGGACTGCGTTGCCGACCTTGGAGCTGTCGGTGGACGCGCCGATGACCGCGACGGACGACGGGCTGAGCACATTGCGCACGCTGCGCGCTTCGGCCGCACGTTCCCGCGAATTGCGCACCGACAGCAGGGCTTCGCTGGGGTCGATGGCGAAATCCAGTCGTAGAACTCCACCTTCGAAGGTCCGCGAGACCTGGTACCCGGCCTCACGGAAGACCGAGACCATGTTGCGGTTCTCAGCGAGCACCTCTGCGACGAACATCGACACTCCGTTTTCCGCTGCGGCACCAGCGAGGTGCTCGAGCAGAATCGGCCCCAGGCCGCGACCCTGGTGGTTGTCGGCGACGACGAAGGCGACCTCGGCGGAGTTGCCGTCGCCCTCGGGAAGTCGCTCGTAGCGCCCGACGGCGATGATGTCGTCGCCCAGGATGGCCACCAACGCGACCCGCGAATGGTGATCCACGGTGGTGAAGTTGAGCACGTCGCGCTCGGGCATCCTCGGGTATGGGCCGAAGTAGCGCATATAACGAGTGCGTTCGGACAGTTTGCTGTGAAAGGTGATCAGCGCCTCCGCGTCGGACGGCACGATCGGTCGGAGATGAACCGCACCTCCGTCGGAAGCGAGTACGTCGGCGACCCAGTGCTTCGGAAACGACGTCTCGGCCGCGATCCGTTCGCGTTCCTTGGGGGTGGGTTCAGTCACGTGGATCCTCCGGATCGAGGCCGAGCAGGGGAAAGACTGCGCGTCTTGTCGCGATGATGGCGGAATCGACCCGTTCCAGTGCACGGTCCGCGGGCTCACCGGAACCATCCACCGCGCCGCCGGGCCCGTCCCAGACGGGGAAGTCGACGTCTCCCCCGTCACCCATGACCTGTGGCAGGTCGACGCTCGGCGCCATCGCCCGTACTCGATCCCGCCACTCGTCCGGTATCGGGGCGAGTGCATCGACCCCGCGTCCGAGTGCGGCGCCGATCAGATGAGTCCAGGCACGCGGAACGACGCGTATGAGTCCGTATCCACCACCCCCGACCGCCAACCACCGACCCTCGGAGTGCGCGTCGGCCAGATCGCGCATGGCCAGGAACGCCGCGTTCTGCCCGTCCACCGTCAGCGAAAGGTCCGCCAGTGGATCCTCTCGATGACTGTCCACTCCGCATTGACTGACGATGATCTGGGGCCGGAAAGCTGCGATTGCGCCAGGAACAATGGCGTGGAATGCGCGCAACCACAACCGATCTCCCGTCCCTGGCAGAAGCGGCACATTGATGGACGTCCCTTCCGCGGCACCCCTGCCGATCTCGCTGGACCAACCGGTATTGGGCCACAACGTGGCTGGGTGCTGGTGCAGGGAGACAGTCAGCACCCGCGGATCGTGTAGGAAGGCGTGTTGCACTCCATCTCCGTGATGGGCGTCGACATCGATGTATGCGATGCGATCGAAGCCGTTGTCGAGCAGCCACGAGATAGCCACCGCAGCATCGTTGTAGACACAGAATCCCGACGCCCAGTCCGGCATGGCGTGATGCATACCGCCGCCGATGCTCACCGCGCGGCGGGCTCGGCCCGAGGCTATCTCTCGCGCCGCGGTCAGTGACCCGCCGGTCAACATTGCGCTGGCCTCGTGCATGTGACGGAAGACCGGGTTGTCCTCGGATCCCAGGCCGTGCTCGACCTGATCGGGATGCAGTATCGACAGTCCTTTGTCCGGAGCCCGCTTCACCGCCTCGATGTAGGCGGGGGTGTGAATGCGCAGCAACTCCTGGTCCGACGCCGACGTCGGCGCAACGAGCTCGATGCCCTCGAGGACACCGAGCTGGCGTGCCAGCGACATCGTCAGGTCGAGGCGGGTCGGATTCATCGGATGGTCGTCACTCCACCGATAGGTGAGATAATCGGCACTCCACACGACGATGTCGTCGATTGCTCCCCCCGCTCCGAGTGGGGATTGCATCGCCTGGTCTGCCATGAGAACCAACGCTACTTGCCGCGCCGGGACTGTGCGAGCACCCGTCGGTGTTGCATCGGGTTACCGTCGAGTAAAAGGCGACGGCACGCCAGCCTGGCGGGCTGCGGCGCCAATATGCGCCGATCAGCGGTAGAATCGGCGACGACGAAGGGGTTGAGTGTGAAGGATCTGGTCGACACCACGGAGATGTATCTCCGGACGATCTACGATTTGGAAGAAGAGGGCGTCGTACCACTGCGAGCACGGATCGCCGAGCGCCTCGAGCAGAGTGGTCCCACCGTCAGCCAAACCGTTGCAAGAATGGAACGCGACGGCTTGCTGTCTGTTGCAGGTGACCGGCATCTGGAGTTGACCGAAAAGGGTCGCAGTCTCGCCGTGTCCGTGATGCGCAAGCATCGCCTCGCCGAGCGGCTGCTCGTCGACATCATCGGGCTCAGATGGGAAGACGTGCACGCCGAGGCGTGTCGTTGGGAGCACGTGATGAGCGAGGAGGTCGAACGGCGTCTGGTCGCGGTGCTGAACAATCCGACGACTTCGCCCTACGGCAACCCCATACCCGGCCTGGAAGAACTGGGCCTCGTTCGCCCCGCGGCGACAGCCGAGGTTCTGGTGCGTTTGACCGATCTGCCGCACGGGGAGTCGACCGCAGTGGTCGTGCGCAGACTCGCCGAGCACGTGCAGTCCGATCCGGATGTCATCTCGCAGTTGCGCGATGCAGGCGTCGTTCCCGACGCACGCGTCACCGTCGAGGCCAAGCCCGGCACCGTGACCATCACGGTCCCCGGCCACGGCGGAATCGACATCGCGGAAGAAATGGCCCACGCCGTTCAGGTCAAGCGGGTCTAGTTCAGGAGACGAAGAGTGAAGCTAGTGGTGACCGGCGGCGCGGGTTACGTCGGAAGTGTTTGTGCTGCGGTTTTGATCGATCGTGGGCACGAGGTGATCGTGGTGGACAATCTGTCGACGGGCAATCGCGACGCTGTTCCGCCGAAGGCCACGTTCGTCGAGGCCGACATCAAGGACGTGGCGTCATCGGTCCTAGGTGGTGGCGACGTGGACGGCGTTCTTCACTTCGCGGCTCGATCGCTCGTCGGCGAGTCGGTCGTTTCTCCCGCGGAATACTGGTCCGGGAACGTCGTCACCACGCTGGCTCTGCTCGACGCGATGCGCGAAACGAACACCACGCGACTGGTGTTCTCCTCGACAGCGGCGACGTACGGCGAACCCGAGCACACGCCCATCACCGAATCGATGCCCACTGCGCCCACCAATCCCTACGGCGCGACCAAATTGGCCATCGACCATGCGATCACCTCTTACGCCGACGCCTACGGTCTCGCAGCCACCAGCCTCCGATACTTCAACGTTGCCGGGGCATACGGTGAGTTCGGCGAAAACAGAGTGGTAGAGACACATCTGATACCCCTCGTGCTGCGGACGGCCCTCGGACAGCGCGAGAAGATATCCGTCTTCGGTACCGATTGGCCGACCCCGGACGGTACGGCCGTGCGTGACTACATCCACGTGTCCGACTTGGCCGAGGCCCACATTCTCGCCCTCGAGTCCTCCGAGCCCGGCACCCACCGCATCTACAACCTCGGCAGCGGGACCGGCTTTTCGGTCAGCGAGGTCATCGACGCGTGTTCTCGAGTGACGGATCTACCGATCGCGGTCGAGAATGCTCCTCGCCGCGCCGGTGACCCCGCCGTCCTCATCGCGTCGAGCGAGCGTGCGATGGCGGAGCTCGGCTGGACTCCGCAGTTCACCGAACTCGATGTGATCGTCTCCGATGCCTGGACCTTCCTGAAAAACCTCGGCGATCGATCACACGCGGCACGGACGCCGTCGATCTAGTCGAGCGGCGGCGGTAGACGTACGCCGCACAGTTCTGCCACGGCATATCCGCTGAGCGCTACTTCACGAATCATGCCCGGTCGCGCCCCCGCCAGCAGCGACCGCTCCAGCAGCCGCGCCAAGGAGTAGTCGGGGTCGGCGTCGAGTGCGATCTCGATCGCGAGCGCCGCGAGCGTTCCTTCGCCGCGGGCATAGGCGCTGAAGCCGACAAGTGCTGCGGGACAAGCGCGCTCCGGCGCCGGTAGCATCTTCATCAGGAACAGCCACAGTTGCTCGGCGATATCGGAAAATCGGGTCAGAGTCATCGCGAGGAGACTGTCTCGAACCATGACGCTGGTCAATGCGATACCGAACTCGGCCGTCTTCGCCGGTGCCAGTGCAACGACGGCTGGGCGATCGGGCGGCTCGGCTGCCCACGAGGCGAGCTGCCCGAGGAGTGACTCGAGTGAAGTTCGGTCGCACGCGCGGTCGAGTCGCCGCGCGTGGGTCATGCACTCGGCGACCTCCCGACTCTCCGCTGTGTCGACAGGCATCAACGCGTGCTTCAAGGTCTCCCGCGAGTCGTGTGTCCTGCGGCCCTCGAGTAGGTACGCAAGAGCGACAGGAGAGAGTGCGGGATCGGTCAGCACACCGCCGTCGACCGGTCCCGTCACCGTCATCCACCGGGCACCGCACACGAGTTCGCGGGTGAGATAGGCCGCAGTCAACGTCGTACCACGCAGGCGCAGAGTCTCACCCAGTCGCGCGGCCACGGCACGCAGCCGCCGATCGACGTTCGAACCCATCGCCGTCACCGCGCGATCGTCGACGATCACCGCCACGGCAGCGCTCGCACCGTTGCGTGCGCACACGTCCGCGAAATGGTCGATCGCCTCGGCCATCTCGGAGGTGACGGGCTGACGGGCGTCGCCGCCGAGCACTCGGACATTGCTCTCGCTCGGCAGGCTCATGTCGTGGCGCATCACGGTGTCGACCGTGACACTTCCGACATTCG
>Ga0031671_1026773_pt1 | contig 9829 bp, 6 predicted proteins | sample DeeseametaMP1603_FD_61749 | JGI IMG/M metagenome (GOLD analysis project Ga0031671, IMG submission 61749) | Metatranscriptome of deep ocean microbial communities from Pacific Ocean - MP1603 (Metagenome Metatranscriptome) | ecosystem: Environmental > Aquatic > Marine > Oceanic | place: South Pacific...
AAAAAAGGCTGGGAGGTTCTTACCGGAGCCGCGATCGATCACCTGGCGAAGCTGGACCAGCCTATCGTTTATCTTGCGTGGGGACGCTGGGCACATGATGTTGCGGCTCAAGACCAAAACCCGAATCATCACGTTATCCGGACGTCACATCCGAGCCCTCTTGCTGCAAGCAGGAGCGGCAAAGACTTCCCGGCGTTTCTAGGGTCTGGCTGCTTTGAAGCTGCCAACCAGATACTCTGTTTTAATGGACTGACGCCGGTACAATGGACGGTTCCAGTACAACCTACCACTGAGCCGGAGTCAGCCCAGGAGAGCCTTTTTTGAAGGTGCAGATTAGCGGGAATAAGATCAGACCAGCCAAATGCCCTTTGTGTGAGTCAGCGTTACGCGACTCTCTGGGCTTCCTATTTCCCTGCAAACACTACCCTCTGACCGAGCTTGATAATGCGAGGAACGAGCGGACAAAAAGAGAACTACAGAGGAAGGCGCCCAGGGCTTAGTCGCCTCCTCTACCGGTTTTCGATTCAGAAGAATGAATACTGACGCTTGCCAGTCAGCGTGGTGGGTACAGGCGCAGACTTCTTGTTTTCGTCTCCAATGATCGGATCCCACTTATCCCGCTCTACCTGGATGATTAGGTTGTCACGGGTTTTGTATTCTGGATCCGGATCCAGAAGTCGGAACAGGGTTATGTAATACCCGCAGAATTTCACCTTCACTGGCTCTCCGGACTCTTCAACCCATCCTTCGAATGGGCCAGGGTCATGAGCCTTTAGGCCCTTGATGAATTTTTCCTTGAACGCGGAATAATCCATCGAAGGAACGAGGGTCCGGGCGAAATGCTGGAGCGGCTTATTGATCTTGCGCTCTCTCTTGTTTCCCGGGGTTTTAAATATCACCGGGCGCAGATAATCGTAGACAACCTGCATAATTCCACTGACGCGGTGACTGAGCATCTCTCGATGCGCCCTGAAAATCGCCTTGGTCGTGGGATTGTTCTTGATCCGGTACCAGAGATGAGCTCCGAGACTAACCACGAGATGACGCGGCACTTCCCTTTGAGTCATATCATCGTATATATCAATGTGCGAGAGCAGTCGGAAATGAGCTTCACTCAGATAGTGTGTGCTCTCATCCAAGTTGAAGAACTTCATGAACTTACTGTTTTGTACGTCGTCGACTTTGACATCAAAACGGGTACTTTCCATGGCCCGGATCGCATTGTATATCCGGCGCTGATTCTTCGTGTTGGATGGATGCTCCAGCTCCATCAGATCCGCTATTTCCACGGTATCTATGGGAAACGCATTCTCCAACTGATTCACATCACCACCGACTTCTGCAAGGCGTACTTCGATTAAACCAGCAATTTGCGTCAAAAGCGCCCGCATAACCGGCTTATCGCTCCAGGTGAGAAGGCGGTCACCATTGGTCTGCGTTGATGTCTCAATGGTCACCATCTCATTCTGGAACGTCAGCTGTGTCACCATGAAGTTGTCGGGCACGTCTTCCCAGCTGGAACGAGGCATGCAGCGATCAAGAATACCGAAGAAGAAATTCTCACTGCGTGGGGTGGCCCCTTCGAGGGACTTTAGATATTGAGTATTGCTTTCCCGTATTCTCTGGCTTCGGGCAATGGGGTTTCGTTTCTTCCTGGCACTTGTTTCGATCTTTTGGTCAACGGACTGTTTGACGGAGGTGTAGTCCCTCAGGCGCCAGAGTCTACGCTTCCTGCTATTGTGCCCGTACTTCCGAAAAGCACCATCGAAAACACCGTAATCATTGAGCGTTCTGCCATAACGGTCGATCGAAGGCCGTGAGCTGGCGATCTTTCTGGCCTTTAGCTCTTCCACCAGTTCCACAGAGGTAACGATGGAGCTGCCATGTTTTTCAGCTGCATCAAATAGAGCTGCCAAAAACTGAATCTCACGCGGATTCAGTGGTAGCTCCAGGTAATCCTGTCTTTCCGCAACAGAATATTCCGGCACCTCGAAGTGGGTACCCGTGGTGTCATCTTGTGTGGCTTTGCTCATGAGTGCCTTTAGACCTATCTATGGTGCAAAGGATCGACGTATTTTGAGCAGCATAGCGGGTTTTTTTTGAGTGTCAAACTTTTCTAAAGGTGAAAGTTAAAATATCTAATTTGGTCACAATCCAAAGGTGGTTATGACAGGAAATTTCGTCTAATTCGGGTACTGATCGAATGGAAATGGAGCCCATTCGGGACGGGTTTAAGCGAGCCAACGCGCTTAATACGTTATTACTACGTTATGATACGTTATCAGTTATAGGGGAAATCAGGCGCAAGCTTTAAAAACGGATTTTCCATAAATTTCAATATTTTGAAGCGCAAAAAAAGATCTGGGATTTCGTTATCCACAAGCTGCTTACACCATTTTTTGTTCTGCTTACACCATTTTAAGCTGCTGCTTACACCACTTTTTTCTGCTGCTTACACCATTTTCTTTGCTGCTTACACCATCAATCCACAAGTCCCTGGCCTGGGCACTATTCCATACCCGTAATCGCCCCATTTAGCTTGTCCGAGACGGACGGTTTATTTTATTGAAACGAAAGGCAAGCAAAAATTGCCCTTGGTTGGTGTATTTTAATGTCTATATATGAGCAGCAGGTATCGAACAAATCCCTGCATATCACGAGGTTGGTGAATTTCTACGTCTATATTTGAGCAGCACGCCATGGTGAATTTTGAGGGCTATATATGAGCACCAAACAGGGTGTTTTCAGGAGCCTGTGGTGATTTTCTGATGCTATATGTGAGCAGTTGTAACCAGGGATCGAAGATCTCGCCGCGCTAGCGGGGCCTTTTAAGGCCGGGGATTAATCGAGGTGATTTTCGATGTCTATATATGAGCAGCAGTATTCCATTTATTATCAATGGCTTAGATGTAACGCTTAAGTCTTGATCAACGTTTAAGCTCCTCATGGCGTGGCTTACACCCCGGTCAGGCCCTAGCATCAACTCCTCACCTGCTGCTTACACCACTTTTTGAGAGGCAATGCTGCTGCTTACACCATACGAGCAACGGTGATTCTGCCGCTTCCACCACCGGAACTCAGTAATAACAGGGGTTTGCGCCTGTCCGTGTCAATCGATCTGCTGCTTACACCTTTTTGATGAGCTGGTGATCTGCTGCTTACACCACTCTGAGCTCGGTTGATTCTGCTGCTTACACCACCGGAAACCCGTAATAACAGGGGTTTGTGCCTGTTCATGGTCAATCGATCTGCTGCTTACACCATTTTCCGAGGTGCAATCCTGCTGCTTACATCATTCTGAGTACCGGTGATTCTGTTGCTTACACCATTTTGATGAGCTGTTGTTCTGCTGCTTACACCAGTTTCACCTGGCCCCTATGTGCTGTTCACACCATTCTGATCGCGGTTGATTCTGCTGCTTACACCATCGGAGCCCAGTAACGACGGGAGTTTCACCCGCTTTTTGGGTAATCACCCTGCTGCTTACACCATTTTGAAGAGCAGGAGTTCTGCTGCTTACACCATTGTTCGAAGGGCGATCCTGCTGCTTACACCATTTTGATGAGCAATCTGCCCTCTGAATGGCGAAAAATTTCAATTTTTTTTCGTGCTGCTTACACCACAGAAAATACTGCTATTAGCGGCTTTATCCCGAATTTATGGTGCAAAAGGCCAGCAAATATTGAGCAGCATGACCATTAAGGCTTGTCATGAAACTGCCGTGCCGTCTAAATTATGAAGCCATAACAACAGGTTTGTAGGGGCTGTTGGCTGAGCTACCAGGCTACCGGCACCTCAGTAGAAGCAACACAGGCACTTCCGTTAGACGAAGGAACGTTCAGATGGCTTATTAACTGACAGGCAAAAAAAAACCTGAAGTTGGCGCTTCAGGTTTTTCTCAAAATTAGATCTGCGAATTGGCGTTCGCAGCAGTTACCCAAGCTTTGATCAAGAGCAACCTCAACACCTCCGATCTTAGCTTGCGGGTACCTTTTGTGCAACTGAAAAAGGACTTGCATGCATTCCCTGTGCATCAAACAATGCCAGCCATCCTGGCAAGAAAGGGGTTTATAGATGGGCGCCTACGTGCCTATCCACTACCCCTCCGCCCTATCCAGGGCATTTGGCGAGGCACCCTATTTCCCCCGCTGCTCATACAACAAGACTGCGGTATTCAGTCGACCCCGCCATTTAGCGTTCGACTATCCCTACATGCAGGTGAACAGGAAAGATCTGAGAAGCTGGCTTGTCTTCGATCTTGACCACGCCGGCGACTGGCTCTGGGAATCCGAACAATTCCCCGCTCCGAACCTGATTGTCCGGGATCCTAAGTCTGGATCGAGCCATTGGTTTTACGCTATCGAGCCAGTACGGACAGGCCCGGATTCCCGGCCGGCTCCGCAGCGGTTCATGAAATCGGTGTATCGGGCCATGCGCTCCCGTATTGGCGCGGATATCGATTATGCCGGCGGGCCAGTTGCGAAAACGCCAGGCCATCCGCAATGGGAAACCCTGGAACTGCATAGTCATATCTATTCGCTTGGCGAGCTGGCGGACTTCCCTTTCTTTGACGATTACCAATCCCAGCAACCACCCCCATGGTCAAACAAAGATTGCGACACGCTTGATCAGGACCGTTCGCAACTGGAATCCCGACACGTTTCCCTATTCCTGAGCCTCCAGCGAATAGCCTTCTCGGCTGTCTGGTCGTTCCGCTGCCAGGGCCCTCGAGCGTTCCCGCGGTTTTATGACCATCTCCTTTCGCAGGCCCATGGGTTAAACCGGTTCAGCACCATGGGGTATGCAAAGGGGAATCTTCCGACCTCTTCTCTGAAGTCGACCGTTAAAAGTGTGAGCCGCTGGGTATGGGACAACTATTACGCCAGTTCCCGCCCGAATACTGGGATCATGAATCTCGACCCTTCCCTTCCCCAGAAGGAGCGTCAGCGCTTATCCGCACTGCGCACGCACGCTTTAAGAGCTAATGCGACAAAGCAGCGAATAGGTACAGCCGTCCGTTCACTTTATTCACAGGGATCCAAAATCAGCTTTTCTGCCATTGCCCGTGAGTCAGGTCTGTGCAGACAAACGGTATCGAAATACCGCGACGCTATTACCACAGCCTTATCAACGTTAGACCAACCCTCGGAATCCACTCCTGATCTAGCTACCAGGAGCGATCAACAGCGGAAAACCGAACTTGTTAATTTTGGTGCACATCAGGTAACTACCAATTGGGCTTTACTGACAGCTGAGGGATTCAGTGGGCTTACGCAGGGATTCTCGGACGGAGAAGATGAAACGCTAAGCACCGTGATATTTCCGAAGTGCCGTAGCGGACCTGACCTATGACTGTATGATTACTGTGCAAATTCATACCAAGTCTCCGATAGTGCGGATTTGTTAGCCACTTACGTAAGCCCGGGTTGAAGTTATCCACAGGGTTACGCACAAATTCTGTGGATGAAATCTTTCTGGAATTTGCCGTTTATCTGAGTAATATTTTCAAGGGAACCAAGATCCTTTTGGAGTTGATCATGACGGCACCGCTAAATGCCCTTTCGAGAAAAGCGTTCGAATTTCGTAGCCAGAGAGGACTAAAAGGTGGAGTGGTTTTGATCTATGAGGGCCAGGCCTACGGCTGGAAAGATGGTCTGCGCGATGCAGAACATGAGAAGCCAGGGGCTATTGCTGTGGATGAAAATGGAATGGTGTTTATTGCTGAGGGTGGAAGCGAATATTCTGGGGCTAAGGCATGGGCGCTCCACCCTCAACACATGGCTTAAACTGCAATTTTTAAGTTAGAAATCAGTCGGTAAGCCTCTGAAGAAGTACTAACAAATTCAGTTTGAATATCCCGTGACAGGTAGATCTCTTTGAGGTCCTGAAGGACCTGAGGCTTTACATGAGATCCGACAATTACTACCTGCAATCTCATTCCGTTGTTTGCTGACCACCAGTTCAGATCCGCAATTCTCTTTCGTGTTTTGGAAGCTTTTAAGGTGCTCAGGTCTGTCTTAGAACTGACAAACTGGGATAGATCTACAACCTTCACCCAGTCGTGGCACATCCTTTTTTCTACCATTGCTCTGTACGCAGCTTCGTAGTCCAGGAAACTGATCCCTTCCCACGTCGACAGAGATGTTATCCAGAGGGTGTTTTGTTCCCACGAAATCATGATTTTTCCTGTGTTGCTTCGTTGGTGAGCATTGCCCAAGAAATCAAACTGCTAGTTCAACTTTCCTAGAGTTTCAAATGATGCGATTATCCGTATAATAAAATTATTTAAGCCACTTACCAAGTGAGTACTTTCATTGTGAGAAAACAATTTGCGGCATCGCTTCTTGCTGTCACCGTCATGGCTGGATGCAGCAGCACCCCATCTGGTACGACTGGAACAAGTGACGGATTGATCACCACATACCGAACCGGTGACGTTCCTTTCAGCTACCCCGAATCGCTTCTCACGGGCTATAACAGCCGCGAATGCCTGAAGTGGTCAAACAGCAACATCATTGCGACAGACAAGTTATTCCTCTTCAACGCCGCAGGAATGACACCAAACCAGTCCGAGACGCTCGCCACTAGGCTTGACGCTGAAATCACGAAGCTGTCGACGTCGTTAGACTGGGCTCCGTATCGTTGGCTCGATAGCCTTCCAGTGATCAACGAACCCAATGGTGCGGCCTTGTTTGCCGACTCGCTTGTTACGCTCGATAGACAGGTTGGCACTGCGCGAGTTTCATCAGATGCTTCAAAATCTCGAAGTGGAGAACCGCCGGCAGGCAAGAAATCATTGTTTGTAGGTCAGATGACCAAAGAGGTCGAGGTTCTTGAATACGTTCTACCTGGTTTTAAGCCGGTCAATGATTGGCGAGCTCCCTCACACCACGTTTACAAGCATTTTTTAAAGCTTCCCAGGCCAGAGCGTGTTGAAGCGGTGCGCCGGTTCAATCAGATGTCCGCCTTTGATGCTATGACCGATTCCTTCGAGATTCTTCCCGGCCGTCTACTGGTATGTGTCTACCGGGAACAGACGCACTTGTCTGAATCCGAAAGTCACGACATGGGCATCAACATCAAAGCTGGCGCCTCTGATCAAGCTATCCGCACGGCTCTGGTTGGTGCTTACCAGGCGGCCCGGACTCGAGCCTATGGCCAGCTCGAAGATCTGGTACCGGAGTGGTTTCTGACCGGTCAGCGTGTTTTCCATGGGGGTGAGCGCATTGCTGATCTGGACGAAGCACTGTACAACAGCCCTATCAATTCCCATGGCAGCGCTTACGCCAAGAAGCCGGACAACTACCCTGCCCTTGCCGGACTTGCCTACCGCTATCTAGGTGAAGCCAATGAGATGTCGTTAATCGCGAGCTTGCTTGATGCGGTGCGCTATCGAGATATGCCGAAAGTTGGTGTTGATAGCCAGCATCCTGAGCGCTTTTTTAATGAGGCGTTTAACGATCGCATGAAAGCCTTGGATGGCGGCCCACTAACACTTCGCGGTTTCGATTACGGTTGGAATGGCTTTGTCGGCGAGCTGCTCCAAACTCGCTAACTTGACCTTAGCTTGAAGTTAATTTATCATTTAAAGGGTTAGGTCCATACAGGAGAGAAGAATGAAGCGTTCAATTTTTGCAGTTGGTTTTTCAGTTGTCCTTGCCGCGTGCGGCGGGGGCGGTGGTGGCGGCGGTACCGTGGAAACGCCAGTTACTCCCGGCGATGGTATTGTCGAGGCAGATCACTTGTCTGCGATCAACGCCGATTATGCAGCCAACCTTTCTATCACGGGCTCCGGGGTAACCGTGGCGGTTATTGATTCCGGCGTAAACGTTGCTCATGAGGAGTTTTCAGGCAAGACACTCAATCAGAACAGCGGCTCTTTCTCTGATCCTGCCAGCGTCTACACCCAGCAGGAAATTCAGGACATGGGCATTTCTGGCAACGACTTCAACGATGCCATCAGAACCGGTGACCAGGAAGATGTTCAAGGTCATGGCACTCACGTTACCAGTCAACTCTGGGGCGAAAATGTTGGTGTTGCGCCAGGTGTCGACCTGCTAATGCTCGATGTTTACGAGCAGTTCAGTCCGAATTCCGTCACTGCAAAGGGTCTCATCGAAGACCTGAACGGTTGGGGTGTAGATTTTGCCAATGCCTCTTTGACTGGTGTCGACTACTTCGAAAATAGCCAGTTTCGCGATGAGCGGCCGACATTTGCTCCGCTGGAGCAAAACGACATTGGCTGGATCGTTGCCGCTGGTAACTTCGGGCTTGACATGACTGAAGTCTTTGTCACCAACCCGATCGATTGTGGCGCTCTCACTCAAGAACAGCGCGATGCGAATCTGGTCTGCACTTTCATTTTTGACGCAACGACCGTTGATCTGCTGGTGAAGGATGCAGGGCTGGCGGAGCAGACGCTTTGGGTTGGCGCAGTTGACGATGAGACTTTCGAAATCTCTGAGTTTACGCTTTCTGGCGGAATTGCAGCCGGCTCTAATGTCCCGGGTTCAGATCCTGACATTCAGGCTCGCTGGATTTCTGCCCCAGGCACGCAAATCAATGGTCCGTTCTTTGATAACAACACGGACTACATCAACGTATCTGGCACATCCCAGGCGGCGCCTATGGTGACTGGTGCAGCGGCACTGGTTAAGAGTCAGTTCCCGACTCTGAGCAATGCTGCCGTCCTGCAGATTCTTCTGGATACCGCCGACAGCAGCTTCGCAGGCTACGACGTTACCCAGCACGGCCAGGGTGTCCTCGATATTGAGGCGGCCCTCCAAGTTAATCCTGCTGACTACGTTGACCCCATTTAAGCTGGGGGATGAAAGGGAAAAGCGCTCAACTGAGCGCTTTTCTTGTTTCTGGGGCTTGGAAATCTGGACTTAGTAGTCCGATTACGACGATCTGCAAACACAAATACCGGTGAATTTAATAAAACAATCTGGTACATTTGCAAAGTTGTTTGATTGACTTAACAAGAGTCACATGCATGGACTTGTACCTCTGTGAAAAACCGAAAGTTGGCCGGGCCCTGGCGAACATCCTCAAGGCCAACGATCGCAAAGAAGGCTACGCCACCGATGGCGGCCAGATCTACGTAACTTGGGCGGTTGGCCATATTCTGGAGGTTTTCGAACCCGCCGAGTATGACGAGAAGTGGAAACGATGGGATGTTCAGCACCTCCCTATCCTTCCACAACAGTTCCAGATGAAGGTAAAGCCCAGCTTCAAGAAACAGTACGACGTCGTTGAGAAGCTGCTCAAGAAAGCCACAACGGTTTACATCGCTACAGACATCGACCGCGAGGGTGAATCAATTGCCCGTGAGCTTATGGACCGTGCTGGCTACTGGGGAACCACCTACCGGGTGCCGATCGCTTCGCTGGATCCTGTGAGCATACGTGAAGCTTTGAACGATATCCGCCCGGGCGAAGAGACCTACAACCTCTACATGGCTGCCATTGGCCGAACTCACGCTGACTGGCTGATCGGCATGAACTTCAGCAGGCTTGCCAGCTTGACCGCACAGGCCGCTGGAAGCCGGGAGTCGTTGCCTGTTGGCCGGGTTCTGACGGCTATTGTCGCCCTTGTTGCTTTCCATGATGAGCGTCGGAAGAACTTTGTACCGCATGATTACTTCACGATCGATGTAATCGGTAATTTTGCGAAAGGCAGCTTGAAGGCAAACTGGATTCCACCTCGCTCAATCACTGACGATGGCGGACGCTGTGTTGACCAGGCTTATGCTCAAAGGCTGGCGGCTCAACTGAGATCCGCATCTATCACGGTCGTTGATGTAAAAACAAGGGAGACGTCCAAAAAA
>Ga0031671_1035063_pt1 | contig 9613 bp, 6 predicted proteins | sample DeeseametaMP1603_FD_61749 | JGI IMG/M metagenome (GOLD analysis project Ga0031671, IMG submission 61749) | Metatranscriptome of deep ocean microbial communities from Pacific Ocean - MP1603 (Metagenome Metatranscriptome) | ecosystem: Environmental > Aquatic > Marine > Oceanic | place: South Pacific...
AAAAAACACAAAAAGCGCGTGCAGTTTTACATGTTCCTGCAATGGCAGGCCGCAGAACAGCTCGAAAAAGCCAATCAGGCCGCTATTGCAGCGGGAATGCCTGTGGGCATTTATCGCGACTTAGCGGTGGGAGTGAGCGAAGGCAGTGCGGAAATCTGGGGCAATAAAGACCTTTACTGTACCGCTGCCAGTGTCGGCGCGCCGCCGGATATCCTTGGCCCGCTCGGTCAGAACTGGGGCCTGCCACCAATGGATCCCGAGATCCTCTACCAACAGGCGTATCAGCCAATCATTGATTTGTTTACCAGCAATATGCAATCGTCCGGCGCGCTGCGAATTGACCACGCTATGGGGCTATTACGCCTGTGGTGGGTATGTCAGGGCGATCATGCTAAAGAAGGTGGATATGTGTATTACCCACTGGAAGATTTACTCGGCATTCTGGCGCTGGAAAGTCATCGTAATCAGGCAATGGTAATAGGCGAAGACCTTGGTACCGTACCAGAAGAAATTCGTCAGGTACTGGCGGATAACGGCGTGTACTCCTACCGGGTGTTCTTTTTTGAAAAAGCCGAAGACGGTGGTTTTTATTCACCGGCGCACTATCCGCAGCAAAGTATGTCGACTCTGACCACCCATGATATGCCAACCCTGATAGGCTACTGGCATTGCCTGGATTTAGAGTTGGGTAAGCAATTAGGCTTGTATACCGACGACGATGTGCTACAAACCTTGTATGCTTCCCGTCACGAAGATAAGCAGGAAATTCTTAATTCGCTGCACGGCCATGGTCGGGCAGGGGACGAAGTGGGCAGAGATGTGAATGTCACGGGTATGAGCCGTGAACTCAACTTCGCCTTGCAGACGCATATGGCTTATGGCAGCAGTGCGTTACTGAGCCTGCAGCTCGAAGACTGGCTGCAAATGGATAAACCGGTCAATATTCCGGGCACATTTATGGAGTATCCAAATTGGCGTCGTAAGCTTTCACGCAATCTGGAAAGCATTTTCGCCGACGAGGATATTCAGTCGCTTGCCGCCGGTATTGATGCGGGCCGTCAGGAAGCCAGTCGGTAAAACACCGGCCGCTAGCAGGACAGGCATTAAATTAATCGCAACGCCGCAGATGAAGTAGGAGTGAGGAATGCAATTTGAAGGACAGTTAGCTCAGGCACAGTGCCAGCACCCGTTCGCCGTGTTAGGCCCGCAATTTAATGGCACGAATACCTTTGTGCAGTTCTGGCAACCTGGCGCGCAGGCGGTTGAGGTGGTCGACGCAGTATCGGCTGAACCACTCGGGTCACTGACATCTGTTAACGGTGACGGACTGTTTAATGGCGTCATTGAGGGGCTTAGCAGCACGTCAGCCTATCAGTTAAAGGTGACGACCGATGACGGTGAATCGCTGGTCGCCGATCCGTATCAGTTTCAGGCCGAAGCCTATCATGCGGTGCATTTTATTGATCATAAGCCGCAAAACCTGTACCGCCAGGCAGGGGCGCAGCGTATTACCCTGGAGCGTGACGGATTCAGCGCCGAGGCCGTAAGGTTCGCGGTGTTTGCACCGAATGCGTCAGCGGTATCGGTGATTGGCGACTTTAACGGTTGGGACGGCCGGTGCCATCCTATGCAAAAAACCGATATGGGTTACTGGGTACTGGTTGTGCCGGGACTTGCCGAAGGAACGCGGTATAAGTATCAGGTTAAGGATGCCAATGGCCATCAGTTACCGCACAAAGCCGATCCGCTGGGTTTTTATGCCGAGCAATATCCTTCTCATGCGTCGCTGATTTACGACCACGAGCGCTATGAATGGCATGATGCAAAGTGGCTCGAAAACGCCGCGAAGCAGAATAAATACCAGACTCCCATGAGCGTTTACGAGGTTCATCTGGGCTCGTGGAAGCGACCGGGTAACCCCGAACAGCGCTATCTCAGCTATCGCGAACTGGCCGAAGAACTGGTCGCCTATGTTACCGAAATGGGCTACACCCACATTGAGCTGCTGCCGGTTTCAGAGTTTCCGTTCGACGGCTCCTGGGGCTATCAGCCGGTAGGCTTATTTGCTCCCACCAGTCGCTTTGGTTCGCCTGACGACTTTAAGTTTTTTGTTGATACCTGCCACCAGAACGATATTGGCGTTATTATCGATTGGGTACCGGCACACTTCCCGGAAGATGGCCATGGCCTGGCACGCTTTGACGGTAGTCATGTGTATGAGTATGCCGATCCGCGCCGCGGCTGGCATCCCGACTGGAACTCCTGCATCTATGACTTTGGCAAGGATACGGTAAGACAGTTTCTGGTTGCTAACGCCCTGTACTGGCTCGAGCACTTCCACGTTGATGGTTTGCGCGTCGACGCGGTGGCCAGTATGTTGTATCTCGATTATTCGCGGGAAGACGGCGAATGGATCCCCAATGTTCATGGCGGTAATGAAAATCTCGAGGCAATCAGCCTGCTGAAGTGGATGAACGAGGAAGTGTATCGGCATTTCCCTCATGCGATGACCATTGCCGAAGAATCCACCAGCTTTCCAAAAGTTTCACGACCGGTCTTTGATGGCGGGCTGGGCTTTGGTTTTAAATGGAACATGGGCTGGATGCATGACTCCCTGCACTATATCAGTAAGGATCCGGCCTACCGTACTTACCACCACTCTGAAATGACCTTCAGTATGGTGTATGCCTTTGACGAGAATTTTGTGTTACCGATTTCCCATGATGAAGTGGTCCACGGTAAAGGCAGTCTGATTGGTAAAATGCCTGGTGACGAATGGCAACAGGCGGCCAACCACCGTTGTTACGCTGCGTTTATGTACGGCCACCCGGGCAAAAAACTCAATTTTATGGGCAACGAGATTGGCCAGAGCAGCGAATGGAATCACGATGCATCGGTCGACTGGCGTCTGCTGGATTTTGAAAAGCACCAGGGCATACAGCGTCTGTACCGTGACTTAAATCATCTGTACAAAGCTTTGCCAGCGCTACACCAGAGAGATCACGAGCCAGCCGGATTTGACTGGATTGACCTGCATAACCATGAACAAAGTGTGTTTTCTTTTGTACGTCACAGCTTAAATGGCACGCAGCAGGTTTATGTGATCAGCAACATGACGCCAACACCGCGGGAAAACTTCCGTATCGGCGTGCAACAATCGGGCGAATACCAACTGGTATTGAACACTGATGATAGCGTATATTGGGGGAGTGGTGCTGCAACAGCAAAGCAGTGTGTGGCCGAGCCTGTGCCATGGAATCATCAGCCTTACTCAATTAATCTGAATTTACCCCCACTGGCAACATTATTTATTTTATTTAACAAGGAGTTACCTTGAGCGGCGCACGGAACTTTACTTCCAGGGAAGTAGATTTAGGCAGTCCTTTTCCATTAGGCGCTACGCTAACGGAAGAGGGGTGTAATTTTGCGGTGACCTGCACGGACGCAAGAGCGGTTATCCTGTGCCTGTTTCATGCCGACACCGAAGAAACTCTTGACGAAATTGTTATGCCGGCGAAATCCGGGGATGTGTGGCACGCCCGCATCAAAGGTGTGGGCGAAGGCATGTTGTATGGCTACCGCGTAGACCGCGGCAGTGAAAGCCTGCACTATTCGCCCACCGATAAATTGCTTATCGACCCCTATGCCCGGCAGTTAAGCCGCCCTATGCATTGGAATGCCCGCCAGTACCAGGGGGACAGCCAGTTCATGGTAGCGAAAGGTGTGGTGGTCGCGGCGCCAGAGTCCGCAGCGCGGCCACCCAAGCCAGCCATCGAGAAACATCGCCGTATTCTTTATGAAGCCCATGTGAAAGGGCTTACGCAGCGCCATCCGGACGTACCGGCAGAACAGCAGGGCAAATATCTCGGTGCCAGCCATCCGGCGGTTCTTAGTCACCTGAAGTCACTGGGAATTACCTCGGTGCAGTTTATGCCATTAGCGTCGTTCATGCCTGAGCCGTACATTACCGAAAAAGGGCTTACCAATTACTGGGGCTACAATCCGGTAAATTACTTTGCCCCCGAACCACGCTACGCTCACAGCGATCCGCTTAGTGAATGTAAAACCATGGTCGACGAATATCATAAAGCCGGGCTCGAAGTCATTGTTGATGTGGTTTATAACCATACGGCAGAGGGTGGTAAAGATGGCCCGGTACTCTGCTTCAGAGGCATGTTCCCGCATCAGGCTTATCTGATGGAGCAAACCGCAAAAGGCGGACTGGTATACAGCAACCACTCAGGCTGTGGTAACACGGTGTATTCTGCTCACCCAATCATGACCACCCTTATCATGGATGCGTTGCGTTACTGGGTAAGCGAAATTGGTGTTGATGGTTTCCGCTTTGATCTGGCCGCCTGTCTGGGACGCGATCCACAGCAATTCTCAGTTTTTGCCGGGTTACTTCGCGCTATCCATCAGGATCCGGTGTTGAAGTCTGCGGTATTAATTGCTGAGCCCTGGGATATCGGCCCCGGTGGCTATCAGCTGGGTACATTTGGTGCCCGTTGGCTGGAATGTAACGATAAATTCCGCGACTGTGTCAGAGCGTTCTGGCGCGGCGATAAAGGCACCACCGCTGATTTTGCCACGCGCTTAATGGGCTCAAGGGATGTCTTTCACAAGGGTTATCGTTCTATCAATACCTCGGTAAATAACGTGACCTACCATGATGGGTTCACGTTGCACGATCTGGTGAGCTATGCGGAACGGCACAATGAAGCCAACGGCGAAGAAAATCGCGATGGCCATGGTCATAACCTGTCGGCCAACTACGGCGTGGAAGGCGAAACACAGGATAAGTCTATTCTGGCCATGCGGGCTCAGCAAAAACGTAACCTGTTTGCCACCTTGCTGTTTTCTCAGGGCACCCCGCATATTCTTGGCGGTGACGAGCTGAGTCGCACCCAGCAGGGTAATAACAATGCTTATTGCCAGGACAATGAGATCAGTTGGTATGACTGGGAATTGGATAAGTACAGGCAGGATTTTCTGGCCTATTGCCAACAGGTGATTGCCATTCGCCAGCAGTCTGAACTGCTGAGCCGCATGTATCTGCCAGACGATGCTTATCAACTGCATTCCAATGTTTCCGAAGTTAACTGGTATAAGCCCGATGGCTCAGGCAAAGGAGATGATGACTGGCAGGCCGGCGGCAACAAAGCCTTTGCGGTAGAAATTATTGGTCATCAGGAAGCGGGCGATAAGTGCGAGCACTGGCTGTTGTGTTTTAATACCAGTAATCGGGATATTAAATTCAATACGCCGTTAAAGTCGCCTAACGGCGGCTGGTCGTTGGTACTGGATACCCGTTACAGCCACCCGGCCAAACAGCCCGGTCTGCGCATCCAGCACCAGTTTTTACAGGCGGCGCATTCCTTTGCCTTGTTCCGGTATACCGACTTTCCACGTTAGTGAAAAGGCCTGGGCTAAATTCGGAGTTAATGGCTAAACACTGGTATACTCACCTTATCTATTTAAAACCGGCAGTCGGCCTATTAAATAGCGATAATCGGCCGGTTGTGCTTTTCATTCCGTAAGTCGATGGTATTATGCCCACCCATCGAAGTGTAGAGGGTTTTTTGATGCAAAATAGTGGTGGTTCTCAGCCGAATAATTCATGTGATATTGGTGTCATTGGTTTAGGTGTTATGGGTAAAAACCTGGCCCTCAACCTGGCTGATCATGGTTATCAGGTAGCGTGTTTTGATTTAGACGCTAAACGAATTGATGCCATTGTTGCTCAGGACCGCAATGAAAATGGTGCAGATTCCACCCGGATCGTACCAGTGCATACTCTCGAAGCGCTACGCAGTTCACTGGTTTCACCCGCCGTTATTTTACTTTCTATTCCAGCCGGTAAACCGGTGGATATGGTGTGTGAGCAACTTATTGCCGCGGGCATTGATAGCGAAGATGTGATCATCGATACCGGCAACAGTTTGTGGAGCGACTCGGTAGCGCGTGAACAACGTTTTGCTGATAAGTTCCTGTTCTTTACCACTGCCGTTTCCGGCGGTGAGGTAGGCGCCCGTTTTGGCCCTTCATTAATGCCTTCAGGCTCTGACAAAGCCTGGCAACGTGTAGGCCCGATGTTACGTGCTATTGCCGCCAAGGTTGATCCGGAAACCGGTAAACCCATTGAAACCGCTACGCCTGGAGAGCCGGTTAAGCACGGCGAAGCCTGTGCTGCTTACATTGGCCCCAATGGTGCCGGCCATTACGTTAAAATGGTCCACAACGGCATTGAGTATGCCGATATGCAGCTAATCTGCGAGGCTTACCAGATAATGCGCGTGGCGCTGGGCATGACACCTGGCGAAATTGCCGCTGTTTTCCGTCGCTGGAATCAGGGGCCGCTAGATTCCTACTTAATTGAAATCAGTGCGGAAGTGCTCGACCAGCAGGATCCGGAAACACAGCAGCCGCTGGTTGATGTGATCCTCGACAAAGCGGGGATGAAAGGTACCGGTCTGTGGACGGCCGTAAGCGCTCTGCAAACCGGCAGCCCGGCGCAAACAATCGCTCAGGCGGTATTCGCCCGCAGCCTGTCAGCGCTTAAAGCCGAACGGGTTGAGGCGGCTAAGGTACTGGCCGGCCCTGAGGTGGCAGAGGTTAACGAAGCTCAGCGCGAAGCAGTCATCAATCAGCTGGAACATGCGCTGTATTGCTCTAAAATCTGTGCTTACGCGCAAGGCTTCCAGCTTATGAACGCGGCGGCACAGGAGCAGGGCTGGACGCTGCACTTTGCTGAGATTGCCAAAATCTGGCGTGCTGGTTGTATAATCCGGGCGGTATTCCTGCAGTCTATTTCTAACGCTTTCGACCGCGATATCAACTTGCCTAACTTGCTGGTGGATCCGTTCTTTGCCGAACAAATCGCCACTTATCAGGCTGACTGGCGAGCCACTGTTGCCCTCAGCGCAGTGCAGGGCGTTGCCTGTCCGGCCATGATGTCGGCGCTAAGTTATTATGATTCTTACCGTACGGCGGTGTTACCGGCGAATCTGTTGCAGGGCCAGCGAGATTTCTTCGGCGCTCACACATTCTCGCGCACCGATAAACCGGCGGCAGAGAAATACCATATTGAATGGAGTGATCCATCCCGTCCGCTGCAGCTTATCTAGTAACAGATCTGCAAGTACGAGGAGATAATCATGGCTGACAACGATCAATGGCGCGATAAACTCACCGAAGAGGAATACCGGGTTACCCGCCTTGCCGGCACTGAGCGGCCATTCTCCGGTACTTTATTGTATGAGTCGCGCAGTGGCAGCTATGTATGTAAATGCTGTGGCGTAAAACTGTTCGACGATACTACAAAGTTTGAATCGGGCTGTGGCTGGCCGTCGTTTTTCTCGCAAAGTGAAGACGACAACGTCGGTTATCGCTTTGATGAAAGTCATGGCATGCGCCGTACCGAGATTTATTGCAAAAACTGTGATGCCCACCTGGGACACGTATTCAGTGACGGTCCGGCACCTACCGGCCAGCGATATTGCGTGAATTCTGTGAGTCTGGATTTCAATCCGGAGTAGTCTGGCATCTCTTCTCAGGAGGCAGCAGTCCATACATGGTATAATAAAATGTCATTTCATCGCCTGGATAATTTTTATGGCGCAATATCAGCATATCATTGCCGGTAGTGGTTTAATTGGTGGCTTTCTCGGCGGCATCATTGGCTAGTCTGCCAAGGTGAGCTTTATTGGACGACCAATCTGGCTGGAGCGGCTGCATGAGGGAGTAACCCTGACCGACTATGCCGGTAACGAAGCAGGTTCTAAAGCGAGCGCAGGAGATTACCTGGCGGAGCTGCCGACGAATATTGAACGCAGCATTATCTGGCTGACAGTTAAAAATACGGCATTGGAAGAAATGCTGACGCGTTTACAGCCGGTGATCGCGCCGGATTGTATTGTCGTTTGCTGTCAGAATGGGCTCGGCGCAGCAGCGCTAGCGCGAAAGTACTTACCAGGCATTCGCATTTTACAAGGCATTGTGGGCTGCAACGTGGTTTGGAATGAATCACTAAAGCAGTTGCAAAAGACCACGGAAGGGGAGTTTTACCTGGAGCAACAAGGAGAGCTGGCCCCTGAACTAACAAAAGCGCTGAGCGCGGTGCAGCATAAGCTTCTGACGCTCTCCTGGCACAAGGATATTGAAGCCGTCGCCTGGGCTAAGTTGCAGCTCAATCTGGCCAACAGTATCAATGCTATTGTTAATCAGCCGGTCAGAACCATGTTGCTGGACAGAGGTTGCCGGCAGGTGATCGCGGCGCTGATGGACGAACTGTTGGCGGTGACTGCCGCCCGCCATATCAGGCTCCCCAAACTCACCCGGGTCCCGGCTCGCTATTTACCCGCCGTTTTACGTTTACCTGACTGGCTGTTTAAGCGCCTGGCCAGCGCTATGTTGCATATAGAACCTACGGCGCGCTCTTCTATGTGGTGGGATTTGCAGGCCGGCCGGGTAACCGAAATAGATTATCTCAACGGCGCTGTGGCAGAAAAGGGCGCCCTGAGTGGTATTGCCTGCCCGATAAACAAAAGCGTAACTGTGCTGGTGAAATCCCTGGAAACCTCGGCGCTAGTCGCAACGCGACGCCCTTTGGACGGGAATTCTTTGAAATTTCAGCTACACTTGGAATAATGGCGCCAATTTAGTGGCAGTGCCAGCAGAGATGCGCTATATCAGTAGTGCAGAGAATGGAAATTGTTGTGAATAAGTATTTAAAAGGATTGCTTTCGCAGCAGAGGCTTTAATATGAAAAATGTGTCTGAAATTGCTTCACAAGCTACCGAAATATTCGTGTTACCTGAAGCTGTGACCCGTCTGAAAGCGTGCATGGATGATAGCGCTGCCAGCATGGATGATATTGGCGAAATTATCGCCTTCGACCCGGCACTGACCGGCCAGCTATTAAAAGTGGCTAACAGTGCATTGTATAAATTCCCTAACCGTATCGACACTATCACCAAGGCATTGCAGGTGATAGGTACCCGTGCCGCTTATGATTTGGCATTGGCCTACGGTATTTCCCACGCGTTTCGTAATGTCGAAGCCAAAATTATCGATCTGGACCGGTTCTGGGAGCAGAGTGTTAGCTGTGGTTTGCTGGCTAAATACATTGCTGAGCAAAAGAAACACAAAGAGTCAGAGCGGCTGTTTGTGTCTGGCTTGCTGCATAACATTGGTGAGCTGGCGATGGTGTCTATGTATCCCAAAGAAGCGCAGCGCTGCACGGCTTTTAATGCCAGGGTGAAACCGGCGGAGTTACAACAGGCGATCTGTGGCTTTACTTACGCTTCTTTATCTGCCGGTATTATTAAAAACTGGGGGATACCAGAGGCTATCAGCCATCCTTTGGAGCATATTCATAATACCGACACACCGGCGACCGAACTGGATATTCAGATCCTGCAGTTGTCTTATGTACTGGCATTGGATAACGTTAACACTGAGGTGTATCCAAGCTACAACAACCTGCTACCCCATTTACATGAAACCCTGGGACTGGCTCACGAGGATCTGGAAGACGCGCTGGACATTACCAATCTCCAATGTCTCAGTGTGATGAGCTTATTTAACCCCAGCGCGTTTATGCTTTACTGAC
>Ga0031671_1368572_pt1 | contig 9571 bp, 6 predicted proteins | sample DeeseametaMP1603_FD_61749 | JGI IMG/M metagenome (GOLD analysis project Ga0031671, IMG submission 61749) | Metatranscriptome of deep ocean microbial communities from Pacific Ocean - MP1603 (Metagenome Metatranscriptome) | ecosystem: Environmental > Aquatic > Marine > Oceanic | place: South Pacific...
AGAAGCCAAAAACCGGGTTGAGCCTGACTATGCGGAGTTACCCGGCGGCGATGGGTTCCTGGAAACCTACCGGACGATAAGGCAGGATTGCTGCCTGCACTTGCTTGACGAAACCGAAACCCTTGGCGCCGGGCAGGAAATGCTGATTACGTTTGGCCCGGACAGTCCGGTCTTGCTTGGTGATCAGCCATTCAAGGCAAAAGCGCTGAAGTTGGCCGAAAATGTTAACAGTCTTGACCTGAAGGCATTTATCCGAAAAAAAGACTATGTGGCTGCCCAGCTTCTCTGGCTGGATGAGCAGGGGCGCCCATTGCTTCTTGTCGATCAACCGTTCAGCCGAAAATACCCGGAGACCTGGTACCGTTACGGCTATCTGCATGGAACCTTTCCGCGTGAATCCGGTCAACGCCACTTGGTGGTTTTCCTGCCTTATCAACAACAACAGCCAAGCACTGATGGGCTGCAGGCAGTACTGAACGGCGAATTGCTGCTATCCGCCCAATGAATTCAGTCGGGACCTTCCCGGCTTGAGATGACAGGTAAAGAATTATGCGACATCTAACATTAATGGCTATTGCTGCCCTGGCGCTGGCTGGCTGTAATGGCGGCGAGGATTTTTCTGATGCCACGGTTCCGGGGTGTCCGTTAGGGGCTAACTGTGACATCAACCCTCGCGGTGATTCACTGATCGAGTTGCAAGGGCCGCGTGTTGCAAACCTGGGTTATCGGTGCGGCAATTCCAATGGCTTTACACGTGATGAGGCCTATACGCCCGCGGGGATTGATATTGAAGTGCCAGCATTTCATGCCCTTTGCCCCGCCAATTCTCGCAGTATTGAATTTTATATCGGGAGTGCGATTTTTGAAGGCAATCGCGTCAGCTTGGGCACATACCTGCTGCCGCAGCAGTTGCGCAAGGGAACCTACCAATTAACACTTGCGGATTTGATTGAATCGCCTCGTCGTACCGCGATCCGAGAAGGTGCGCTGGGTACTGCCAGCCCGGCGCTGAACCGCTCTGCGTTGCTTCATGCTCTCAATCAACAGGGGAATGACCCTGCCGACAAGATCATTATTCCCGGCGACCAGGCTCTGCCTGCCGACCCCGGTGATCCCAACACCATTCTTGATGCGCAACCTGAACTTGCCGCAGACAATGGTTTTGACTACAGCGATTTTGACGATTTCAAGGCTGCTTGGCAGGGCTTTATTGACCGGGTAAACGGTGAAACCCCCGTGGATGGGTTTGCCAACGATACCGGCAATTACGAGGCTCGCCTTGTTGAGGGGAATAACCGCACCCGCGCCGGCCTCTATGCCTTTGAAATTGCTGGCGAGTGCATCATTCTTGAGGGGTGTGATTTTGGTGGAGAGGATGGCTCGACGGTATCCTTTACTCTCAATGCATTGGTTCTCCCTGATGGCGATATTCTCGGTGGCGGTTTGGGTGTGCGGGCCTCAGAGGGAGGTAATGAGGTACTGGATTACCTGGGCTTCAGCTCCACTGCTGGATTATCCGCGCTTCTTGAACTTCAGAATCAAAGCGACGACACACTGTCGGTCAATCTCCTGAGTGCGGGCATCGGTGATGCTGCGGACAACAATACCGATGCCCAGGTATCTGGCCGTTTCCTTGGCTCAAGCCTTTATGCTGGTGTGGAGATCCAGGGTAACAGCGATTTCCGGCTGGACTTTCCCGGTGCTGATTCGGAACTGGAAGAGGAAGAGAAAGGGAAAATAACCGGCAAGTTACTTGATGAGCAATTGACCGGTGAGCCGCTTCCTTTCCGGGCTACCAAAACCGGTTTTGTTCAGGCGAAGCCTGATATCGCTGTTGAGTTAGTCGGTGATTACACGATTCGTTTGATGCGGGCTTGTGTGAATGACGACCTTGGCGATGACGATGACGCCGGCGTCTGCATGGATATTATCGATCCGAACGAGGACACGGAGGATAATGAAGAAATCAGCAGTGATGGCGGCAATTATCCCGAGACGCTTGGCGGAGAGACGGTAACCCGTGAACGTGTGCGAAATGACGAAAATGATATCGGCGAATTTTGTTTAAGGATTGCTTCAGACGGACTGGTAACCACTGGGGCCGCTGGCGTTTGCGGTAATACCTATGCCGTTGGCCTTGTCACCCGAAGTTTTGACGACCCCAAAAGCGCCAATCTTTCCATTCGGCTGGCACCAGGCATCGACCAACGGGAAGACATCCCGCATTTCAATGCAACTATTGAGGGGCGTGTTGATCTCACTGTCGAGGCAGATGATTGTGCCCCTCTTTACCGGCTCTCTGATGAAAACTTCGAAATTGGTCTTCGTGCTCGTTGGGTAGAGGAGACATTTTTGCCGCGCATCGTTCTTGCGGGTTTCGGGGAAGAGGGGCCTAGCGGACCTGAGTCACGGCGGTTCAATTCACTGCGCAGTGGTGCTGTGCAATTCTTTAAGGGTGCGCCTGGCGATCCTGACTGTGACCCAATGGCTCCTTAGACTCAACGCTAATTGTCAACAATGCCTCTTGAAACATCCTGTTTAGGGGCGTAAAGTCCAGCCCGGTTGTTCAGATTGTCAACAATCGGGCTGTTTTATGTCTATAGCTTCCCCAGGCTCACTTTCAGATAGTCGTGCACGAACACTGGCAGACCGGGTCTTTGCCCGGCTCCAGGACGATATCGTGCGCGGGGAAATACTGCCTGGTTCGAAGGTCAGCGAAACCGAGCTGGCCAGCCGCTATGGCGTCAGTCGTGGCCCCCTCCGTGAAGCGATACGCCGCCTGGAATCCCGCAAATTGCTTGAAAGAGTGGTGCATGTGGGGACTCGCGTGGCCTCTCTCAGTGTCAGCGACCTGATCGAAATCTACCATGTGCGTGAAGCTCTGGAAGGCATGGCCGCCCGGCTCGCCGCCGAGCATATGACTGCCGAGGAAGTCCGCGGCCTCTATGATGTGCTGGCCCAGCATGAGCAGCAGCAGGATCTGCGTGAGGATGTGGCCTATTTCCAGCGCGAAGGGGATCTGGACTTTCACTACCGCATTATTCAGGGCAGCCACAATGCCACGCTCAGCCAGTTACTGATCGGTGAGCTCTACCACCTGGTGCGTATGTATCGCTATCAGTTCAGCACCGTGGCCAATCGGCCCCAGAAAGCCCTTAATGAACATCGTCGTATCGTGGAAGCGATCGAGGCCCTGGATGCGGAAATGGCCGAGCTGTTAATGCGTCGCCATATCAGCAGTGCCCGCAAGAATATCGAAAACCAGTACACCACATCGCCAGATACCCCGTAGGAGCCATGCTCGCGTGGCGAACCTGGTTCGCATGCTGGCAAGCTCCTGAGGCACATAACGAGGAGATTGAGTATGAGTAAACTGACCGCCGGGGGCCGTTTCCGCAAGGCGTTGGCCGAAGAAAAACCGTTGCAAGTCATGGGCACCATCAACGCCTACGCGGCAATGATGGCAGAACAGACCGGGTACCGGGCGATCTATCTGTCTGGTGGCGGAGTGGCCAATGCCAGTTATGGCCTGCCGGATCTGGGCATGACCAGCATGAACGACGTGCTGGAAGACGTGCGCCGCATCTCCAGTGCCGTGGAAACCCCGCTGCTGGTAGATATCGATACCGGTTGGGGTGGGGCGTTCAATATCTCCCGTACCGTCAAGGAAATGATCAAGGCCGGCGCTGGCGCGGTGCATCTGGAAGACCAGGTGGCGCAGAAGCGTTGTGGGCACCGTCCGAACAAGGAAATTGTTTCCCAGGAGGAAATGGTTGACCGGGTCAAGGCGGCCGTAGACGGCAAGACCGATGATGATTTCTTCATCATTGCCCGTACCGACGCCTTCCAGAAAGATGGCCTGGAGGCGGCCATCGAGCGTTCCAGAGCCTGTATTGATGCCGGAGCAGACGGCATCTTTGCTGAGGCTGTGCACACCCTGGAAGATTACAAGGCCTTCAAGAAAGGGCTTGGGGATGTGCCGCTGTTGGCCAATATCACTGAATTTGGTGCGACGCCACTCTTCACCCGCGAAGAGCTGGCAGAGGCTGGCGCCGACATGATCCTGTATCCGCTGAGTGCGTTCCGTGCCATGAACCAGGCAGCGTTGAAGGTGTACCAGAGCATCCGCGAGCAGGGTCACCAGAAGGATGTGGTAGACATCATGCAGACACGTATGGAACTGTACGATTTCCTGAACTACCACGATTACGAACAGAAGCTGGATGCGCTCTTCGCCAAAGGCAAGGGCTGAGAGATTTTATCTGGGAGCGGCTTGAAAGACGTTCCCACAGAGCAGAATTCGTATTGCTGAAAATGAGTTTCACAAGGAGATAAACAATGGCAGAAGGCAAAAAAACTCGGTGGCGCAGGCCTGCGTGGCCAGGTAGCAGGTAAAACCGCACTCTCCACCGTTGGCAAGAGTGGCTCGGGGCTGACCTACCGTGGTTATGATGTGAAAGATCTGGCCGAGAACTGCGAGTTCGAGGAAGTGGCACACCTGATACTGAAAGGGGAGCTGCCTACCCAGGACCAGCTGGCCACCTACAAGGCCAAGTTGAAAAGCCTGCGCGGTCTGCCTGATGCGCTGAAAACTGTTCTGGAGCAAATCCCCAAGGATGCGCACCCCATGGATGTGATGCGCACCGGCTGCTCCATGCTGGGTAATCTGGAAACGGAAACCGATTTCAGTCAGCAGGAAGATGCCACCGACCGTCTGCTGGCCGCTTTCCCCAGCATCATCTGCTACTGGTACCGTTTCAGCCACGATGGCGTGAAAATCGATCCGGAAACTGACGACGAGTCCATTGGCGCCCACTTCCTGCATCTTCTGCGCGGCGAAAAGCCCAACGAGCTGCACGAGCGGGTAATGAACGTATCTCTGATTCTCTATGCAGAGCATGAGTTCAACGCGTCTACCTTCACTGCCCGTGTTTGTGCATCCACCCTGAGCGATTTGCACAGCTGTGTCACCGGTGCCATCGGTTCTTTGCGGGGTCCGTTGCATGGCGGCGCCAACGAAGCGGCCATGGACATGATCGAGAAGTTTTCCGATGCGGAGCATGCCGAGAAAGAAATGATGGGCATGCTGGAGCGCAAGGAAAAGATCATGGGCTTCGGCCACGCGATCTACACCGAATCCGATCCGCGGAATGCCATCATCAAGCAATGGTCCGAAAAGCTGGCCAAGGATGTGGGCGATACGGTGCTGTATCCGGTATCCGTGCGTTGTGAAGAAGTTATGTGGCGCGAGAAGAAACTGTTCTGCAACGCGGATTTCTTCCATGCATCTGCATATCACTTCATGGGCATTCCCACCAAACTGTTCACCCCGATCTTCGTGATGAGCCGTCTGACTGGCTGGGCCGCCCACGTGTTCGAGCAGCGTGCCGATAACCGCATCATCCGTCCCAGTGCGGAGTACACCGGTCCGGAACTGCGCAAGGTAACCCCGATCGCCGAGCGCGGCTGATTGACCGCGCCGGGCGTCTGATGTCGGACGCCCGGCGTTCAAGCCGATGCGGATCGAGGTGGCTTGATTGTCACCATTCGTTACCCATTTGAGCGCAACAGAAATTGTTTAAAGCGTCTGAAGTGCGACTGTAAGACGTCCCCAGGATTGACTAAAGAGTCCCAGGCTATGAACACCGAATACCGCAAAGCCCTTCCCGGCACCGAGCTGGAGTATTTCGACACCCGTGCGGCCGTCGATGCGATCCAGCCTGGGGCCTACGACAAACTGCCGTACACTTCACGGATTCTCGCCGAACAGCTGGTTCGCCGCTGTGCGCCGGAAGCATTGACCGACTCGCTGAAGCAGCTGATCGAGCGTAAACGCGACCTGGATTTCCCCTGGTATCCGGCCCGGGTTGTCTGTCACGACATCCTGGGCCAGACCGCATTGGTGGATCTGGCCGGCTTGCGCGACACCATCGCCGAGCAGGGCGGTGATCCGTCCAAGGTTAACCCGGTGGTACCAACCCAGCTGATCGTCGATCACTCCCTGGCTGTGGAACACCCGGGCTTTGAAGATAACGCCTTCGAGAAAAACCGGGCGGTGGAAGAACGCCGCAACGAAGACCGTTTCCACTTCATCAACTGGACCAAGACCGCCTTTGATAACGTGGACGTGATTCCGCCGGGTAATGGCATCATGCACCAGATCAACCTGGAGAAAATGTCGCCGGTGGTCCAGGTGCGCGATGGCGTTGCCTACCCCGATACCTGTGTCGGTACCGACAGCCATACGCCCATGGTGGATGCGCTCGGCGTAATTTCTGTTGGTGTCGGTGGTCTCGAAGCAGAGAACGTGATGCTGGGCAATCCGTCAATGATGCGTCTGCCTGACATCGTCGGCGTGGAGCTGACCGGCAAACTGCGTCCCGGCATCAACGGTACTGACCTTGTCCTGGCGATCACCGAGTTCCTGCGCCGCGAGCGTGTTGTCGGTGCCTACCTGGAATTCTTCGGCGAAGGCGCTGACAGCCTGTCCGTGGGCGACCGTGCCACCATCGCCAACATGACGCCGGAATATGGCGCCACTGCCGGCATGTTCTTCATCGACGATAACACCCTGGAATACCTGAAGCTCACCGGCCGCGAAGACAAGCAGGTGTCGCTGGTGGAAACCTATGCCAAGGCCACCGGTCTGTGGGCGGACAGCCTGAAGACTGCCGAGTACGAGCGTGTTCTCAAGTTCGACATGACCAGCGTTGGCCGCAACCTGGCAGGCCCTTCCAACCCTCATGCCTTGCTGCCGGCCTCTGAACTGGCCAATCGTGGCATCTCCGGCAAGTGGGAAGAGAAAGAAGGTGAAATGCCCGATGGCGCGGTGATCATTGCTGCCATCACCAGCTGCACCAACACCAGTAACCCGCGCAACATGATCGCTGCCGGCCTGATTGCCCGCAACGCCAACAAGCTGGGCCTGATCCGCAAGCCCTGGGTGAAATCCTCCCTGGCGCCGGGCTCCAAGACCGTCAAGATGTACCTGGAAGAAGCGGACCTGCTGCCGGAACTGCAGCAGCTGGGCTTTGATGTGGTGGCGTTTGCCTGCACCACCTGTAACGGCATGAGTGGCGCGCTGGATCCCAAAATCCAGAAAGAAGTGATTGATCGCGACCTGTACGCCACTGCAGTACTGTCCGGTAACCGGAACTTCGATGGACGTATCCACCCTTACGCCAAGCAGGCCTTCCTGGCTTCGCCGCCGCTGGTGGTGGCCTACGCCATTGCCGGTACCATCCGTTTCGATATCGAGAAGGATGTGCTGGGCCACGACCAGGATGGTAATCCGATCATGCTCAAGGATATCTGGCCGGCTGACGAGGAAATCGATGCCATCGTCAAGGCATCCGTAAAGCCGGATCAGTTCCGCAAGACCTACATCCCCATGTTCGAGAAGAAAGGCGACGGCGCACGCGCAGCCAGCCCGCTATACGACTGGCGCCCGCAGAGCACCTACATCCGCCGTCCGCCGTACTGGGAAGGCACCATGGCCGAGGCCCGTGCCCTGAAAGGTATGCGTCCGCTGGCGATCCTGCCGGACAATATCACCACTGACCATTTGTCGCCCTCCAACGCCATCCTGCTGGACAGCGCTGCCGGTGCCTACTTGCACAAAATGGGCCTGCCGGAGGAAGACTTTAACTCCTACGCCACGCACCGTGGCGATCACCTGACGGCCCAGCGCGCCACCCTGGCCAACCCGAAGCTGTTCAACGAGATGGTCAAGGACGAGCAGGGCAATGTGATCCAGGGCTCGCTGGCCCGGGTCGAGCCGGAAGGCGAAGTGAAGCGCATGTGGGAAGCCATTGAAACCTACATGGACCGCAAGCAGCCGCTGATCATCATCGCCGGCGCCGACTACGGCCAGGGTTCATCCCGTGACTGGGCGGCTAAAGGTGTGGCTCTTGCGGGTGTGGAAGCCATCGTTGCCGAAGGCTTCGAACGCATCCACCGTACCAACCTCATCGGCATGGGTGTCATGCCTCTGCAGTTTGAAGAAGGTACTACCCGCAAGACTCTGGGTCTGGACGGCACAGAGATCTTCGACGTGGAAGGGGAGCGCGCGCCCGGGTCCACCATGACCCTGGTGATCCACCGCCAGAATGGCGATGTGGAACGTGTACCGGTCAAGTGCCGCCTGGATACTGCCGAGGAAGTCTCCGTGTATTCCGCTGGCGGCATCCTGCAGAAGTTCGCCAAGGACTTCATGGCAGAGGCGAGTTAAGTCGTTCTTTAATGTGAGCCAGGCTTCAGCGAAATTGGTTGGAGCCTTGCTCGCAAGGCGAAGAATCTGAAACCCCGATGGCTTCGCTCATCGGGGTTTTTTGAAGGAGAAAACGCATGACTCATGCACCTCAAATCAAAGTCCCCGCCACCTACATGCGTGGGGGCACCAGCAAAGGCGTGTTCTTCAGCCTCACGGATCTGCCGGAGGTGGCCCAGGTCCCAGGCGAGGCCCGTGACAAACTGTTGCTGCGAGTGATCGGTAGCCCGGACCCCTACGGCAAACACACCGACGGCATGGGTGGTGCCACATCCAGCACCAGCAAAACAGTGATTCTGGCCAAGAGCGAGAGCGCCGATCATGACGTGGATTACCTGTTCGGTCAGGTCTCCATCGACAAGCCCTTTATTGACTGGAGCGGCAATTGCGGCAACCTGACCGCGGCGGTAGGGGCTTTTGCCATCAATAATGGACTGGTAGCTGCCGAACGCATTCCTGAAAATGGCATCGCGGTGGTGCGCATCTGGCAGGTGAATATCCAGAAAACCATCATCGCCCACGTACCGATCACCAACGGGGAAGTCCAGGAAACCGGTGACTTCGAGCTGGACGGGGTGACCTTCCCGGCCGCGGAGGTACAGGTGGATTTCATGGATCCGGCGGATGGCGACGGTGCCATGTTCCCCACGGGCAATGTGGTTGATGAGCTGGAAGTCCCCGGCGTCGGCACCTTTCCGGCGACTATGATCAATGCTGGCATTCCTACGGTTTTCGTGAACGCAGAAGATATCGGCTACACCGGTACCGAGCTGCAAGGGGATATCAACGAAAACAAGGACGCGCTGCAGAGATTCGAGACCATTCGCGCTTACGGTGCCGTGCGCATGGGACTGATCGAGAATATCGAGGAAGCGGAAGCCCGCCAGCACACCCCCAAAATTGCTTTTGTGGCAAAACCGAAGGCGTATACCGCATCCAGTGGCAAGCAAATCGGAGAAGGGGAGGTGGACCTGCTGGTGCGGGCCTTGTCCATGGGCAAGCTGCACCACGCCATGATGGGCACCGCCGCCGTGGCCATCGCCAGTGCCTCGGCGGTGCCGGGCACCCTGGTTAACCTGGCCGCCGGTGGCGGCGAACGTGACAGCGTAACCTTCGGCCACCCCTCCGGCACCCTGCGCGTCGGTGCCGGCGCCCAGCAAGTGAACGGCCAGTGGACTGCCACCAAAGCCAGCATGAGCCGTAGTGCACGTGTGCTCATGGAAGGCTGGGTGCGGGTCCCCGGCGACTGCTTCTGATTCGCTCCGACTTCGCACTGCGAGCAAGGCTCCAACAATAGCCCCC
>Ga0031671_1366627_pt1 | contig 9540 bp, 8 predicted proteins | sample DeeseametaMP1603_FD_61749 | JGI IMG/M metagenome (GOLD analysis project Ga0031671, IMG submission 61749) | Metatranscriptome of deep ocean microbial communities from Pacific Ocean - MP1603 (Metagenome Metatranscriptome) | ecosystem: Environmental > Aquatic > Marine > Oceanic | place: South Pacific...
TTGTTGACGGTCAGTTCCAGTTCGAACCCGGTTTCACCATTGGCCAGGTAAACCAGGGTGAAAGTGTCGAACTCGACCCGCTGCGCCACCTCAAGGCCAAAGGCCTCGCGGTAGAAGGCGACCGAGCGGGTTTCGTCCTGGACGCGGATCATCGAATGAATTGCTTTTGCCATCGCAGTCTCGGCTTTCTGTCTTAAGGCCCTGCGGCCGGCGGGAGAGGTCGTGGCGCAGGGCGGGCACCGGCCGGTGCCAGGGGCAATCGCGGCCGGGGTTGAGGGAAGGCGAGTCCGAATTCAGGGTACGATCACACCACGACCGGTGAAGCGGCGTGCCTTGAAGTCCGAAATCGCCTGGTTGATGTTCGCGAGGCTGTATTCAGTCTGGTGCATCTTCACAAGACCGTCGGCGTTCATCTCCATCAGTTCGACCAATTCGACAAAATCGCCCACCAGGCTCCCGCCGATCTTGATTTCGTTGGCGACCAGTTCCAGCGTCGGCACCTCGACGGTGCCGCCATAGCCCACCATGATCAGCTCACCGCCCTGGCGCAGCAGTTTCCAGCAGGTATTTTCGGTGCCGTGTTCGCCGACGAAGTCGATCGCCACATGCACGCCGCCGCCGGTCAACTCCTTGACCTCGTCGATCAGGTTGGGCCCGCCGTCGAGGATGATGTCGGCCCCTAGCTCCTTGGCCAGCACCTGCGCCGCCGGTTCCCGGTCCACCGCGATCACCCGCGCGCCGCAGGTATGTTTCAGCACCTGGAGCGCGATATGGCCCAGCCCGCCGATGCCCAGCAGCAGCACATAGCCACCGGGGTTGAGCAGTTTCGCGGCCTTCTTGGCGGCGCGATAGGCGGTGATCCCGGCATCGGCCATCGGCGCGACGCTGAGCGGCGTGATGCCGGTGTTCAGCTTGATCACCGAGCGTTCGTTGGTCTTGAAATACTCGGCAAAGCCGCCGTCCAGCCCGAGGCCGGGGAACTTGCCATGGTCACAATACATGTCGTGGCCATAGCGGCATTCCAGACAGATGCCGCAGGCGTTGAACGGGTGGCAGATCACCGCGTCGCCGGGTTTGACCGAGGTGACATTGCTGCCCACATCTTCGACCCAGCCGGCATTTTCATGGCCCATAACATAGGGCAGCAGGCTGCCCTCGGTATCCATGATGTCTTTCCAGACACCTTCGATGATATGCAGGTCGGTGCGGCACAGGCCTGCCGCACCGACCTTTACGATCACCTCGTCCGCAGCCGTGATCGTGGGAGGACGCACGTCTTCGATCTTCAGCTCCACGTTCATCTCGGGATCGTATTCGTAAAGTCTTGCTGCTTGCATGATCTCATTCCTTGAGTGATCGGACCGGCCCCGGCGGGCGCGGTCCGTGTTGCAGAAGAGCGGTCAGGCCCGGCCCAGCAATTCGGCACCGCCGCCGCGGGCGGGGCCCTCGGTGGGATCGGCCTCGCCTTCGGCAAGATCGCCAACCAGGGTTTCGGTGGTCAGGATCAGCGTTGCCACCGACGCGGCATTGACCAGCGCGCTGGCCGGCACCCGCGCCGGATCGACGATCCCGGCGTCGAACATGTTGCCGAAATTGCCGGTGGCGGCGTTATAGCCATGGCCCGGCGCGCCGCGTGACACCGCCTGCGCCACCGAGGCCACATCGGCCCCGGCATTGGTGGCGATGCGGCGCAGCGGTTCGGTCAGGATCGAGCGCACCAGTTGGATGCCCTTGGCCACGTCGCCAAGCGCGTCGAGGTTGTCCAGGCAGCTGCCAATCTGGGCCAGCGCGGTGCCGCCGCCGGCAACCACGCCATCTTCGGCCGCCGCCTGCACCGCACAGAGCGCATCCTCAATCAGCTGGATCGTGCGTTTTTGCTCGACCGGGGTAAAGCCGCCGGCATAGATGATGGCGCTGCCGCCGGTCAGCTTGGACAGCCGTTCGCGCAGCTTGTCCTTTTCGATATTCGGCGGCGCCGCGTCATGCTGGCGCTGCACCTGGTTGCGCCGTGCGGTGATGGCGTCGGGATCGCCCTCGCCGCGCAGGATCGAGGTGCCGGAGGCGTGCGAGCGCACCATCTCGGCCCCGCCCAGCTGGGCCAGCGTGACGTTCTCGATCTTCTTGCCCAGGTCGCGGGCCAGCACCTCGCCGCCGGTCAAAATCGCCAGGTCGTCCATCATCGCGCTGCGCCAATGGCCGTATTCCGGCGGGTGTACGATCAGGTATTTGCCCGCGCCGCCCTGTTCCAGCAGCTTGACCACCACATCCGGCGCGATCTCTTCGGCAACGATCAGCAGCGGCCGGTTTTCGCCCTCGGCAAGCGACAGCGCCTGGTCCAGCATTTCCGGTTTCAGGATCTTCTGATCGGTCAGCAGGATCAGCGGATTGCGCAGCACCGCTTCCATATGCTCGCGGTCGGTGACCATGTGATGCGAGATATAGCCGCGTTCGAACGACATGCCCTCGACCACTTCCATGGTGGTGTCGATGGTCACGCCGAAATCGGCCGAGATCACCCCGTCGCGGCCAACCCGGCGATGGGCCTCGGCCACCAGTTCGCCCAGCTTGGGGTCGGTCGACGACACACGCGCCACCGCTTCCAGGTATTCCGGATGGTCGTCGCAATTCAGCGCCGAGGCCTCGATTTCGTCAACCACCCGCGCCACCGCCAGGTCGATCCCCTTGCACAGGTCCACCGGCTTGACGCCGCTGTCGGTCAGATCGACGCCGCGCTGGATCAGCGCATTGGCCAGCACGATGGCAGTGGTGGTGCCGTCGCCGGCGACGTCGTTGGTCTGCATCGAGACCTCGCGCACCACCTGGGCGCCCATATTCTCGAACCGATCGTTCAACTCGATTTCCGAGGCGATGCTGACCCCGTCGCGGGTCACCAGCGGCGTGCCGACCGGCCGGTCGACCATCGCGTTCAGGCCCTTGGGACCCAGCGTCGGCTCGACCGCCGCCGCCAGCCGCGCGACACCGCGGGCCAGACAGTTGCGGGCGGTTTTGCCATGTACCATGAGTTTAGCCATTTCTTCCTCCTTCGCCCCGAAACCGTGCCAGGGCGTCCTCCCGAAAAGTTACAGTTTTTCCGCCAGTTAACCGGCCGAAGCGGTTTTTTCCCTGGGCGGCACACGGCCGGCGATGAAATCGACCAGCGTCGGCCCCTCGGGGCCGATCTCGACCTCTTTGTACCGGGTCCGGGCCAGCCCCCGGCACAGCGCGCCGTTGAACTCCATGTTGATCCGGGTGCTGCGCAGCCGGGTCAGATGCGCGGCCAGATCCCCGGCGGCGATCTCCTGTCCGTCCCAGGTCGGAAAGGCCAGGTCCTCGGGCTCGGTCGCCAGTCCCTGTGCCGCCAGCAGGTCAAGATAGCGCGGCTTTTGCCGCAGCTCCTCTTCGCCGTCGAAGGCGATCTGCCGCAATGTGCCCAGCGTCATCGACACGATCTGATCGGGCCCGTATCCCAGCGCCTGCAGGCCCAGCAGCACGGTTTCCTGCCGCCGGTCGAAGGCCTTAGCCAGGAACTTCTCGACCACGTCATCCAGCCGGGCGCCGTCGCAATAGGCGGCAAACACCTCGTGATAGTCGCGTCCGCTGTTGACGCCTTCGTTGACCTTGTCGCCGAAGCAGTGATCGCTCAGCTGCACCTCGGCCGCGGTGACCCAGGGCAGTGACAGCACTTCCGCGCGGATGCCGAACCCCATCAGGAAGGCGAAATTCGGCGAGCACCAATAGGTGGGCAAGCGGAAGGCAACGCGCACCTGTTTCGCATCGGTGACCTCGACCCGTTCGACAAAGCCCATGTCGGTGATCGGCTCGTCAAGTTCCGGGTCGGTCACGGCATCCAGCCGTGACCAAACCTCGCGCTCCAGCTCTGCCTTTTGATTGGCAACCAGCATCGGCCTACTCCGCCGCGATCTGAACCGGGGCGCCGGCCAGTTCGGCGGTCTTGGCCGCCACGTCGATATTGTACAGCCGGGCCGCGTTCAGGCCGAGGATCTTCTCCTTGATCTCGTCGGTCAGTTGCACGCCGCCACGCTCGGCCGAGATATCCTCGGGGATCTGGTAGTTCCAGAAGGACTCGACCAGCCATTGCGGTGTCCAGATCGCGTAATCCGAGCCGAACAGCAGCTTGTCCTCGCCAACCCACCACAGCAGTTCGGCCATCACCTCGCCGAAATAGCGCGGGCGCGAATGGATGAAGGGCATCGCCACCGCCAGACCGCCATAGACATTGGTTTCCTGCGTCGCGATCCAGCAGAAATCGTCCAATCGCGGCAAGCCGCAATGTTCGATGATCCAGTTCAGGTTCTGGAAATCGGTGGCCGCGTGATCGACGTCATGCACGTCGAAGGCATCCTTGGACAGCGGAATGATCGTCGGGCCCTTGTGGACGTGAACATTCTTGATGCCCAGCTTTTCGCACAGCTCGAAACACTTATACGCCGCCGGATCGTTCAGCGCCCAGCCCTTGCTGTCGCCGTTCCACTCGGCGGTGTACATCTTCACGCCCTGGATATCGAAGGTTTCCTTCATGTAGTGGATGTATTCCAGCGCCTTCTCGCCATCGCGGGGATCGAAGCTTCCGTTGACGATAAAGCGTTCCGGGTGCCGCTGCGCCATCTCGGTCGAGCGTTCGATGCAACCGAACCCGTTCTTGTAGAAATCACTCAGCACCGTGGTCTGGATGATCGCCATATCGTCGGGGCCGTCGATGAACAGATCCCGATAGATGTCGTCCTCGGAATATTTCTCGAACTTGGCCTTTTCCCACAGCTGATCTTCCGGGCTGAGATTGGTGTGATAGGCATAAAAACACTCGATGAACTGCTTGCCATGCACGTTCAGCTGGTTCTCGGGGCTGCCGTCCCAGAAATGGGTATGCGCGTCGAGAATGAAGATTTCCTTGCCATCCGGTGTCTTGTACATGATGCCCTCCCTTGCGTTTGGCTAAGTTGTCCGGTGGCTTCGGGGCGCGGCAGAGGCGCCGGCCCCGAAGCGTCTGAAACCGGTCAGATGAATTCCATGACCTCGTTCATGTCGCCGAACAGGATCACGGTGTCGTCATCGACCCGCACCATCCGGCCATAGTGGGTAGAGGTGTTGACCTCGAAGGTCTCGGCGGTCATCTCGCGGCCCAGGTATTCGGTGATCTCGCTCATCTTGAAGATCAGCTTGCCTTCGCCGTCGATGCGGATGGTCGCCGGGTTGTAGGTGATCGTCACCTTGGGGTCGTTCTCCTCCATGAACTCGGCGATGGCGCGGGCCTCGACGCTGTCGTTCATTGTGACGCCGCATTGATGCGAGACTTCGCGCGAGGTCAGGTCGATGTCCTTCATCGATTTGAAGATGTTCTGGTTGGACGCGTTGCGCGCTACGGTGGACATGTTGCTTTCCTTTCAGAAACTTATTCGAGGCCCAGCTCGGCGATGATCTGGCCGACCCGCTCTTTCGAGACGGCTTTGACATCTTCGAAGGAGACCGGCTTGGAATGCGGCTGCGACCAGATCGGCTGCAGTGCGGCGGCGGCTTTCTCGGCCAGGTCGCCATGTTTGGCGAGCCAGGACTTGAACAGCTTGCGGTTATGCGCGCCATGCTCCGCGTCGTGGGCCAGCAGGTAGACCAGGTCGACGGTGTTGGCGAGGTTGCGCTCAAAATCGGCTTCGGCGGCCGAGATCACCGGCGGCGTGATGAAGTCATTGTTCGCCGCCGCGGCCTGCATGAAGAAGCCCGAACGGATCAGTTCGCCCACCAGCGGTTCGAAGACGATATTGATGGCGAAATACTGTTCGAGGTAGTCCTCGCTGCCCATGATCGTCTCGATCGCCTCGCGGCAGGGCTGCCAGATCGGGTCCTCCAGCCAGGCCTTCTTGCCCAGCTCGTCATTCCAGCCGTCGATATCCATGCCGATCTCGGCCAGGTACAGCGTGATGTCCTGCGCCAGCCGCATCTTGTAAGACGAATTGGTCAGCGTGGCGTTGTTGATCATCTGGGTATAGCCATAACGCTGCGCCTGCATCAGCGAGGTGCCGAGGCCGAATTCGGCGTGTTTCCACGCGCCCAGATGTTTCTGCAGGATGGTCAGCCAGGCCTTGTCGAAGGCCTTGTGGGCACCGGCCTTGCGGGCGTTGGTGATCACGTTCTGCACCATCGTCTCGATCTTCGACTGGCGCTGGTAATGGGTGCGTTCCCATTCCTGGTCAGGGGCGCGGAAGGCGTGCCAGTTCGACGACAGCGCCGCGGTGTTGTCCTTCTGATAGGCGCCGCCGCCCTTGCCGCCCTCGAACTCGATGATCCAGTTCTGGATCAAATAGCGTTCGGGATCGGGCTGCACGTCGACGGTGACGTCCTCGTAATGGGTCGCCCGTTTGCCGCGCGGTTCGAAGTAGTTGTATTTGCGGCTTTTGGAGCCGACGAATTCCGCTGCACCTGCGGCGCCGGATCCGACTGAACTGGATGTTGCTGGCATGATTGCCTCCCTTGAATGTGGTTCACGTCACTAGCGTTCGGGCCAGCCTTAGTGGCCCGAAGAACCGGAAGTGGGGGTGAACTTGTCGTAGAAGATGCGGTCGGTGTCGAAGTCGTGCATGAACAGCACGGGCGTCAGCGCGTCGATCATCGGCGGCGGGCCACAGGCATAGACATCGCCCTGCCCGTCGATCCCCAGCTCTTTCAGATGGGTGTCGACATATTCATGTACGAAGCCGCGGGCACCGTTCCAGCCATTGCCCTCGTCTTCGTGGCTCAGCACCGGGATGAACTGGACATTGGCATTGGCATCGGTCAGCGCCCGGATCTCGTCCAGCTTGAACAGGTCGTTCTGGGTGCGGGCGCCGTAGTAGAAATAGATCGGGCGGTTTTCGCCGCTGCTGATCTGGTCGTTCAGGATCGACCAGACCGGCGACATGCCGGATCCGGCGCCGACCAGGATCACCGGTCCTTGTCGTTCCTCGCGTCGGAAACACATCCCGTAGGGGCCTTCGACGGTGACTTCGGCGCCGGCTTTGATTCCGCCGTCGTCGAGCTCGTTGCTGAATCTCCCGTCGGGGTATTTCTTGATGATGAAGCCGAGTTTCTGGGTTTCGCTCGGCGGATTTGCCATGGAGAACGAGCGTGTAATCTCCTCCCCTTCTTCCGTTTTGACCGTGATGTCGACATATTGGCCCGCCCAGAATTTCAAAGGCGCATCCAGTTCGATCTGAACCCCGCGAATGTCATGGGTGAGTTTCTGGAAATCGACGATCTTGCCCGAGAACTGCTTGACCGGAATGGATTTGGACAGCACCTCCTCGTCATAGTTGAGCAGTTCGATTTCCAGATCGCTGAGCGCCAGCGATCGGCACATCAGGATATGTCCGCCATCCTTTTCCATGTCGTTGAGCGCGAAGGTCGAGTAATTCTCCATCTCGCTTTCGCCATCGAGCTGGACGCATTTGCAGGCCGAACACTGGCCCTCCTTGCAGCCGTGCGGCAGCGCGATGCCCTGGCGGAAGGCGGCGTCGAGGATGTATTCGCCGTCCTCGACCTCGAATTCCACTCCGACCGGCTCCAAGCGCACATTATACGTGTCCGTCATTTCTTCCTCCCTTGAGGTGGCGCGGGTCGTTGACGCGCCGGGAATGCGGGGGCCAGTCCGGCCCCCGCCCGTTTCCATCAGTTGCAGGGATTGATGGTGAAGCCCGCCTGGTACTCGGCGATGTGCTTCTCGCGCTCGGCCGGCGACATCGCGCGCAGCGCGTTCAGCGGCGAAGCCAGGGTGTGGCCGCGGACATGTTCCAGCTTCCACATGTCCTTGTTGTCAAAGCGCAGATGCGGCTGCGGCACCAGCGTTTCACCATCGTCGCGGACGAAGTTCAGGTCCTTGATGGCGTCGGCCAGGTCCCAGCCGTCATAGACGGTTTCCCATTCCCGCTTGCCCGAGAACTTGCCCATCGCCGGTGTCGGCCGGCCCTCGTATTCGTCCGAGAACGCCTCGACCGCGGTCCAGCGGTCCAGCTCATGCGCGAAGGTGTGCAGCTGGCCGTCGATCTCGTCCACCACCATGTCCTCGCGGATCAGGCAGGGCACCAGGCAGGACCAGCAGCGATGCGGATAGACATAACCGGTGTCCTGGTTGAAGGTGATCACGGTTTCGCCCGGCTTGCTGAGCTTGGCGTACCACTTCCAGAACTCGCCGAACTCGGCGTACCAGCCCGGATACTTGTGCTCGAACCACTCGAAGTCCTTGTCGGTCTGCGCCTCGATGCGCCAGAAGTTCACCGGCCAGCCGACCGCGAAGAACTGGGCCACCTTGTGCACGTAGTTCTTTTCGGTGATCCGCTTCCAGGCTTCCTGGACGTCGTCGTGATGCACCTTCACGCCGTATTTTTCGAGCGGCAGCATGTAGGTCCGGTAGTAATCCTCGAAGATCCAGCGGTGCCACATCTCCGCATAGGATTCCTTGTCCTTGTCGCGGTTGGTGGTGCCGTATTCGATGAAGGTGCCGATCGCGGCGTCGACGATGGCGTGGTTCTGCCAGAAAGCGTATTTCAGGTCGCGCTCCAGAAGCAGGTGGTTTTCCGGCTCTTTCAGCGCCGCCATCAACAGCGAGTGGCCGTTGCCGATATGGCGGCTTTCATCCGACTGCACCGACAGGAACACCGTGGGCAGCGCATAGTCGCCATTGCGCGCCGCCTCGGAGGGCATCGCCACGAACAGCGTGTTGGTGAAGGCGGTTTCGGCCACCACGGTCAGGTACATGCAGGCGGCGGTCATGGTGTCGCCGGTGATGAAGCCCTCGCCGAACTGGCGGCCGATGGTGGTGGCATAGCACTTGCCGAAGGCTTCCTCGGTAATGTCGAAGCCGGCCGGGTCGATGTAGTTTTCCATGTACCACTTCTTCAGGTTCATCTGAATCGTGGAATGGCGGAATTCGTCGACCATCTGCATGGTAAAGCCGGTGCGCAGGTCTTCACCCGGCGACAGGCGGGCCACCATCGCCATCGAGCGCGCGGCAGAGATTTCCGGGAACGGGATGATCGCCAGGAACAGCTTCATCCATTCGATCCAGCGGGGTTCGACATTGCGGAACATGTCACCGCGCAGCGCCGCGTCGAGCGCGCCGTAAACCCGGTTGTCCTTTTCCTCCTCCATCGGGAAGTAGGACCGCAGGACCTGTTTCATCGGGTCGCGCGGCGCCTTGGTGATCTTGTAATCGGTGGGAAAGGTGCTGGCTTCCTGAACGTAGGATGGATTCCAGCCCAGATCCGAGATCTTCTTGGTGGCCTCCCCGACCGAGATACCACGTTGCGACGTGATCTTATTAAGCGTCAAAGTCATGCCATGAGCCTCCTTAAAGCTCTGCGGCCGGATGCCCGGCCACCTGGTGGCGGCTTTTGCCGTTTCGTTTAAGCGCCCCCTCGCGGGGCGCCGGTTCTCGGCAAAGGTTGTGAAGATCGGCCGTGTCCCCCGCCGTGGCGGTCTGCGCCGTTTTGGCGCCCGGGCCCCTTTGGCCTCGCTCCCTGTCCTTCGTTCTTTGAGCCGCCCGGTGTTGCGGGC
>Ga0031671_1002369_pt1 | contig 9426 bp, 8 predicted proteins | sample DeeseametaMP1603_FD_61749 | JGI IMG/M metagenome (GOLD analysis project Ga0031671, IMG submission 61749) | Metatranscriptome of deep ocean microbial communities from Pacific Ocean - MP1603 (Metagenome Metatranscriptome) | ecosystem: Environmental > Aquatic > Marine > Oceanic | place: South Pacific...
CCTTGGCCTGCAGCAAAAACGGCAGGACGCCGGGGAAGACGGGAGAACGACCATGACGAACGCATTCACCAAAGGCGCCACGCTCGCCCGCCGCATGACCGAGATGACGGGTGCCTATGACGGTGCCGCGCTCGGGGCCTGCTCCGGTCTGGTCGAGGGCACCAAGATTGCCACCGCCATGGGCTTCCAGCGGATCGAGACGATCGAAGCCGGTGACCGCGTCGTCACCTTCGACAACGGTCTCCAGGCAGTGCGCGCCGTGCGCCGCGAACCGCTCTTCGTGTCCGACATCTGCCCCCGTTCGCTGACCCCGCTTTTCGTCCCCGCCGGTGCCATCGGCAACGCGCAGGACATGGTGCTTCTGCCGCATCAGGCCGTGCTGATCGAAAGCGACGCGGCCGAGGCGGAGCTGGGCGATCCCTTCGTTCTGATGCAGGCCAAGGACCTGGACGGCATCTGCGGGATCGAACACGTGACCCCGGATGCGCCCGCAACGGTCATCACCCTGGAATTCGACAATGACGAGGTTGTCTTCGCCGCCTCCGGCGCGATGTGCATCTGCCCGTCCCGCACCGATCTGGCCGGCATGCTGACCCGCCAGCCGGGCGGCCGTGAATACACGACGATCAAGTCCTACTCGGACGCGGGCCTTGTCGCCGCAGTCCGCGCGGACCTGGACGAAGGCCTGGCGAAAGCCGCCTGAGCCCTTCGGCCCCGACCCCGTCCCTCGCACCCTAGTCCCGTGCGAAACCTGTTCCTGTCTGCTCCAGGGATAGCAAACTGGCCACGGCGCAAGCCGTGGCCGCTTTTCGTCGTGGGTGTGCGTGCCAGCCGGAACCTCCGGGCGGGAGCAAGCAATTGCAACGCGCCCGCCGGCCGCTGAGACAGCGGGGCATTCCGGCGGGTCCTTCCGGAGTGCTCCGACCTGAGCGGCCGGCCGCAGGGGCAGTCCGGCGGGGGGCGATCCGCTTGGCGGTGCTGGGCAGCATGGACCCGAAGCCGAACGATACGGGCCCCTGGATTTCCGCGCTGCCGCTGGCGGTCCCGTGCATTGTCGTCTTCCTCAACGGGGCGCGGGCATTGTACTGACTCCCCTCGCGCCGATGTCAGGCGCGAAGCGGGGGACGGGACGATGCGGGCGAGACGACGACAGGATGCGGCGCGGATGAAGGCGCGGGCGGCGCGGCTGCTGGTGCTGTGGCACGGGGAGGCGGCGGCGACGCCCCGCCAGGTCGGCCGCATGGCCTCGACCCACGGGCGGCCCTGTTCCTGCTGGCTGTGCCGGTCGCACAAGGATGTGCCGCCACGGTCGGAGCGCGGTCAGCTCCCGTTGCCCTGAACCTCACGGATATAGGCCCCGGAGACATATCCCTTCAGCCCCCGTGCCCGGTCCAGGGCCACGGCGCACCAGACGGTCGGCCCGGTGCGTTCACAGGCGGAGACGCGGACAAGCGTGCCGTTCGGCAGGCCGACGATCACCTTGAACCCGGTCCCGGCCCCGGCGCGCATCTTGAGCAGGTCGTCCTCTTCGACGCCGTAGACTTCGTAGGTGCCGCGAGACTGGGCATGGGCGGGTAGGGGGAGGAGCGCTCCGGCCAGAAGGGCGAAGGCGATGTGTCGGATCATGGGCGGCCTGCTCGGTTCGGGTTTTGCACCAGTGTAGAGGCCGCACGGGTGTCGCGAAAGGGGCGCGGGAGGGGCGGCGGGAAATGGCTGCGGTCATGCGGCTGTGCTGCCCCGGCATCGGGCGGCGGCGGTATGGAACGCACTGAGAGGTCGGACCTGTATCGGGGGACATTGCCTGCGCCTTGAAAGACGTCATCCTCCGGCTTGACCGGAGGATCTTTGTGGCCGGAGATCCTCGGATCAAGTCCGAGGATGACCACCGCATGTGCCGGGCGCCCGACTGGCGGCCCGGCGAACTCCGTAACGGCGGCGCGATCCCACAAAGGCCGCCGCGCCGCCGGTCGCCGCGCGGATCAGGCCGCTTTCGCGTCACCGAAGCGGCCGTAGAAGCTCTGCCCCTTGGCTGCCATCTCGCGCAGCAGGTCGGGGCAGTTGAAACGCGGACCGAACTTCTGGGCCAGCTGGTCGCAGCGTTCGGCGGCATAGGGCGCGCCGAGGATGTCGAGCCAGGAGAACGGGCCGCCCGACCAGGGGGCGAAGCCCCAGCCCAGGATCGCGCCGACGTCGCCTTCGCGGATGTCCTCCAGCACGCCTTCCTCCAGCGCGCGCACGGCCTCGAGCACCTGCGCGAACATCAGGCGATGCTGCACCTCCGTCACGTCGGGCTGTTCGTCCAGCGTCGGGGTGAGACCCGACAGGCCCTCCCACAGGCCGGTGCGCTTGCCCTTCTCGTCATAGCTGTAGAAGCCCGCATTCGACTTCCGGCCAAGCCGCCCCTGATCGTAGAGCGCGAACATCAGGTCATCGACCGGCTTGTTGTCCGCCGGGTACTTGTCGCCCAGCGCGGCCTTCGTCGCCTTCGCGATCTTCACCGCCAGGTCGATGGAGGTTTCGTCGATCAGTTGCAGCGGACCGACCGGCATGCCGAGCAGACGCGCGGCATTGTCCACCAGCGCCGGGGAGACGCCTTCGGCCACCATCCGCGCGCCCTCGTTCAGGTAGGGGATGATGCAGCGGTTGGCGTAGAAGAAGCGCGCGTCGTTCACCACGATCGGGGTCTTGCGGATCTGACGCACGTAGTCGAGCGCCTTGGCCACGGCGCGGTCGCCGGTCTCGCGGCCCTTGATGATCTCGACCAGAGCCATCTTTTCGACCGGGGAGAAGAAGTGGATGCCGATGAACTGCCCGGCCCGTTTCGACGCCTTGGCGAGGTCCGAAATCGGCAGGGTGGAGGTGTTGGTGGCGAAGATGCAGTCCTCCGGCACCACGGCCTCGACATTCCTGGTGACTTCGGCCTTGACGCCGACATCCTCGAACACCGCCTCGATAATGAGGTCGGCGTCGGACAGCAGGGAATAGTCGGTCGTCGCGGTGATCTTCGACAGGATTCCCTGCGCCTTCTCGGGCGTGGACTTGCCGCGCTTGATACCCTTCTCGAAGTAGCTTTCGGCATAGGCCTTGCCCTTGTCGGCGGCCTCCTGCTTCTGGTCGATCAGCACGACCTCGATCCCGGCCTGGGCCGAGACAAGCGCGATGCCCGCGCCCATCATGCCCGCGCCCATGACGCCCAGCTTCTTCACCTTCTGATCGGGGGCGTCAGGCCGGTTCGCACCTTTCTCAAGCGCCTCCTTGTTCAGGAAGAGCGACCGGATCATCGCACCGGAGGAGGGGTTCATGATGACGTTGGTGAACCAGCGCGCCTCGATCTTCAGGGCGGTGTCGAACGGCACCATCGCACCTTCGTAGACGGCCGAGAGCAGCGCCTTGGCCGCCGGGAAGGCGCCCCAGGTCTGGCCGTTGACCATCGCGTTGGCCCCGACGAAGGTCTGGAAGCCGGCGGGGTGATAGGGCGCGCCGCCGGGCATCTTGTAGCCCTTTTCGTCCCAGGGTTTGACGATGGACGGGCCGGACAGGACCCATGCCTTCGCGGCGGCCACCGGATCATCGGCGACCTCGTCGATGATCCCTGCCTTCTGCGCGGACTTCGGATCGACCGACTTGCCCTGCAGCAGGTACTGCGATGCCCCCATTACGCCGAGCTTGCGCACCAGCCGCGTGGTGCCGCCGGAGCCGGGAAAGATGCCGACCATGATCTCGGGCAGGCCGATACGGGCCTTCGGGTTGTCGGCCGCAAAGATGCGGTGGCAGGCGAGCGGCAGTTCCAGCCCGATGCCCATGGCGGTGCCGGGCAGGGCGGCCGCGACCGGCTTGCCGCCCTTGTTGGTCTTGGGGTCCATGCCCGCGCGTTCGATCCTGCGCAGCATGTGGTGCAGCTGCATGACGCCGTCAAAGACACCCTGCGCGCCCTGTTCCTTCATGCCGGCCAGCACGTTCAGGTCCATCCCGGCGGCAAAGCTGTCCTTGCCGCTCGTGATGACGATCCCCTTCACCGCATCGTCGGCCAGCGCATCGGTGACGGCGGCGTCAAGCTGCTCTGCCCCGGTGAGGGTCAGGACGTTCATGGACTTGCCCGGCAGGTCCCAGGTGATGATCGCGACGCCGTCGGCGCCTTTTTCCATCGTGAAGTCGGTCATTTCTTTCTCCGTTCTGTCGGTCCGCCGCCGAGGGGCGGTCATGTTCAGTCCCGGACGCCACTGCGCAGCACGCGGCCCGTGGCATCCTCGATCACTTTCCAGTCGCGCCCCTCGTTGATCTGGGTATGGCCCAGGTCCGGGTAGTGGCAGCGGTCGCTCTCGGCCCGGGTCCCCACAATCAGGTAGCTGCAGGGGCGGTCGGACCGGTTCTCGACCCTATGCCCGTTCGCCACGCCGGCCTTCCAGATGGCCGCGTCGCCCGGGCGCATCGGGTGATCGCCGTCATTCTCGACCAGCACTGCCTCGCCCTCGAGGAGGAAGAGGAATTCGTCTTCGTCCGTGTGCCAGTGCCGTTCGGAGGAGGCCGAGCCGGGCTCCAGCGTCTCGAGATAGGCGCCGAACCGGGTAAGTCCGGCGACCTCCGAGAGCATCTTCCGGCGGAAGGGCCCGAGCGGCGTATCCGCGCCGCCGGTCACCGCCCCGACATCCTCCGGGCGCACCAGCATCAGACGAGTTCGATGATCGTGGCCGCGCCCATGCCGGAGGCGACGCAGAGCGTGGCAAGGCCGGTGCCCTTGCCGGTGCGCTCCATCTCGTCCAGCAGGGTGCCGATGATGATCGCGCCAGACGCCCCGAGCGGATGGCCCATGGCAATCGCCCCGCCGTTCACGTTGACCTTTCCGTGGTCCACGTCGAAGGCCTGCATGAAGCGCAGCACGACCGAGGAGAAGGCCTCGTTCACCTCGAACAGGTCGATGTCGCCGATCTCCATGCCCGCGGTCTTCAGCACCCGTTCCGTCGCGGGGACCGGGCCGGTCAGCATGATCGTCGGATCCGTGCCGATGCGGGCGGTGGCGCGGATGCGGGCGCGGGGCTTCAGGCCCCAGGCGTCGCCGAATTCCTTCGACCCGACGAGCACGGCGGCAGACCCGTCCACGATGCCGGAGGAATTGCCCGCGTGGTGGACGTGGTTGATCCGTTCGAGATGCGGGTACTTCAGCCTGGCCACGTTGTCGAAACCCGGCATCACCTCACCCATGTCCTTGAACGAGGCCTTGAGCCCGCCAAGCGATTGCATGTCGGTGCCGGGCCGCATGTATTCGTCCTTGTCGAGGATCGTCAGACCGTTCACGTCGGTCACCGGCACGATGGACTTCGCGAACCGGTTGTCGGCCCAGGCGGCGGCCGCGCGTTTCTGGCTTTCGACGGCAAAGGCGTCCACGTCATCGCGTGAGAATCCGTATTCGGTCGCGATGATGTCGGCGGAAATGCCCTGCGGCACGAAGTAGTCGTCAATCGCCACGGTCGGGTCCACCGCCACGGCAGCCCCGTCCGATCCCATGGGCACGCGGCTCATCATCTCGACCCCGCCGGCGATATAGGCTTCACCCGCGCCGCCCTTGACCTGGTTTGCGGCCAGGTTCACCGCCTCCATGCCGGAGGCGCAGAAGCGGTTGATCGACAGGCCCGGGATGCGTTCGTCCAGGTCGGAGGCCAGCACGGTCGTGCGCGCCAGGCAGCCGCCCTGTTCCATGGCCTGGGTGGCGTTGCCCCAGATCACGTCCTCGATCGCGTGGCCCTCGATGCCGGACCGCTCCCGGATCGCGTTCAGCATCTGCTTGCCAAGCGCAACCGAGGTCACCTCGTGCAGCGATCCGTCGGCGCGGCCCTTGCCGCGGGGGGAGCGGATGGCGTCGTAGATATAGGCTTCGGACATGTGTGCCTCCTTCTTCGTTCGGTTGTGTCAGAGGCCGCGGTCGGAGGGCCGGCCGGGCATCAGGTCATAGGGGTGTTTCCAGCCGGGCAGGCTTTCGATGTTGCCCAGCCAGCGGTCGATCTCGGGCCAGTCCTTACGGTCGAAACCGAAGGGCTCGGGGTAGAAGAGGTAACCGCAGCAGCAGAAATCGGCATGGCTCGGCTCCGACCCGACAAGCCAGTCGCGGCCCCTGAGCGCGGTGTCCAGCGTCTTGAACGCGGCCTTCAGGCGGCCGCCGATGAAGCCGATGACCTCCTGCGGGCGCTTCTCCTCGGGCAGGAAGTTCATCAGGAACCGCTGCGTGCCACACTGGGAGGACATCTTGTGATTGTCCCAGAACATCCAGCGCGTGACCTCGCGCGCCTCCTCCTTCGAGGACCCGCCGAATTTCCCGGTCTTTTCCGAGATGTACATCTGGATCACGCCGGACTGGGTCAGAGTCACATCGCCGTCGACCAGCACCGGAACCTCGCCCATGACGTTCAGCGCCTGGTATTCCGGGCTGCGTGCCTGGCCACCGAAGAAATCCACCTTCTCGGCCTGCCAGTCGAGACCGGAGAGTTCCAGCGGCAGCGCCGCCTTGTAGGCATTGCCGCTTTCACCGAAGCAGTAGAGCTTGATCGTCATCGTTGTCCTCCCTTGGACCGTTGCGAGGCGAGGGGCCGGCCCCTCGCGCACCCCGGAGTATTTCCGGCAAGATGAAGGGGCGGTTCATCCCGCGTTAACTGCATTGCCCCTAACCTGGGCCCGCGTCACAGGCTGGAGAGCCGATGGACGTGCAAGGTGAAGCCCCGTTCCGACAGATCGGGTAGCCAATCGCGTGGCGCGGGACGGGGTGGATCACAAGCGGGCGAAGCATCTTCATCTTGCCGGAAATACTCCCGCCGGAGGCGTCCTTGCGCAACCGCATGGGCCTAGGTCCGGATGTGCGCGGATCGCTCACCTCTTGCGGTCCTCCAGTTCCGAATTGAACAGCCGCAGCCTGTGCGTGAGGTTGTCCTCGTCCGTGACGCTGTCGAAGTTCTCGAACAGGAAGGACAGGGCCTCGCCTTCGTCCAGCCCGGACTCCGTCGCGAAGCGTTTCAGGCGGCGGTAGGCGTCCTCCGTCATGGCGACGGGGAAGCGGCGGGTCAGGCGGAAGCGTTTGGGCATCTCTCCTCCGGGGCGGGTGTCGGGATGCCCGGCCATCCCCATGGCCGGACATCCGCAGTCCGTGAGCGGAGGCTTTTGCCCCCTGTCGGTGACCGGCGCGGGTTGGATCCCGCGCTCAGAAACTTGCCGCGTCCAGCGCCATGACGGGCGCCGCGCCGGAGGTGATCCGGGCGACATGCATCGCGCAGGCGGGCAGGCGGCGGGCCATGTAGTAGCGCCCGGTCGCCAGCTTGGATTCGTAGAAGTCACGGTCGGTGGCATCGGCGGCCAGCGCGGCCCTGGCCGCCACCGCCATCCGCGCCCACATGTAGCCGAGGCAGACGTGTCCGAAGAGATGCATGAAGTCGTAGGACCCCGCCAGCGCCTCGTTCGGGTTCTTCATGCCCTGCTGCATGAAGAACATCGCGGCTTCCTGAAGCTGCTTGGAGGCGGTCTTGAGCGGGTCCATGAACCCGGCCTTCAGGTCCTCGTCGGCGGAGTTGTCCTTGATGAAGGTCTTGATCTCCTCGAAGAAGGCCATGGCGGGCTTGCCGCCGTCCGCCGCCAGCTTGCGGCCGACGAGGTCGAGCGCCTGCACGCCGTTCGCGCCTTCGTAGATCATGGCGATGCGGGCGTCGCGGGTGAACTGCGACATGCCCCATTCCTCGATATAGCCGTGGCCGCCATAGACCTGCTGGGCGAGCACGGTCATGTCGAAGCCCTGGTCCGTCAGGAAGCCCTTCAGCACCGGGGTCATCAGCGACACCAGCCCCTCGGCCTTGTCGTCGCCGTTGCGGTGCGAGCGGTCGATCAGCGAGGCGGACCAGAGGCCGAAGGCGCGCGCGCCCTCGACAAAGCTTTTCTGATCCATCAGGGAACGCCGGATGTCGGGGTGCACGATCAGCGGATCGGCGGGGCCGTCAGGGTTTTCCGCGCCGGTGATGGCGCGGCCCTGCAGGCGGTCCCTGGCATAGGCGAGGGCGTTTTCGTAGGCCACGGTCGCCTGGGACAGACCCTGCATCGCCACGCCGAGCCGCGCTTCGTTCATCATGGTGAACATGGCGCGCATGCCCTTGTGCTCCTCGCCGAGGAGCCAGCCTTTCGCGCCGTCATAGTTCATGACGCAGGTGGCGTTGCCGTGAATGCCCATCTTCTCCTCGATCTTGCCGACGGAGACGGCGTTGCGCTCTCCGGGGGTGTTGTCGTCCTTCACGAGGAACTTCGGCACGATGAAGAGGGAGACGCCCTTGATACCCTCGGGGCCGCCGGGGATCTTGGCGAGCACGAGGTGGATGACGTTGTCCGACATGTCGTGATCGCCGGCGGAGATGAAGATCTTCTGCCCGGTGATCGCGTAGGATCCGTCGTCCTGCGGTTCCGCCTTGGTGCGCATCAGGCCGAGGTCGGTGCCGCAATGCGGCTCCGTCAGGTTCATGGTGCCGGTCCATTCGCAGGAGACCATCTTGGGCAGGTAGGTCTGCTTCTGCTCGTCCGTGCCATGGGCGTGGATGGCGGAATAGGCGCCGTGGGTCAGGCCCGGGTACATCATGAAGGCCATGTTGGCGGCCGAGAAGATTTCTCCGGTCGCCGTCGACAGCACGTGGGGCAGGCCCTGGCCGCCGAATTCCGGATCGCAGTCGAGACCCGTCCAGCCGCCCTCGCGGAACTGGTCGAAGGCCTCCTTGAACCCCTTGGGCGTGCGCACGACGCCGTTTTCCAGCGTCACGCCTTCCTTGTCGCCGACCGCGTTCAGCGGCGCAAAGACGTCGGAGGAGAGCTTGCCGGCCTCTTCCAGGATCGCGGCGGTGAAATCGCGATCGAGGTCCTCGTAACCGGGCACATCCTGTTCGGAAGCCTTCAGGACGTCATGCAGGATGAACTGCATGTCCTTCACGGGGGCGGTATAGGTCGGCATGGCTCTCTCCCAATGCGGGCGGCCGGGTTATTCGGCCGCGTTCTTCTGTCCTTCCAGGGACACGATGATCTTCGCGCCCCAGTCCATCTGTTCCCGCAGTTCCGCGATGGCCTGGTCCAGCTCATCCCGGCGGGCCTCCATTTCGGCCAGGCGCTGCTCGGCGATCTCGTAGGTCTTGACCAGCTGGGTGTGCTGCTGGTCGCCCATGTCGTAGAGATCGAGAAGCTGGCGCAGGTCTTCGAGGCTGAATCCGAAACGCTTGCCGCGCAGGATCAGTTTCAGCCGCGCCCGGTCGCGCCGGGTGAAAAGACGCTTCTGGCCTTCGCGGATCGGGAACAGCAGCTCCTTCGCTTCGTAGAACCGCAGGGTGCGCGCGGTCACCTGGTAGGCGTCGCACATCTCGCGGATGGTCATCAGTCGTTCGGTGTCCATGACTTCTTCCCGTCAATTTTGATCGACTGGTC
>Ga0031671_1004511_pt1 | contig 9229 bp, 2 predicted proteins | sample DeeseametaMP1603_FD_61749 | JGI IMG/M metagenome (GOLD analysis project Ga0031671, IMG submission 61749) | Metatranscriptome of deep ocean microbial communities from Pacific Ocean - MP1603 (Metagenome Metatranscriptome) | ecosystem: Environmental > Aquatic > Marine > Oceanic | place: South Pacific...
ATGTGCGATTGTGGGGAAAAGTTTTGGAAATTCAAAAGGTTAATGCAAAGGCGGTTGCCAAATACGCGTTGCTCCCGGGAATTATCCCGCGGATAAGATCTTTTACGTCCTCAGGATTTGGCTATCTTGCACATCTTATGGCGCTCATATATCACTCTACGCGCCTGCTTCCGGCCGGTCACCCATATTTGAACCCGACCAATATCGGTAAGTTCGGTATTCGGCATGTGATTACCGAAGCAGCAGAACGACTTGTTCTGAAAAAGGAAAATACAGACCAGATTATTATCTTTTTCGCGCTGATTGTCGGTTTTCTGATTCTTTTGGCGCAAATTGTCTTTCTTGTTGGCGGATTTATTATTGCTCCGGCGCTGGCTGATACCGGCGGCGGGTATAGTTTTATGGGGTATTTTGCAACGCCGGAGCCTGAAAATGATGTGGCGTTCATGTTGCTGGACAAGGTTTTTGCAATTCCGGGGCTGTACGGATCGAAATTCTCGCCCGCAGCGGGTGCGATTCCGCCCTTTAATCAGGGCTTACAGGAGTTATTCCGGTTTTACAGTCTGGCGATCTTGCTGATCGGTGTCATTATCTTTCTGTATTATATTGTCTTGCTGGTCGGTGAATCGGCGCAAAGCGGTACGCCGTTCGGCCGCCGTTTTAACCATGTGTGGGCGCCGCTGCGCCTGGTGGTTGCGATCGGGCTGTTGATCCCGATGAATTACGGTTTGAATACGGCGCAATATATCACGCTTTATGCGGCGAAGATGGGATCAGGCTTTGCGACAAATGCATGGATTTTATATAATGACAGCCTCAGTAATGCGCTGGGCATACAGGATGAATCGATCATTGCCCGCCCGAAAGCGCCCGATATTTATCCGACGGTACAATTTATGAATCTGGTTCTGACATGTTCATATGGTTATGAATATGCACGGCCGGATAATCTGGTTTTGACGGACTCAGGGTCTTATGACACATCAAGCGAAACGCCGCCTGCGATCCGTTATACGGCATCATCAGGTGGCAGTAGTGCACCGGAAGAGATCGATCAAACGATTTCCGGCGGCGGGTCTGATGGGGCCAGCGGTTCTGGTGTTATTCAGCCATATTTTGTGAGGCAGAACGGCGCGGGATCCGATGGTGGAGATCTACATGAATCGATGCTGGCCGGTGATTATGCTGAAGCTACAGAATTTTATAATGGTGAGAATATTCTGATCCGTTTCGGTCACAAGGATGAAGAGATCAACCAGAATGTGAAAGGGTTTGTCGAGCCATATTGTGGCGAGATCGAAATTCCGGCTGTGGCGACGGAGTCAGAAGCTGCTGATATTATTCAGGAAGCCTATTACAATCTGGTGATGGAGCTGTGGCAAAATGAAACCTATCGCAGTTACGCGAAGCGCGTGGTCGCTATGTCGATGAGTGTCGATAAAGTTGACGGCGATAGTGCAAAGCCGGTCACCGGGTGTCATGTCCAGGTGGCCGAAGTTGGTGGCGCGGATGTATTGAATGGCAGCGCTTGTAAGGATGAGGCAGAAAAAGAAGAGGGCGAGTCGAATATTCTGCCGAATAGTGTCTGGAAACTTTCCAGCTATACATCGTTACAGTCCGAAGTGGCGGCGGCGCTTTTGAACGATTCCGGCAGCGCCTATAATAAAATGAAGGAGTATTTGCAGGAATCCGGAGAATTCAAAGTGTCCGACGAGCTGAAAGCACGTGGCTGGGGCGGCGCCGGCATCTGGTACAATAAAATTGCGGAATGGAACGGGACATTGTTTTCTGCTGTGATGGCCGGACCGAATGTGACGCGTATGCCTGCGGTGATGAACCGTTTGAAAGAAGAGGTTCAGGCCAATAACGAAAACCCGACACCGGAAAGTATTTATAGTCTTGAACTGAGTAACGGTGAGGAAATCCAGTTCAATAATAATGTGTTGAAGGAAATTGCGGCGGCACTGGTGACGACATATCAGGATTGGGTTGTCTCGGGACAAATTATGTCTGCAACGCAGCAAAAAAGCGGGAATCCGATTAAAGATATGATCGGTAGCCTGTTTGGAATTAGCAGTTTGTATTCGATGCGCGAAGATACCCAGACGCATCCGTTGGCGCAGCTTTCGGCACTTGGTAAGGGTATTATGGATGCTGCTGTGCGGAACTTGCTGACCTCGCTTGCGTTCTCGTTTGGCGGTGGTATGGCAGAAACAGCAGGATCAAAGGGGTTAAGGGGTATCGGTGATGGTATGTCACAGATGTTCTCTGCCTTCACAACGATCGGCCTGACGATTGGTTTCATGTTGTATTATATTTTGCCGTTCCTGCCGTTCTTGTATTTCTTCTTTGCTGTGGGGCAGTGGGTCAAGACAATTTTTGAAGCGATGGTGGCTGTGCCGCTTTGGGCGCTGGCGCACTTGCGTATTGACGGAAATGGCCTGCCCGGTGAGACAGCCGCGAACGGTTATTATCTGATTTTCGAAATCTTCTTGCGACCGATCTTGTGTGTCTTCGGGTTATTGTCCGGTATGGCGATTTTCTCGGCAACAGTGAGAACGCTAAACGATGTGTTCACATTGGTGACCGATAACGTGGCCGGTTTCGAATGTTTGGCCTCTGATACAGCGGCAGCGTGTACGGGCGGTGAAACCGGTGATGCAGCGGCATTGCAGGCCAAGAACAGACGGAACGATCTTGATGAATTTTTCTTCACGATCATTTATACCGTTATCGTCTATATGATTGCGACGGCGTCATTCAAGATGATCGATTTGATCCCGAACGGTATTATCCGTTGGATCGGTTCCGGTGCACAATCCTTTGCCGACCAGGCGCCGGATGCGAAAGAAGGGCTTATGCAATATGCTGCGATGGGTGGTAACACCGTTAGTGGTCAGGCGATACAGGCTGCGAACCAGGGTGCACGTGCCGCGGGTAATGTGGTGGGTACGCCGTTCGGGTTATTTAACCGGAATGCAAGTCCGAAACTTGGTGGTGAGTCTTAGAGATGTATGCATTGATTGCGTGAAATGAGACGGAATAGAAATGAAACAGGAATAAGGATAAAATGACAACTGCAAAACAAATTTTGAAATATGTGTTTTTGCCTCAGGTCGTACCACGTGTGAAAGAGCTGGTCGGGTCGGGCTTTGCGCATGTTGCATTATTTATGGCGCAGATTTATCGTGCGGCGCGTCTGCTGCCGGCGGGACATCCGTATCTTTATTATGAGAATGTCGGACGGTTTGGCATTCGGCATGTCTTATCCGAAGCCGCATCGAACTTATCGTTCCGCAAACAGAATATTGACCAGATATTGGTGTATTTCATTATTTTGTTCGGACTTGCGATTATCGGGATGCAGATGATAACGCTGACCGTTTCGCTGTTTGTGCAAACGGCGCAGGCGGCAGGGATAAGTAATTTTTCCGATTTATTCGGTACGGATGACCCGACCTATGATATTGCCTTTGTCCTGATGGACCGTGTTTTCGGCTTACGGGATATGTTCGGATCGTGTGTGGCGCAGGGAATTCCGTGTACGGAAGGCGGTATCGCAGACGGCGAATATCCGTATCCGTTCCATATCGCGTTGCAGAACATGTTCCAGTTCTACAGTATGGGGCTGTTGATTGTTGCAACGCTCATTTTCATTTATTTCGTGATCGCGGTTGTGGCCGAAACGGCACAAAGCGGCACGCCGTTCGGTAAACGCTTTAACCATGTGTGGGCACCGATCCGGATGGTGGTGGCCATTGGTTTGCTTGTTCCAGTGACACAGAATTTGAATTCGGCGCAGTGGATCTTGATGTATGCGGCCAAATGGGGGTCTGGTTTTGCGACCAACGGATGGGAATTATTTGTTGATACGGCGCTTGGCGGTGCCGCGTCCGGTGATACGACCGGCGGTAGCGGGAATACACGCACATTGGCCGGTAACCCTGCATCAGAACTCTTGGCGACACCGAACACGCCTCATGCGAATGAGCTTATCAGTTTCTTTACGCTGGTTGCCGCATGTAAATATTCCATAGAAGATAGTCTGAATGCACCGGAAGATCCGGTGAATGCCTATTTGTACAATCCGACAGACGTGAGTGGATCGACAAGCGGGTTGATGCCTTTACCGTCCGACTATGATGAAGCTGTGTCGAGGTCTGATGGTCAAACTATCTCGGTTCATTTTGTCCGTGAATCCGAACATGATAAACCGAACGAACCTGTATGTGGTTCGTTGCGCTTGAATGTAACAGTGACGCAAGCAACAGAACAATATATGCCTGGTGCGTATGCACTAGAAAAAGGGTGGTATGATATTGTCCAGCAGCTTTGGGAAGGAGCCAGTAACGCGAGTGCTGATTGTCCGGAGGGGGATGGCGGCTATGGTGTGGCTTCGACTGGATCAGACTTCTCGGCCGTTGGTCAAATTGGCTATTGTGCGTCCAAAGGGTATCGTCCAGCGACAGATAACATTGCAAAAGTGCCGTTGCCGACAGAAGCCGATATGAAAGCGTTGATGAATATTCTTGATACGAAAGTTAGCGGACTGATTAGTCATGCTGTCGCGCAACAGGCAAATAGTAGCGAATGGGATCAGATCGGTGAAAAATATGGCTGGGCCGGTGCCGGCATTTGGTATAACAAAATTGCCGAACTGAATGGGAGTCTGATCGGTTCTGTGTATAACGTACCGAAAATTCAGGATTTTCCGGCTGTGATGAATGAGGTTGTCGAACAAAAATTAGCGAATAACGCTGAAATAGATGCGTCTGACCTTTATAACCCGAAATTATCAGGGGCGACGACGGTGCGTCTGGAGCATGCACAAGACGAATCGTTAGCACAAACATACTACAACATCACGAAAATGTATGAGGATGTTGAACGGGCTGTTGAGCCGACCGGAAACCGCTTCCTTGATACGATTAATTTGATTTTCGGAACAAAAGGTCTGCTGGATATGCGCCAGAATATCGAGAATAATACGCATCCGCTGGCGGCGTTAACGGCAATTGGTAAGTCACTGATGGAAAGTGCTGTCGCGACATTCAAGATATCACTGTTTTCGGGTGCGATTGGCGTGTTGTCTGGTGATGGTATGTTCGGTATGCCGCTTCAAATGTTTAGCGGGTTCCTGAGTAAAATTACCATGATGGCGCTCAGTATCGGTTTCGTGTTGTATTACATTATTCCGTTCCTGCCGTTTATTTATTTCTTCTTTGCCGTTAGTGGCTGGATCAAATGTATCTTCGAAGCGATGGTCGGTGTGCCGCTATGGGCGCTGGCGCATATCCGGATTGACGGTAATGGTCTGCCCGGTGATGCGGCAGTCAGTGGTTACTTTATGATTATGGAGATTTTCTTACGACCGATTTTGATTATTTTCGGGATGCTTGCGTCAATTTCTATTTTCTCGGCACAGATTTATATTTTGAATGAAATCTGGGATGTCGTGATTGCGAACGTTGCCGGTTACGATCCAGACTGTATTGATGGGGAAACATGCGTGGAAGGCGATACGTCTGGTCTGTTCAACTATATCAGGGGCACGATTGACCAGTTCTTCTATACGGTTATTTTCGCTGTGATTACCTATATGCTGGGTATGGCTTCATTCAAATTGGTGGATATGATCCCGAATCAGGTTTTCCGCTGGATGGGTGTCAGTATTTCGGTATTCCAGGAACAGCGCGGCGATCCAGCAGATGGTCTGGTCAAGAATGCCATGTTTGGTGGCCAGATGGTTGGTGGCCCGATGTCTAGTGCGATGCAGGGGGCTAAGACAGCTGGTGCTGGTGCTAAGGGCTATGCACAAGGGTTGTTCAAAAATAACAGTAATCCTGATCCGACCTGATATGGGATATCTCTCTAGGAACGTCATGGTAAGATAGAATGGAATATGATGCATATAAGTGCGAAAGAAATTGCGAAATATACATTGATGCCGGGAATCCTCCCGCGCATCAAGCTGTTCTTCGTTGACGGCTTACGCCATATCGCTGTTTATATCGCGTATTTATTCCGTGCGGCCAGATTATTGCCGATAACACATCCGTATCTGATGGCGGAAAATGCCGGACGATTCGGTATTCGTCACGTTATTGTCGAGGCGTGGCAGCATCTTTCTTTCAAAAAAGAAAATGCCGACCAGATCCTTGTTTTTTTCTGCGTTGTGCTGGGGCTTATTTTGCTCGCATTCCAGTTCTTTGCCGCGATAGTTTTAGCACTGATCCCGATGGCGCAGGCGGCGGGTATCGGTGATACGGTCGCATATTTTCTCGGCAATTCCGATACGGAAAATGATATTGCTTATATAATGCTGAACCGCGTATTCGGCTATGAAACAATTTTTGAATGTATTGCGGGCGGCGATGGTTCAGGAACGGGCTGTTCCTATGAGTTTATGGATGGTGACACATCACCGTTCCATCAGGGCTTGCATGAATTATTCCTGTTCTACAACTATGGTTTGCTGGCGATTGCACTGATCGGGTTTATCTATTTGATTACAACGATTGTTGCGGAAACGGCAAAATCCGGTGCGGCATTTGGTCAGCGTTTCAATAAATTCTGGGCACCGATCCGCTTGATTGTTGTTCTGGCGCTGCTGACCCCGTTTGGGTCGTCCTATAATTTGAATGGCGCGCAATATATGACATTGCATATTGCCAAGTGGGGTTCGAACTTGGGTACCAATGGCTGGCGCGCCTTCACCTCTGCAAATAGCAGTGCAATGACCCCGTTAGGTGATCCGACGGCGCTGATGGCGCGACCAAATTCACCGACTGTGAACACGTTGACCGAGTTTGTATATACCGCGAATGCGTGTGTTTATGCTTATATGGATATGAAAGGCGTTGCCACATACGCTTTTGCCGTCGGGCCGAAATTGCCAGACGGAGCAGACGGGTCTGGAGCGGCACAAGCGGGTTACCTTCAGCTGTTTCCTGATAACCTGGTTTACGACAATCGTGTACCGTATGAAGATGTTCTCGATTTTGCTACAGAGCTGGGTATGGATCAGATCACGATTGTTTTTGGAGAGCAGAAAGATAATTATAATCAGTATCTGGGGAGTGTCCGTCCGATTTGTGGTGAATTGACGATGCCGCTGGCCAGTACGAAAGAGCCAGGAGCCATAGCGGTACAAGCAGCTTATTATGATCTTATTATGAATATGTGGTCCGATGAGATCATTTGGGGATATACGGATGGTATGACCCGGCAAGTTCTGCAGACACCATTGAAGGATCCAAACGATCCGTGGGCTACTGAGTTTGATATGGATACCGTGTTGAAAGAGTATCAACATTTCAATGATATGTTATATAATCCGTCGGATCCTGAAAATAGTTTGGTCAATAGAGCTGTTGAGGCACAGGTCAATGATGGACGTTGGGACAAAGAGTTTGATAAATATGGCTGGGCCGGTGCTGCGCTTTGGTACAATACCATTGCGGAAATGAATGGCGCGGTTATTGAATCTGTCTTCAAAATGCCGACAGGAACAAAATATCCGGAAGTTCTGGTTGCGGTTGAAGATCAGCGGAAGGCCGCGGATGCGCCCGTAAGTGGCCGGGATCGTTTCAATCCGATTCTGCCGAACGGGCAGGTGGTCGATTTCAAGACAGACCGGGAGCAATATATTGCAATGACGCTTTATTATGCGCAGTCTTTCTGGTTTGAATCTCATGAAGTGAAAGAGCAGAGCATGTTACAATCCGGTATTACCGCATTGTTCGGGTTGAACGGCTTGATGGATATGCAGGAAAACAGCACCGTCCACCCGCTTGCGCAGCTTGTTGGCATCGGGAAATCATTGATTGAAAGTGCTGTGAATAACTTCGGTGCGTCCTTTGTCAGTTTTGTCGGTGGTGGTATTGCGAATATTCTGGACGAAAATATTGTTAATCAACCGTTATTTGCGGCCAGTGGGTTTTTGGCCAATGTTGCGATTATTGGTTTATCGATCGGGTTTATCCTTTATTACCTGTTACCGTTCTTGCCGTTTATCTATTTCTTCTTTGCCTTGAGCACATGGGTGAAGAGTATTTTCGAAGCGATGGTCGGATTGCCGCTGTGGGCGCTCGCGCATATGCATGTCGATGGTGACGGGTTGCCCGGTCCGAAGGCGATGAACGGGTATTATCTGATTCTTGAAATCTTCCTACGGCCGATTCTAGCGGTGACGGGACTGCTTGGCGCGATTATTATCTTTGCATCGCAAATGGAAATCCTGCACGAGATTTGGGGGCAGGTCATGGTCAATGTGGCTGGTGCGCCAACCGCTAATCCGGAAGCTGTCGACGCGCTGTCTTCTGAGGAGATCGACGAAGAAACCATGACGACATTGATTGATTCCATTCGTGGTGAAATCGACCAGCTCTTCTATACGATTATTTATGCGATCATCGCCTATATGCTGGCGACATCGTCCTTCAAACTGATTGACATCATTCCGAACCAGATTCTCCGCTGGATGGGCGCTGGCGTCTCAACATTCGGTGATCTGAACAAAGAAGATGCCGGTCAGATTGTCAGCCAGAGTTACATCGGTTCACAGCGTCTTATTGCGCAGGCCCGTGGTGCGACAGGGGCACTTGCGGGTATGATGCACAAAGAAAGGGGTTGAAGACAGGATTATTCGGCCAAGTCATAGTTATAATTTCTGAGGAGAGTATCATCAGTGCAAAACGCTAATCAGATTCCCTGAATGCTTTCGTTTGTTTCCCGCAGATGTTCCAGAAGACTTTCAACTGATCCGCCATTGCGCTGGATGACAGAGGCAAAATCAGAGCGTTGTGTAACGGACATGCTGACACCTTCGACGATGACGTCCACGATCTGGTATTTTCCGTTTTTGTAACGGACGCGCCAGTCAACGCTGACATCGGCCCCTTGTGGTGATTGTATAATGGTAAAGACAAGCGTATCTTTTTCATTGTCGGATCGAACGCTACGAACCTCCAGCTTCTGGCCGTCATAATCACCAAAGCGCTGGGCATAAACATCAATAACTTTCTTTCTGAACAGATCAAGATATTCTTTTTTCTCGGCATCTGTTGCAACGCGCCAGTAACGTCCCAGCGAGAAGCGTGCGATCGTCTTCATGTCAAAGCTGCTGCTCAGCAATTGTGAAAATTCTTTTTTCTTTTCATCCTGTGACAGTTCATCATTAGCCAGAAAGCTGATGCCGCGATCAGCCATGTTCTGGATGAAATTTTGT